>JAABUP010007066.1_pt1 | contig 15404 bp, 15 predicted proteins | sample 5559201 | NCBI WGS metagenome assembly JAABUP01 (sample SAMN10711887, study PRJNA513373) | rock metagenome | isolation source: Antarctica rocks | place: Antarctica
GGCAGAACGGTGCTCGGGACGAGGATGCGGCAAGGATAACTCAAGAAGATCAAGCTTGGGATCAGACCAATGATCTCATGGCTCACTTGGCCTCAACCGGTCAAAACCACTGTGCAGAGGTACTAGAAGTCGGTGCAGCGGCCCTTTTGCTCCCAATCGCCGAAACGGGTCGGCTCCGGGCCTTTGGGGCCGCCGGTCTCTGGCGGCAGTTTTTGACCGACGGGCTTCGAGGCCGGCGGCGTGCGTTCGGCGTCGTGCCGGGCCAGGTGGTCGGCGGCAGTCGGGGGGCGGGGCATGTCGTCCATGAATGATAGATGGTCAGGCCGCCGCCGGCTGCAACGTGATGCGGGCAACATCACGCCACCCCCCGCCGCACCATCCGCGCCAGCCAAAGCGTCAGCAGTACGATGCCCCCGGCGTCGAGCAGGAACGCGGCCGGGTAGCCGTAGCGGGCGATCGCGGCACCCACCAGCAGCGCCCCGGCGCTCTGCCCGAGGAACAGCAGGCAGGCGAAGGTCGCGACCGCCGTCGCCCGAGCCTGCGGCAGCATCTCGGTCGCGCGGGCCTGCAGCACGGAGTGCAGCATGAAGAACCCCAGGCCCAGCGCCAGCTCGACCGGCACGAACAGCCACCACCGGCCGCTCACTACAGCCGCCGCCAACCCGGCCGCCGCCAGCAAGCCGCCGGCGAGCACCAAGCCGCCCTCGCCAAGCCAGCCCAGCAGCCGCCGCGCGAACCGGGTGTAGGACCAGGCACCGAGGCCGAAACATGCCAGGATCAGGCCGACCTGCGCATAGCTCAAGCCGAACTCCTCGTGCAGGTAGGGCGCGAGATAGGGGAAGCAGCCCACGAACAACGCGCCGTCGAGCACGGCCGCGATCAGCACCAGCCGCCCGGTGCGGTGCGTGGCCATGCGGACGTAGTTCTCCGGCTTGAACATCCGGCCGGGGCTGCGGCGGTCCGGCAAGCCGCGGATGCGCAGGCCGAAGGCGACCGCAACCACGACCGCCAGCAGCGCCAGCACCAGGAACACGCCGCGCCAGCCGACATACTGGCCGAAGATGCCGCCCACCGGCCCGGCCAGGGTCTGGGCCAAGACGATGCCGGTCAGGAACTTGCTCAGCGTCACCTGCCGCTGCTCGTAGGGCACGGCATCGCCGATATAGGCCATGCCGACCGGGATCAGCCCGGCGCTCGCCGCTCCGGCGCAGGCGCGCAGCACCGACAGGCTCGCGAGGTCGGACGCGAGCGCGCAGGCGCCGGTGAACAGCGCGTAACCCAGAAGCGCCACCAGCATGACCCACAGCTTGCCGAAGCGGTCGCCGACCGGCCCCAGCAGTAGTTGGCTCAGCCCATACGGCAACGTGAAAGCCGCGATGACGACCCACAGGTCGGGCACGCCCACGGCGAAGTCGGTCGCGATCGCGTGCAGCAGCGGATCGACGACGCGCGCCCCGGCCGAGGACAGGAACGCGGCGGCCCCCAGCAGGCCCAGCGGCAGGGCGGTCCGTTCAGCGGTTCCTTGGGACATCGGCCGGGACTGTCAGACGGCTTGCTGGGCTTGGCAAGCTAGGCCGCCGGCCGGCTCCGGCGGCTTTCGGTCCGCAACTGCCCGCAGGCGGCCAGGATGTCCTGCCCCCGCGGCATGCGGATCGGCGCGGCGAACCCGGCGTCCTGCACGATGGCCGCGAACCGCTCCAGCGTTTCCCGCCCGCTCGGCCGGTAGTCGCTGCCGGGCCAGGAGTTGAACGGGATCAGGTTCACCTTGGCGGGGATGCCGGCGATCAGCCGCACCAGCTCCCGCGCGTCGGCCTCGCTGTCGTTCACGCCGCGCAGCATGATGTACTCGAAGGTGATGCGCCGGGCGTTGCTGGCGCCGGGGTAGCGCCGGCAGGCGGCGATCAGCTCGGCGATGGGGTACTTGCGGTTCAACGGCACGATCTCGTCGCGCAGGTCGTCCCGCACGGCGTGCAGCGAGACCGCGAGGTTGACCCCAAGCTCCGCCCCGCAGCGGTCCATCATCGGCACGACGCCCGAGGTGCTGAGCGTGATGCGGCGGCGGGACAGGCCGATCCCCTCCCCGTCCATCACGATCCGCATGGCACGGGCCACGTTCTCGTAGTTGTACAGCGGCTCGCCCATGCCCATCAGCACGATCGTGGACAGCAGCCGCGGCGTCTCGCCGCGTGGGCTGGGCCACTCGCCGTAGGCGTCGCGCGCCGCCATGAACTGGCCGACGATCTCGGCGGCGCCCAGGTTGCGCACCAGCGTCTGCGTGCCCGTGTGGCAAAACCGGCAGGACAGGGTGCAGCCGACCTGCGACGAGACGCAGACGGCGCCGCGGTCCTCGTGCCGGTCGGGGATGTAGACGGTCTCGGCCTCCTGCCCGTCGCGGAAGCGGAACAGCCACTTGCGGGTCTCGTCCGTGCTGGTCTGCACGGTGGCGACGCTGGGCCGGCCGATGACGAAGCGCTCGGCCAGGCGCTGCTGCAACGGGCGCGCAATGCTGGACATCGTGGAAAAATCGGTCGCGCCTTGGTGGTAGATCCAGTGCCAGAGCTGCTTGGCGCGGAACGGCTTTTCGCCGATCGCCGCCAACTCGGCGACCAGCTCCTCGCGGGTCAGGCCGACCAGGTCACGCCGCCCGTCCGGCAGTTGCGCCGTGGGCGGGTTGAACAGGGCGGACTTGGCGAGGATGCGCGTGCGCTCCGCGTCCGTAAGGTCAAGGGTGTTACTCATTTGGCGGGGCAAGCCTTGTTGATCGCGGCGTAGGCGGGGCTGAAGCCGTGCAGGCTGAAGGTGTCTGAGATAACAACGCCGCGCGGCCCCGGCGATTTCGCGACGGCCTGGCGGCCCTTCCCGAACGCCGCCACCGCTGCCCTGCCGTTACGGGCGAAGGCCGAGCGGTTCGCCGTGTAGAACGCAAACTGCGCCTGGTCGACGCTCATCTGCACCTCCGTGTTGGCAGCGTAGGCGAAGCCGGCGCTGACCGCCACTGCATCGCGTCCGCCAGGGCGTTGCGTCACCGTCAGCACCACCTCTCCCCGGCCCGGCAGCGCCGGCTGCGAGCTGGCCGCCCGTATGAAGGCGTAGCAGACCGGCTGCCCGGCCTCCTGGTGCGTCGCCGCCTGCCAATCGTCGAACTTGCCGATCAACTTGGGCGCGCCCGACTTGGATAGGACGTCCTTGGATACGCCGTCCTTGGGCGCGGCCTCCGCCGGGCGGGACGCCTCGTGCGCTGGGGCAGGCGCCTTGGCCTGGGCAAAAACGGGCAACGGCAGCGCCGAGGCGGCCGTCAGCAAAAGGAACTTGGATCGCATGGACGGAGAGATACGGCGGGCACCCAGGCAGGACAAGCGGCGCGTCACGCGTCCGCCGCATCCGGGGCCGCATCCGGAGCGTGCTGGCCGGGGGCCAGCCAATCCGGCACGGTGCGGCGGAACCGCGGGTCGCCGTGGCGGGCGGGCGGCGCCATGGCCTGGTCCGGGCCGCCGCTTGCCACCGGGCGCTCGGCAAAGCGCCCGTGCTGCAACAGGCGGTCGTACATCACCAATGCGCCGGCCACGGCGAGGTTGAGCGCGAACCGGGTCGGGATGCGCACGACATGGCGGCACCGCGCCCGCAGCGGCGCCGACAGGCCCGACCGCTCGGGACCCAGCACGTAGGCGGCGTTCAACGGGTGCCGGAACGACGGCAGCTCCACGGCGTCGTCCAGCAGCTCGATGCCCACCAGCGCGCATTCCCGCGGCAACTCGATCGCGGCCGGGTCCGCAAAGCGCCAGAGCGGCACGTGCGACGGCGTGTCCGCGGTGTCGGCGGTGCGCCCGGCGCGTGCGTCCCACCCGCCGCCGACCGTAAAGCAGAACGCCGCGCCGAACGCATGCCCAGTGCGCAGCAGGGCGCCCATGTTGGCGGACTTCGAGACGCCCTCCGCTCCGATGCCGAAATAGCCGCGCGCGTGGTGGGTCCGCGTCCTGGAAGCCGGGGTCCTGGAAGAATGCATCGCGGCGGGATAGGTGTTCGGCATGACGGATGCAATCACGGACGCAACCGACGCCAGGCTCGCGGCGCAGTACGAAGCCTTCCCCTACCCGAAGCGGGACCCGCGCGACGAAGCGAAGCGCCTGGTCGTCGGCAGCCCGAGCCACCTGCGCGAGATCGACCACTGGGTGTTCCAGGCCGCGCGCCCGGCGTCGCAGCCGTTGCGTGCGCTGGTGGCCGGCGGCGGCACCGGGGACGGCGCGATCATGTTGGCGCAGCAGTTGGCGAGCGCCGGGCGGCCGGGCCGCGTCGCCTACCTGGACCGCTCGGCTGCCGCGCACAGAGTCGCGCGGGCACGGGCGGAGGCGCGAGGGCTGGCGCTCGACTGGCACCAGGGATCGTTGCTGGACCTGGCAGCGTCTGGCCTGGGGCCCTTCGACTACATCGACTGTTGCGGCGTGCTGCACCACCTGCCGGACCCGGCGGCGGGCCTGCGGGCGCTGCTCTCCGTGCTGGCGCCAGGCGGCGGGCTTGGGCTGATGGTCTATGCGCCGCACGGCCGCACGGGCGTCTATATGCTGCAGGATGCGCTGCGGCTGCTGGCGCCGGAGGGCGGCGCGCCCCCCGCCCGGCTGGACGTGGCACGCCGGGTCATGCGTCACCTGCCCGAGACCGCCTGGCTGCGCCGCAACGGCTATTTCGGCGACCATATCGAGGGCGGCGACGCCGGGCTGTACGACCTGTTGCTGAACCCGCGGGACCGCGCCTACACCGCGCCCGAGTTCCTTGCCCTGTTGGGAATCGCGGGGTTGCAGGCCACGGCCCTCATGGAGCCGCTGCGCTACAACCCCGCCGTCTACTTGCCGGACCCCAAGCTGCGCGCCCGCGTCGCCGCGCTGGACCCGGCCGCCCGCGCCGGCCTGGCGGAAGCGCTCACGGGGAACATGAGCACCCACGTCGCCTACTGCGTCCGCGCCGCCGAGGCCCGGCCAGCGCCCGATCCGATGCGGGACGACGCCGTTCCCGTGGCGCGCGAGACGCCGGCGGCCGAACTCGCCCGCAACATACGCGGCGACGGCACGCTGCCGTTCCTGTTCGACGGCCTGCGCGTCCCGCTGGCGCTGCCGCCGCTGGCCGCCGCGATCCTGGGCCAGGTCGACGGCGTACGCACGGTGGGCGGCATCGCGGCGGCGCTGCGGGCGCGGGGCACGGACCCCGCCGCGTTCGCCCGCGCGTGGCGGCAGACCTACGACGCGCTGTCGAGCGTCAACCGCATCCTGATCGCGCCACCCCCGTAGCGCCCCCCGGAAGCGCCCATGCCATGACCCCCATCATCATCTTCGGCGCCGCCGTGCGCCCCGACGGCCAGCCCAGCGGCGCCCTGCTAGACCGCGTGCGCGCCGCCCACCGACTGGGCGAGCGGCTGCCCGCCTCGCTGTACATGCCGACCGGCGGCGTCGGCCGCTACGGCCCGGCCGAGGCGGACGTCATGGCCGCCCTGCTGCGCGAGCGCGGCGTGTCCCCCGACCGGATCAGGACCGAGCCGACCGGAACCAACACGATCTCCTCCGTCCGTGCCTGCGCCAAGCTGCTGCGCGGCCACGCCGGGCCGGTCTACGCCGCCACCTCCGCCTACCACCTGCCGCGCTGCGTGCTGCTGCTGCGGCTCGCCGGGCTGCGTGCGCGGGCCTGCCCGCCAATCTGGAGCGCCAAGTCCGCCAGCCTGCGCAAGCGCTGGTACTGGCGCTTCCGGGAGGTGCCCGCGGTGCCGGTGGACGCAGCGCTGATGGTTTGGCTGCGCTGGCGGAGCCGTATGTAGGCCGTATGTTGACCCGTCCGCCCACGCTGTGTTTGCCTGCGGCCCGCAAGCTTAGACTGAGCTAGAAAGAACGCCGCATGACCATCCAACTCGGCCAAGCCGCCCCCGACTTCGAACAGGACAGCAGCCACGGGCGCATCCGCTTCCCCGACTGGCTCGGCGAAAGCTGGGGCCTGCTGTTCAGCCACCCTAGGGACTACACCCCCGTCTGCACGACCGAGCTGGGCGAGGCGGCGCGGCTCAAGCCGGAGTTCGACCGCCGCGGAGTGAACATGGTCCACCCCCAGGCCGACCCGAGCGTGACGGTGCGCGCCGTGTTCGTGATCGACCCCGCCAAGAAGGTCCGCCTGATGCTGATCTACCCGCCCAGCGCCGGCCGCAGCTTCCACGAGATCCTGCGCGTGATCGACAGCCTGCAACCGACCGACAGCCACAAGGTCGCCACCCCCGTGAACTGGCAGCCCGGCGACCGCGCCATCATCGCCGCCGCGATGTCGGACGAGGGCGCCAAGGCCCGCTTCCCGCAGGGCTGGGAGGCGCAGACGCCGTACCTTCGATACGTCGAGTTGCCCGGCAAGGCCTGATAGGGACCGCATGGCACTCTCTGGCCAACCGCTGCGACGGCTGGAAGACGAGCGGTTCCTGACGGGCCGGGGCCGCTTCACCGATGACGTGAACCGGCCGGGCCAGGCCCATGCCACCGTCGTCCGGTCGCCGCACGCGCACGCTGTCGTCACCGGCATCGACACGGCTGAGGCCGCAGCCGGCCCCGGCGTGCTCGGAGTCTTCACCGCCGCCGACCTGCACGGCCTGGGGCCGATCCCCTGCGCCACCAAGGTCGCGACGGTCGGGCCGATGCTTGTGCCGGCCCGCTACGCACTAGCGACGGACCGGGTGCGCTATGTCGGCGAACCCGTCGCCTTCGTGGTCGCGACCTCCCGCGCCGCCGCCCGCGACGCGGCGGAGCGCGTCGCCGTCGGATACGACCCCCTGCCCTGCGCCACCGAGGCGCGGGACGCGCTGGCTCCCGGCGCGGCCCAGCTCTGGGACGACGTGCCGGGCAACCTGTCGTTCCGCTTCGAGCGCGGCGACCGCGCGGCGGCGCAGGCGGCGTTCGTGGCGGCGGCGCATGTCGTCGAGCTCGAACTGGTCAATAACCGGATTATCGTGGCACCCCTGGAGCACCGGGCCGCCATCGCGTGGCATGACGGCCGTTTTCATCTGCTGCTCGCCGGGCAGGGTGTCCACGGCATCCGCGATCCGCTCGCCGACACGGTGTTCCAGGTGCCCCGCGACGCAATCCAGGTGAGCTGCCCCGACGTGGGCGGCGGATTCGGCGTCAAGAACGCCTTGTACCCCGAGTACGTCATGCTGCTCTGGGCGGCGCGGCATCTGCGCCGGCCGGTCAAGTGGGCCTCCGACCACACCGAGGACTTCGTCTCGACCGCGCACGGCCGCGACAACCTGACGCGGGCGCGGCTGGCGCTGGACGCGGCCGGGCTGTTCCTTGGGCTGGACGTTTCCACGGTCGCGAACCTGGGTGCCATGATGTCCACCGGCGGCCCCGGCAGCTCCACCAACGCCCCGGCAAACGCCCTGGGCGGCGGATACGGCATTCCGGCGGTGTTCATGGACGTGCGCGGCGCGTTCACCAACACGGTCCCGGTCGACGCCTACCGCGGCGCGGGCAAGCCGGAGGTGAACTATTTGATGGAGCGGCTGATCGACGCGGCGGCGTGCGTCGTCGGCGTTGACCGCACCGAACTGCGCCGCCGCAACCTGGTCCGCCAGTTCCCGCACCGGACCGCGATGGGCACGACGATCGACGGCGGCGTGTTCGCCGGCAACATCGACCTGGCCCTCGCCGCCGCTGGCCACGCCGGGTTCGCCGCCCGGCGCGACGCAGCGCAGCGCCGTGGCCTGCTGCGCGGCGTCGGCGTCACTTGCTTCATGGAGACCGCCCGCGGCGCGCCGAACGAGGGCGCGGAAGTCCGCTTCGAGGCCGATGGCCGGGTCGCGCTGCTGGTCGGCACGCAGTCCAACGGCCAGGGGCACGAGACCAGCTTCCCACAGGTTGCCGCCGACCGCCTCGGGCTTCCGATCGAGGTGTTCAGGTACGTCCAGGCCGACACGGACAGCGTGCGGGACGGCAACGGCCATGGCGGCGCGCGGTCCCTGCACATGGGCGGCGCGGCGCTGGTCGCCGCCATTGACGCGGCGGTCGCGAAGGGTCGCCGAGCCGCGGCCGAACTGCTGCAAGCGCGGGAGGGCGAGGTGGTTTTCGCCACCGGGCGCTTCCAGGCCGGGGGCCGCAGCGTGGGGCTGCTCGACGTCGCGCGCGAGGCTGCGCTCGACAGCTATATCTGGAACCTGCTCGACGTCATCACCTTCCCCAATGGCTGCCACGTCGCCGAGGTCGAGGTCGATCCGGAGACCGGGCAAGTGGCGCTGGTGGCCTACGCCGCCGTCGACGACTTCGGGACGGTGGTGAACCCCATGCTGACAATCGGCCAGGTGCAGGGCGGCGTCGCTCAGGGAGTTGGCCAGGCCATGCTGGAGCGCACGGTGTACGACCCTGCGAGCGGCCAACTGCTGACAGGCTCGTTCATGGACTACACGCTGCCGCGCGCGGCGGACCTGCCCGGCCTCGACATTCATCTCAACGGCGTGCCGACCGGCGCCAACCCGCTGGGCGTGAAGGGCGCAGGCCAGGCCGGCGCCATGGCCGCGCCGCAGGCGGTGATATCAGCGGTCCTGGACGCGCTAGCCCCGCTCGGCGTGGGCCACATCGACATGCCGGCCACGCCCGAGCGGGTCTGGCGCGCCATGCAGCAGGCGAGGAGCCGCGCCGCGTGACGTTCTCCGCCCTCGACTCCGCGCTGCTCGGCCCGCTGTTCGCGACCGCGGCCATGCGCGAGGCGTTCTCCGACCAGGCGCGGCTGGCGGCGATGCTCGAAGCGGAGGCAGCGCTGGCCCGTGTGCAGGCGCGGCTCGGCCTGGTGCCCGACGCGCTGGCGCCAGCCATCGAGGCGGTCCGTGCCGACAGCCTGGACGCTGCGGCGCTCGGTGAGCAGACCGCGCTGTCCGGCGTACCCACCATTCCATTTGTCCGCGCCGTGCAGGCCCGGCTTCCCAAGGAGCTGGAACAGTCGTTCCACAAGGGCGCCACCACGCAGGACATCCTGGACACGGCGCTCGCGTTGCAGATGCGGACGGCGCTGGCGCTGGTCACGGCCGACCTCGGCACGGTCATGGACGGTTTGGCCAGCCTTGCCGCCGAGCACCGGGCGACCCCATGCGTCGGCCGCACCTACGGCCAGCACGCGGCCCCGCTGACGTTCGGCTTCAAGGTGGCGGTCTGGCTCGCTGGCGTCGCGGACCTGGCGGAGCGCCTGCCGGAGTTGCGGCGACGGCTGCTGGTGGCGTCGCTGGGCGGACCCGTTGGCACCCTCGCGGGCCTCGGCGAGCATGGCCCGGCGGTCGCGGACGGATTTGCCCAGGCGCTCGGACTCGGCGCCGCGCCCATCGCCTGGCACACGCGCCGGGCGGCCATGGCCGAGGCGGGCGCTTGGCTCGCGGCCTTGATGGGCGCGCTGGCCAAGATGGCGACCGACGTTGCCAACCTCGCCTCGACCGAGGTGGCCGAGGTCGCCGAACCCTGGGTGCCGGGCCGCGGCGGCTCATCGGCCATGCCGCACAAGCGCAACCCGGTGTCCTGCACCGTCATCCTCGCCGCCGCCTCCGCCGCCAAGGGCCATGTCACAACCCTGCTGGACGCCATGGCCAGCGCGCACGAGCGCCCGGTGGGACTATGGCATGCCGAGTGGCACGCGCTGCCGAGCCTGTTCGGCCTGGCGTCCGGGGCGCTGCACGAGGCGGCGTCCCTGGCCCAGGGCTTGGTGATCGATGCCCCGCGCATGCGCGCCAACATCGAACAAACGCGCGGCCTGCTGTTCGCCGACGCGGCGGCGGCCCGGCTCAGCCCGCGGCTCGGGCGGGAGGCCGCGCATGCACGGATCGAGCAGGCCGCCGACGAGGTGCGCCGCACCGGCGACACACTGCAGGCCGTGCTCGCCCGCGACCCGGCCCTGCACGGTGCCGACCTCGCCGCCGCCTTCGATCTCGGCCCGGCCATGGCGGCGTCGGGGCCATGGGTCGACCGCGCCTTGAACCATGCCGCAGCGGTGCGGGAAGCGCTGGCGGGGACATAGGGGAGCGACATGGTAGCGTGGTCCGCCAAGCAATACACCGCCTTCGAGGACGAACGCACCCGCCCCGTGCGCGACCTGTTGGCCGCGGTGCCGGGCCAGGCCGCGGCGGCGGCTGTCGACCTCGGCTGCGGACCCGGCAACTCCACCGAACTCCTGTTGCGGCGCTTCCCTGACGCCGAGGTGACTGGGCTCGACAGCTCCCCCGACATGATCGCGGCGGCGCGGGCGCGGCTTCCGCAACTGCGGTTCCAGGTGGCGGACATCTCGGCGTGGGACGCGGCGGGGCCGTTCGATGCGATCCTGGCCAACGCCGTGCTGCAATGGCTGCCGGACCATGCGGGCCTGCTGCCGCGGCTGGCCGCCAAGCTGGCGCCGGGCGGCAGCCTTGCGGTGCAAATGCCGGACAACCTGGACGAGCCGGCGCACCGGATCATGCGGGAGATGGCGGCCGACGGACCCTGGGCGGCCAAGCTCGCGGCGGCTGCGGGCATGCGGGCCGGCATGGGGACGCCAGATTGGTACTACGGCCTGCTGCGCCCGCACTGCACGCGGGTCGACGTGTGGCGCACGACCTACCACCACCCGCTCGCCGGCGGCGCGGATGCGGTGGTCGAGTGGTTCAAGGGCAGCGGCCTGCGTCCTTTCCTGGCTCCGTTGGACGCAGGCGAGCAGGCCGGCTTCCTGGCCGAATACCGCGGCCGGGTCGCCGGCGCCTACCCCGCTTTGGCCGATGGCAGCGTGTTGCTGCCCTTTCCGCGGCTATTCCTGGTCGGGACCCTGTAGTTCAAAGTAGCTCAGCTTGAAAACCGCTCCAAGGGACTCGTCATTGCGAGCCGGCTTCGGCGCGGCAATCCAGGGCCACGTGGGCCGGCGTTCATGCGTCTGACCCTGGATCGCTTCGTCGCACGCACTCCTCGCAATGACGTTGGAGGGCTTTGCAAAGCCTGGGCGACAGCGATCTAAAGGGCCAGGTCGGCGCTCGACACTTTCCGCCCATCAGTCAAGACTGTCTGCAACGCCCTCGCCAAATCCTCCAGCTTATAGGGCTTGCGCAGCACAGGCACATCCGGCGGCACCGCAGACGCGCCAGCGCCGGTGTACCCCGTCGTGAGCAGGACCGGCAGGCCGGGACGGCGGCGGCCAGCCTCGCGGGCCAGGGTCAAGCCGTCCATGCCGCCCGGCATCAGCACGTCGGTGAACAGCAGGTCCACCGTGCGCCCATCCGCCAGCGCCCCCAACGCCGCCGCCGCCGTGCTCACCCGTGTCGGCGCGTGGCCCAACTGCGCCAGCATGTCGACCACCAGCGCCGCCACGTCGTCGTCGTCCTCGCACACCAGCACGGCAGCGCCCGCAGCGGGCTGCGGCGTATCAGCCTTGGGCGGCGGCCCGGCCAGCACGCAGGGCGTGGCGCGCGTGGACACCGGCAACAGGATCGACGCCGTGGTGCCCTGCCCCAGCCGGCTTTGCAGCCGCACGCTGCCGCCGCTCTGCCGGGCAAAGCCGTAGACCTGGGCGAGGCCGAGGCCGGTGCCCTCCCCCACGCCTTTGGTCGTGAAGAACGGCTCGAACACGCGGGCCTGGGTCGCCTCCGACATGCCGGTGCCGGTGTCGGTCACGGACAGCCGGACGAAGCAGCCGTCCAGCCCGTCAGGGTCGGTCAGGCCGTCCTGCGTCACCGGCTCGGCCTCGACTGTCAGCGTGCCGTCGCCCGGCATGGCGTCGCGCGCGTTCACCGCAAGGTTCAGCACCGCCAGCTCAAGCTCGTCGGGATCGGCCTCGACCGGTGGCAGGCCCGGCGGCACCCGCAACACGGTGCGGATGTCGCCGCGCAGCGTGCGGGTCAGCAGCTCCCCCGCGCCGTCGCTAAGCCACGCGCCAAGGTCGATCGCCTCCGGCCGCAACGACTGGCGGCGCGCGACGGTCAGCAGCCGCTTGGTCAGCTTTCCCCCGCGCTGCGCCGCCCGGCGCACGCTCTCCAACAGCTTGGCGCGGCGGTCAGGGTCCTGCACCCGGTCGATCAGCGTGAGCCCGCTCAGCACGACCTGGAGCAGGTTGTTGAAATCATGCGCGACGCCGCCGGTAAGCTGGCCCATCGCCTCCATCTTCTGCGCCTGGCGAAGCCGGGACTCCAACAGGTTGCGGGCCGTCACATCGCGGAACACCGCCAGTAGCCGGACAATGCGCCCGGCCGTGTCGCGCAACGGCGTCAGCGTGGCCTCGAACGTGCCCATGACGCCGGGGAAGCGTAGCTCCTCGGTGAAGCTCACGCCGGCGGCGGCCTCGACGCAGCGGCGGAACTGCTCGGCGATGCGGGCGGCCTGCTCTGCGGGCATGAACGCCTCGGCCGGCCTGCCGCGGATGCCCGCCGACCCCACCCCGGCGACGCGCTCGGCCATCGGATTGGCGGCTTCGAACAGGAACTTGCCGCCGTGCGTGACGTGCACGACGAACATGCACTCGGGGAAGCCCTCGAACACCGCGCGGGACTGCGCCTCGCTCGCGGCCAAGGCTTGGGTCCGCTCCCGCACCCGCGCCTCCAGCGTGGCGTTGAGGTCGCGCACGGCGAGCTGGCGGCTGCGGGCGCGCAACGCCGAGCGGGCGGCGCTGGACAGGCTCTCGGCGTTCAGCGGGCGCTCCAGCAGCATGGCGTTGCCCAACCGCTCCAAGATGGCGGCGCGGCAGGGCGGGCGCGGGCCGGGCTGCTTGGTCGCCAGCACCAGAAAGGGCAGGTCGGACCAGGCCGGCTGGTCCGTAACCAGCTTGAGCAGGGCCGGAAGGTCAGGGCCGGCCAGCGCCTCCTCGGTCGCGACCACGGCGCCGCAGTCCTCGATCCCGGCTATCAGCGCCGCAACGTCGCCGAGCGACGCGGCTGCGATGCCGACACGGGCCAGAACCTGTGCGATCACCTCCGCATCGCGCCCGCGCGGCGCCAGGATCAGGACGGGCAGCCCAGACATCTCAGGCGTATGGACTGGCCAGGTCCGCGGGAACGGCCTGCTCGTCCCACACCGGGGAGCCGCCGAGCACACCGTGGAAACCCTTGAGCGGTGGCCCCACGACGACGCCGGTTGGGGCGATGATGAACTCCCGGATCGTGCGCTCGTGGTTCGCGGTGCGGGCCTTCACGACCGAGATCGCCTTGCGCACCTCGCCGTTGGCCTCGAAGTAGCGGAGCAGCACGATGCTGTCCGCGAGGTAGCTCAGGTCCACCTCCGCGGCGATCGACCCGATCATGCCATGCTGGGCCAGGACCATGAGCGTGATGGCGCCCCGCTGGTTCAAGTAGGTCAGCAACTCGTGCATCTGCAGCACGAGGTAGTTCGCGCCGAGCATGCTCTGCATGTAGGCATTCAGGCTGTCGATCACGATCAGCTTCGCATGGCGCCGCTCGATTGCGCTGCGGACATGGTGGGTGAACTCACCGGGGGACATCTCCGCCGGGTCGATCTGGCGCAGGGTGAGCTGGCCGGTGGCGATGAAGGGGCGCAGGTCCATGCCCAGTGCCGCTGAGCGGGCCAGCAAGGTCGGCAAGCCCTCGTCGAACAGGAAATAGGCCGCATTGTCGCCCCGGCGCAGCGCCGCGACCATGGCGCAGGTGGCCGTCGTTGTCTTGCCGGCGCCGGACGGTCCGATCAACAGGGCGTTGGTGCCGGGATTGAGGCCGCCGCCGAGCAGTTGGTCGAGCTCCGCGCTGCCGGTGCTGACCGGGTTGTGGCCGAACTCGCTGTGGTGCTCGCGCGCGGTGAGCCGGGGGTACACCACGAGGCCGCCGGGTTCGATGCTGAAGTCGTGGAAGCCGCCACGGAACTGGCTGCCGCGCATCTTCACGACGCGAAGGCGCCGCCGCTCCGCCCCGAACTCGGACACGACCTGCTCAAGCACGATTACGCCATGCGTCAGGCTGTGCAGTTGCAGGTCGCTGCTGGCGGCCGAGGGTTCCGACGAGCGGTCATCCAGCAGCAGGACGGTGCATTTCATCTGCGTGAAGAAGTGCTTCAGCGCCAGGACCTGGCGGCGGTAGCGTTGCGGGTTCTGTGCGAGCAAACGGATTTCGCTCAGGCTGTCGAATACGATACGGACTGGGTTCAGCGCCTGCACGCGGGCCATGACGGCTCGTGCGGTCTCTCCAAGCTCCAGCTCCGACGGATGCAGCACCGTTTGCTCGATCTCGGAGTCAAGGCCAGTCGCCGAGACGAGTTCGAATATGTGGATGCCACCAAGGCTCCAACCATGGCTCTCGGCGATGGAGCGCAGTTCGACTTCAGATTCGGAAAGCGTGATGTAGAGGGCGGACTCGCCGTTGCGCACGCCCTCCAACAAGAAACTGAATGCGAGGGTGGTCTTCCCGGTTCCGGGAGTGCCCTCGACGAGATAGACACGCTCCACCTCCAACCCGCCCATAAAGACAAGATCGAGGCCAGCGACACCCGTCGAAGCTTTTGGATAGGCCGACCGCTCTATGTGTTGGCTCATGACGGCCGACAACGAGCAGACTACCCCGGAAGTTCAAGCCTTCCAGATACAGGCTCAGTTCAGCGGGGATAAATAGATCGTGCTTCAACCACTCCACCCCGGCGCCATTGGCAATACCTGAACGCGCCAAAGGCTACGGCAGCAGCGATGATCACAACTGGCAGCAATAGGGCCACAACCCAAAGCGCAAGGGCAGCGATGGCAAACGCCCCCGCCATGACGGCGACGATCGTCGCGCCCAGCAACAGCTTGAACGACAAGGGCGCACGCAAGCCAGACGGCTTGGTGCGGAACGTGCCATCTGGCGACATGTCGAGCACCGGCGGGGTGCGGCTGGTCGGCTGGGTCATGAGCAGGACGTGGCACGGCGCGTTTGTTGGTTCAAGGGCCACCCTGGCGGACTGGCGAAGAACGCCTTTAGGGACCGGCCATACTTCGAGTGCCGCGGCGCCCGCATCCCGCTGAAGGACCTGGCTCCACCGAGAGGGACGATGCACGACACTGTCCCGTCCCTCTCTGCGCAGCCGATGGTCTTGCTCCTGCGCGCCAGATCAGGCCGTGCCAGCGTCCTTGCCACCAGATGGCTCTACGTTCTCAGCGCCGGCGCGGGTGCCGCCCAACTTGTCGGCGCCGCCAGCGTCGGGAGCGCCGGGCTTCTTGTGGTTGCCGGTGTTCTGCTGGTCGTCAGTGTGCTTGATCGTCTCTTCAGTGTGGGGCTGCTTCATAGCGTGTGTCCTTAAAAATCAGGGTTGAGCCTAGCGATAGAACGCACCTTGCGGCGGAGGTTGCATACACTAAAAGCCCGTTTTGGAAGTCATGGTGCGGGCAGTCGCTTGCGGTTTGGATGGACGGCGCGGTGGAGCATGAGGCGGATCATGGCGAGGGTGACCATAGCCTCGGACACTTCTGGCAGGTGCTCG
>JAABUP010007068.1_pt1 | contig 15395 bp, 14 predicted proteins | sample 5559201 | NCBI WGS metagenome assembly JAABUP01 (sample SAMN10711887, study PRJNA513373) | rock metagenome | isolation source: Antarctica rocks | place: Antarctica
CAAGATCTTTAGGTCTTTCCAAGTAGAACTACCTGTCTAGCTTGGCGTGTAATATCTGAACCTCATATACTAACCCCCAAGGGCAAACCTTGATGAGGGTAGAAAGATCTGACTGCCGTCAAATGTCGGGCTTGAACCCCAGACCTTTTGTTCTTGTTTAGCAATTCATCTATTGTGATCTCGAGCGCCTTTAGCCGCTTGAACCAACTAACCTTCAAAAGGTCATTAGATGAATTGCTGACAATTCATCTACTAAAGGCATATATAAGCGCGCCCGATATCACAGCCTCTGCCCTTCAACATCACCCTCTTTTCACAAACTTGTTGAGATGAAGCTAAGTTTACAGGAACCCACAACATCTCATACATAGATTGTAATGACAGTTGCCAAAGAGTGTAGAGATATCTATCTTTAGGTGGTGAAGAAAAGTGCAACTACCACCTTCTTCTACTCGGAAGTCCTGGCCTCAACACATGTTATTCTATGTGCTTACTCGCTGCCACATAGATGTAAATGGGCGGACTTAACCGCTGCTGAATGAGGGTTGCTTACTGAGGTTTCGGTTCAGTGAAAGAAGAATGAGATTGATCACAAACTGATCAATCTAAGTGCAAGAGTGACCGTCCACTTCTAAGCACGTCACCCTGCTTACGATGAATTGAAGAAGGGCACAAGGTCTGTGGGCCCGTGGCTGTCTATGCGTCAATACTATTTGACGTGTATAGTGTCTACAAAAGGCATTGAAATAACAGGACGTCAATGGGGCTCGAGTTGAGGCAAGACCAAGTTTCACGTTCTTATCCATGGGTGAAAACAGCAGACATCAAACCCGTCCGGTGGAGCGGAGCAACGTCAGCTCTATTCGAGATTGAAAATACTTATTTGCCTTGTTACTCTTCTGCCTTCTGCTCGCAAGCGGGTTTGTATGCTCTGGCCCTTCCTCCTTGCTAGACGATTGAAGTTGGTCAGTTTGGCTGATCAGAGGCTAAACATCCTTCCTTTCAGCGCTAGCATCATCCCTTTCTTCATAATAGATCCAGGGCAGACGGTATCAACTGCAATACTCGTTGGGACATACGCCCCTATAGCGCTGGCCTGGGCCGTGCTCGCCATCTGCAATCTGGAATGAAATCACGACTTGGATCGGATGTGCTTCTCTATGTACGTACACAATGTTGTGTTTTACCTTTACGAAGATTGTTTCAAGACTCTGTTCATCAGTACAAAATGTTTCCTGTACTTAGTCTGACTGGTGTAGTGTGGCCTTATTCGCGCTGGGGCCCGCCCTCATTCAATTAGCCCTTCTCTATGCGAAGGATTGGGAGATCCTTCTTCTCTCCCTCATCCTTTTGTGTACAGGCAACTTGTCATACCACATGGCAACTTCTCTGTATCTGTTGCTTAAGATGGCCCTTCAACCGCCACTGACGGCCCTTCAACCGTCAACGATGGCTTGTAAACGAAACGAGCCATCAAGGCATTCTCAAGAGCCAGAGCCAGGATTCAAGTGGAGCTGGGATAGTTCTGGGCTTTTCTCTCAATTCTACCATTGTTTCACCCTCAAGTAATAAAGAGTATTATTCTACATTTGTCCTCTCCATCCCAAAGACAGGAACAATAGCATAACTTGATCAATTAATACCACAAGAGTCTCTCTCATAATGATTCACCAACTTGAATCAATCAAACCATATGCAAGATGCTTGAACCTGATAAGTAGTACCGACACCAACTGGTGGATGGCTAAGAGCTGCGTCTGCCTCAAGATTTTGTTCCTGCTTCGTCCGAAGCATTGCGTGATTTGCTTCAGATCTAGAACATTTGATCTAGAGGAACTACTAAGTCTTTTCGTCTGACCTTGATTTGTTCACTACATACTCCTATTGAATACCATAAGAAGAGCCCTCACGCCTGCAACAGCTACTCTGAACAGATAGATAACGGAAAGTAGGAAAATTTCGCTGCTCGCCAACCACTCTATTTCCTTGGTTTTCTTGGCCTCAGAGTTCTTCTAGTGGATAGGATCAATTCTTCTTTCCGCTGGCCATTGATGAGATCTTCAAGCAACCCCCTGATGGTCTTCAGGCTTTTCGCATTTGCTGTAAACTGTTGCTTATCTTCTGCGGCCTTTTCTTTGATTCATTGGGTGCCTGAACATGAAGACATTAAAGGCAATGAATTAGCGGATGAGGCTGCAAAATTAGGTGCAAAACAGTCAAACTCACCTGATTTTGAAAGATTTACATCCATTAGCTACATTAGACGCAAAATCAAGGCCAGATCACTGGAAAACTGAATCACCCACTGAAAAAAGGCAACTCAAGAAAGATACTATTCACAGTTTGATCAAACACCCAGCTTTCACATCAAAGAAGACTTGAAACTTGCAGACAGACTTTCATTTGCTACCTTTACACAAATGAAAATAGGTCATGGCTATTTCAAATCATATTTGCATAGACTGCCAGACTATGACAGCAAGAAATGTCATGGTACATGCAACAAAGATCAAACTTCAGAGCACTTATTGACAGCCTGTCAATATTTCAAGAAGGAACAATCTGAGCTGAAAACCCAGCTTAGATTGGTCAATTTGCCATATACAGCAAAGGTGCTGTTTACCATCAAGGAAGGAATTCAAGCTACTTTGTTGTTTTTGAAGAAAACAAAAGTAGCTACTAGAAAGTGGCTATTAGAAGAAGTTGAGGATGAGGTTGAGAACTAGATGAGAAGAGAAAGTTATTGGTCGACAATCAGCATCAGTTTGACTGAAAAAGAAGTGACAAAAAAGCAATCAGATTGATTATTCACTTGTTATAAGGTTTTTGCTTTTTTCAGGTACTTACATCTTTCACTATATGTCTATTAACTGCCATAGCTTTTATAGCTGCATGCATAGAATGAAGAATAAATAAATAAATAAATAAATATATACAGTAAAGAAATTAATCTTTGCTTATTGAAAAACATTAACTCATCAACAAAGTAACAACAGATCATCAGCTTAGTTTAATTCAGCAAAATTAAAGTAACTTATGAAGATTATCAGTCTAACTCAACACAATTAAATAAATCTTAAATGAGATTTTGCTTAGCAATTACTTTATTCTCAGCAAAACAATTATATGCAGTCTTAGTGTGATTGAAGCATCTTATAATTATAAATACTGTGCTGAAGAATCAGTGCATAGAAGAGAAAACAATTGTTATGAAATGACATAATAATATGAGAGCAGTCTCACTATCAAGTTATCTTATGTAATCTTAGGTAAATGAAGAACTATAAAGTCAGTTTTTTACACACAACTTCTTTAAGTTTCTTAGTATTTATCAATACAAAATCTCAACATTGAAACTTGATTGAATAGCTGTCTTTACATAGTGTTTTACATTGTTACATATCTTACTTATTAGTCTTTTAATATTAAGAAACTTGTGAGGTCACAAAAACATAACAAAGAAAAACAAGTGATGATAAACATTAAAATACTTAACAAAATAATTGTATCAGATATTTATTCAGTGCTTAATCAATTAAATATTCTTGTCATTGTATAAGAAGTTAAATTTATTTCAATGATGAGTTAAAGTTCATTTTTCTATTAAAAGAGAGTAAATAAAGATCATTAATGAGATCAGAAAATCTTTAAGATAGCTATTATAAACTATTGCAATTTGTCAGCTTATGTGCAATAAATGTAAAGTGACTGTTAAGTTAAGTTAAAGTCAAGATTTTTGACTTAGTCTGATCTATGAGTCAAGAATTTTGACTTTAGCTTAACTCATATTAAAGTTGAGATCAAGTTAAAGTTAAATTAAATTACTCACACTAGTTAAAAATAACTTAATGACATCATTTTTTATGCTCATTTCTATCACTTACATTATTTATGCACAACATATGCATATATACATGCATTATACATGAGATTATGCATATATATTTGAATTATACATGAATTTATACAAAACTAAAATGTATACATGACTCACTAAATTTATGAGTTAAGCTAATATCAAGATCTTAGCTTTAGTCTGACTTAACAGATCAAAATTTCTGACTTAACTCAATTTAAGTGCAGATCAAATTAGGAAAACTGTTGAGTTAGTTTGAGTTAGTGATTACTTTAAATAAATAATTAACTAAATTCTTTAAAAGCACTGAATCTTTACACAAATCTATGTTAATAAAATTACAGTCTTTTCTTTTACACTAAAAGATTATATTGATCATCTGCACAGTGTATTTTAGATGCTAACTAAAATGAAAATTGACTTAATCTCTGAAAAGTTTTTTCTGAGTTACTCAAATATGCAATTACTTAAGCAACAAGTTAATGCATTAAATGTCTTAACAATAAAAAATAAGCTAATCATTATTGTTAAAATCTCAGTCAGCTGAAGAATTACTCAGACTCAATAGAATATTTGATCAGTATATTTTAAATTATGTAACAATAATAAAGTCATTTTAACATCAAAAAATCTTTCTCAATTAAGATCTGAGAGTTAAAGAGACAAAGAGAAATAAATAAAAGTAACTGACACTATAAACTAGACTTAAAATCTCAATACTAAAAGAAATTAAACACTTTTTATCATCTATAGTCATTATTTTTACACTTAATTCTACTGATGTACATCTCATTAAAATGTCAGCTTTATATTGATCTAAATGCATTTAACAAATTTGACTTCAGTGTGTATGTATATTATATAAAAAAGATTAATAAGAGTTACATCTCAAAACAAAAAAGTGTGAAGTCTATTTTCTTTTTAAGCAGACTGCTTAACAATACTGAAATTTAATATTGATTAAGAAAGTTTAAAGTTGCAGAATTGATCTGAATACAAAGAAAACTAAATATATAATAAAAATGACAGCTTGAAACATAATATTTTACACTGATCATGCAGTCTCAATGAAAATCAGTTCTCAGTTCAGTCTCAACATTACAATAATAAAAAAATATAACTTATGTCTTGTCTGAGCATTCAGATATTTACTACAAGTTCAGTAAGTCAAACATAATACTGAACACTGTTATAGAATTGCAGTATGGTTCTTAACATATTCAGCTGCCTCTCATCAATTCATATTGAACTGTTTAGTCAGAAACCTTCAGTAGCCCCTGTTTTAAACAACACAGTTAAGCATTAAACTGTCTGCCACTATCATGAGCTCTGAAACAGATGAAAACCACCACTTTTAATTGATGATTCTGCATATATTGATGTGTAACAGTGTTTGTGAGATTAAGCTCATCACATTACATGTCTTAATCAGACAGTCATCTAGTCATAAGTCTACAGTCTTCTGAGTACACACTTTCATTTGTGTGTGCTAAAAGAATTATAAGGCTTTCACTGCTTTTTGACCCATTCTTATGCCTTCTGATTGATCTCAAATAAGAAGCAGCTTGTCAAGAATTTGAAATGCTGATGTCTTGCAGAAACACTAGCCATCTAGGTAGATATAATCTGAGTTTACTATCCCCCCTCAATCAAGAGCCTCAGCGGGTTCAGTGCAAGGTAAGTGAAGCTTCTCAGTCCCTTTCAAGCTAGCAGAGATTGTTCAGATAAGAGTGAACGTCCGTACTAGCGCCGCATTCAATGTATAAACCCTCTAATAGTTGTAATAGCAACTTGGGGTTCTATATATGCTGACCACTGACTAATATAATCTATTTTTGATCGTCACTGTAATTCTCATCCCGCCTCCCGCCCTTGATTACGTCACCAGATCGTTACATAAATCAACAATCATGATTGTAGATAGATAAACTTCATGTCACTGTTGATTCTCACAGAGAGAAATGTTACATTTATAGATTCTTTCTAGTGACATATCACTGTCATCTTTGTATCAGAGCGCTATTTTTCCCCTGTCAATGTCTCAAGCCTGTCTGATTAGCACTTGATATTCATCAGACTACAAGTCTTGACACAGTAGTTCTGAGTCAACTGTTCTGAGTCTGTTGCCATAGTCATCAAGGTGGTAGGCAGGGGCTCAGTTCTTCTCTTACTTACCACCTTCTTGAGTTCTGGCTTCACACTGTGTACAATTGCCCAACGTGCAAGTTCTCAGACACCGCGTTCTTTGCTTTTCTTAAATGTCTAGCAATAATGGGTTCTGATGTTATGCGTGGTGAAAGTCAAGCTTACTGTGTTCTTGCACAAGTTACAGTAAACACTGGTTTTTCAGCTCTCTGATAGATCTCTTAAACTGTTTCTTTCAATTCAATCATAAATGCCCTTCAACTTCATCATGTGCATATCAACACTCATCAGGGCTTCATAAATGAGTTTCTGAAAAGGTGACATTCTGTTTATGTGCTTCTTGTCTTCTTATAAGGTTTGTAAGTCTTTGTGACAGCTCAGTCAGTTGAGTTTTTAGATAAAGTACTGTTGCAATTGAAAACTTAGATGGTCACAAGTCAATTAGCTGAGGCACAAGAACAACATCAGCAAGGGTGATCAGCCTCACCTTTGTGAACAGAATGTCATGAGACTGACCTTTATTCTTTTTCTTTTTCTCTAAATAAGTATTGTAGTGAGTTATGGGTGAGAGAGGCTCACAGCTTACTTAGTCACAGAATTCATCACTGCATCAAAGCTGAGTTTGTTCAATTTTGTCAATGTTGACTTCTGATGATGTTCAGCCATATCTCATTTGATTGATATTATTACATATATAAGCCTCAGTGTTGTCATACCTAGTCTTGAGAAGCCTTAAGAGCTGAGAATGTTCAATTCTTCTGTGTCAACACCTCTGACCTTGAGGTCATCTTCTTTTGATGAGGATAGAGATTTGACATTCACAGAAGAGACATCCCTGTTACAACACTCTTATAACAGTGGTCAATTTAAAGAGAAGCAACCGTGTCATCAGAGCATTGTTGAAGAGTCAGAGGTCACAGACCTCAGATGGGTTATTTATTTATTTATTCTTCATTCTACATGTGCAGCTTGAAATAGCTATGACGGATAAATACATATGTGTGAGAAACTGGCATCTCAGAAAAAACTCATGAATTGCAGATATTGTCTCACAGGTTTGTGAGCAGCGCAGGTCTTGCCGCACTCAGGTAATCCTTTCAGTTACAGAACCTTTCTTAGACAGTGTGTCTTCATACTTTGCTGCTTAATCACCCTCTTCTGTTCAATCAACCTGATGTTAGTGCTCAACATACTTGCCTAAACAGGCACCCAAATTCCACCTCCCTACCCTTGCCCTGATTGGCCTGTCACAACGTGGAAAATCCAATTGAAAGTGGCAGGATTCGAATCCACAACCTCTCGCTTAGCACTCCCGCGCTGTCAGGCCCGCACTCTGCGTGTGAAAAGCAGGTAGTCACGTTGCAAGAGACCTCAGGATGGTGCTATTTCACTACACCACCCCACCTTCACCTCGGATGGGTTGACTGTATGTGAATGGTGATTTCATATGTATTCTGCTGCATCGATTGATATAACTTGTAAAGAATAGCGGGCTGGAACAAGGTAGATTCTCAGCAGCTAATCTGCCTTCCCCTGTCAGCTTATTTGCCTTCACTATCTCTGGCATTTTCATACTCAAACAACTTGATGAATGCTCAATATAAGTTTATGACCTCTCTTCAGTGCTATTGTTGCTTTAAGGGATGATTCACCCACTTTCTCAAATATCCCCTATCAGAGTCGCCACCTGAGTGCAGAACTATGGAACAATCGCAGCGTCATCAAGGCAATGCAACCGTCGACGTGGCGAAACCCTTGTGAAGACAGGATAAAAGAGCTTGCGTCGTCCGTCGTGAGACGACTCAAGCAAAGACCCAGAAGCAAAACCAATTACACCCCAGATACTGAGGAGGGAGCTGAAGGAAAAGAGAGGCTGTTTATTTATTTTATTTATTCTTCATTCTACGCGTGCAGCTTGGAATAGCTATGGCGGATAAATACATATGTGTGAGAAACTGGCATCCCAGAAAAAACTCACAAATTGCAGATATTGTCTCACGGGTTTGTGAGCAGCGCAGGTCTTACCGCACTCAGATAATCCTTTCGGTTACAGGACCTTCCTTAGACAGTGTGTCTTCATACTTTGCTGCTTAATCACTCTCTCCTGTTCAATCAACTTGATGTTGGTGCTCAACGCACTTGCCTAAACAGGCACTCAAATTCCACCCCCCTACCCTTGCCCTGATTGGCCTGTCACAACGTGGAAAATCCAATTGAAAGTGGCAGGATTCAAACCCACAACCTCTCGCTTAGCACTTCCGCGCCGTCAGGCCTGCACTCTGCGTGCAAAAAGCAGGTAGTCACGTTGCAAGAGACCTCAGGATGGTGCTATTCCACTACACCACCCCACCTCCTAAAAAAGAGAGGCTGTAAAGGCAGAGAAGCAACCATCTGTTGATGAACACGGCCCAGATGTATCAAACTCTCTTTCAACTCGCGCTGTCACCGGGTCTATTGGAGCCGTGCCCGCCGCCTGCTTGCCAAGCCAGGATTTTGCGTTGCTCACGATCCCGTCCTTTTATCCCAACTGAGACCGCGATGTACCTGTGTCCCCGCCGCCAGCCGAACATTCTGCCGATAGCCAGATCTTATATGCTACGCCGTCATCATCCTTTGCGTTGACGCCAACGGAGGAACCGAAGCGAGATTGGTACTTGCCTGTGTCAGAATCTGATGACCTAGTAATAGTGAAGTGCACATGCACCAACGAAAAGCTTAGCACGACACTTTTAGACTCATACCTTTGGTGAATTAGGGGAAAGGTTTTTGTCAAGTGAAAGACAGCTGAGAGTTCCACATTGTGTTCGTGCCTGTCTTATACGGCAGGTACCTATAGGTAGCCAGACTGAAATAATGATTATTTGTACTTCAGGCTTCCTCATACAACAAACCTCTGCTCTGGGTACCTTAGTAAGTGCAGATAAAGCAGCCGTGACACAGACCTTGATAGAAACACTATTGCTGGCCAATCATTTTCAAAGGTAACCTATATATGACTGCCACTACCTCTCGAATAGAACAAACTACATGCATTTGAGAGAAAGGAAACAATTACTGGTCACCCCTGCTCAATTTTGAATACGTTTGACTAAGAGTGGAAAGTTGCTTGTCTATGAAATAGAAACAAGGACTTTTCGACACAAGGGACTGAGCTCTGAGGAATTGAGCTCTGAGATAACCATCTCTATTCCTCTCTTCTGCTCATTGAGTCTAACATTTCACTCTTACTGCTCTCCACCACAATTCAGAATCTTCTGTGGTTTCTCAGGTTCAAGCTTTTCATAGCCAGCTGTTTCGTGAAACATCTCCATGGCTACTTTGGGGTGGTTTTGGCGTACCCAGTCTAAGATCTTGGCTCAGATTAGAGTCACCCAGCTCAGAGGTCCTGATGGTTTATATCTCTTGTCGCTTCAAATCGTAGAATGAATAATGAGAACAAAACACATGTTGATGGAGTGCAGATGGTACAGATCATGGCGTGTCTGAATGCAGAAAGGGGATTCTCTTCACCCTATATCTTCTGCTGAACAGCCTAGCCTGTCAACGGCTATTGTAGCACTTCCATAAGGTAAGCAGCTCTTGAAGAGCTTGAAATGCATCTATAGGTGTTGAACGTGAAGTAATCATCCGCCATGCCGGGGTCTTCGTCACCAGACACTCTGAAAGTAATGCTGGTACAATAGAGCGGTTGGTGTTGGATGAGGACGGAAAGAGACGTGAAAGTTTCTTGATATTATTGCAGAACAGTAATGATCTTTCAAATGTAGCTGCTGCACACCGCTTATGTAATCATAGCTGAGCCTCTTAGAGAACACACTGTTGTTGTCAGTTCATACAGGCCTCTCTTTGAGACAAACGATATCAAAATCATTATGGTGTTCAAAGTTGATAATTGATGTGACACTGACCCTGCGCCGTCATATCTGGGCTTCACAATCAGGAACACTGAAGTGCTCGTGACTGACAGTAAGAGATATACACCAACCCTCCATGTCAGAGATATGTCTGGTGCACCGCTTGCCTACTTTGAGTAATTCAAAGCAGAAGGACGGCTCAAATTAGAATAAGTCAATGCAAGGGATCAGGGACATCTGCAGAAGAGGACTCTAGTCAGAATAAGTGATACTGAGGGCTTAGGGATATCTGCAGAACAGCTGCTTACTTATCTCAAACCACAGGGCATGATGACCAGTAACAAGGTCCTGATCAGTCATAATGTCTATTTCTGGAGCATGACCAGGGTCACCTTATAATCTGCTGCAAGCCACCGTTCTGAACTCTCAATAAGATCATGGAGCAAGATGAGACCGGAAATGTTGACGCTATAGATGTAAGTCACGGTGTCCATACTGTATTATCATGTACAGTGTGCTAAGCTTTGACTCAGGAGCCCATGTACGGCCATGCTAAGAAGATCCTAGCTAATACCAGCGATCAAATGGAAGATGATGTAAACGAGCAGCCACAAGCGTCACCCAGAAGGGTGGAGGAAGGATCTGAAGCAGACTTCAATCACACGATGTATTCACCTCACAAGGTTGCTGATAAGCGTAGTATCTTTGTCGGCGATCTGGGTTCTGATTATTCAACGAAAGCGGAGATCGAGGCGTTCTTTGAAAGCTGCGGCGAGATCGAACGAGTCACCATCCGGGCACAGCACTCCCAAGTGTGTGTGTGAGAGTCTTAATCACCCAGGCGCAGTTGTTTTTTTTATCTCTATCAAATCGTCGACTGATTATTTGATGGGAGGTAGACACGCATTCGTTCAGTTCACCACGCAAGAGGCCGTTGCTGAAGCCCTGAAACTTGACAAGAAGTACCTGAAGGACAAGCCTGTCACAGTAAGGATGACACAGAGTGAAGCCTTCTCCCAGAAACTCGGCAGCAAGGACTGTGCTAACTGTCCTTTCACTACCTTCTTGCAGGTCTGAGCCAAGCGTACAAATTATCCGCGATTCCATAACCGTCGATTCAGGATCAAAGGCAAAAAACAGTTCAACAAGCGAAGAAACATGTATACTCGCTTCCGAGACTGTGATTATGGCGCTAGGTATTCAAGGCGCTGGGAGTCAGATGGTCATCGAGGTCACAGGCGGACCTTACCATATTACTAAACAGGCTTTGAATCTCTCGTCCTACAGGGACACACTGCGGTTTGAAGTTGCAAATGAAGATACCTAAGGTACCTTCTCAATAGGTGTTACAGACACGATTTGCATGAAGATAATAGAATTCATGCATTTACATTAGTCATTTTAGCACATGCAACTTTCAACCCGCAGAATTACCTTGAGTATCACTCACATACATCAAACTGAAGGTATTTACGCATATGATATTTTGATACTTTTTCACGCACTCATAATGTACAGAGTCAGCCATCTGTTCTATCATGTTAAATAGGTATTCACCTTGTAATATGCACTTTGGGGCTTACACGTCAGGCTCTCGCTAAAGGGATAAGTATAGTTCTACCTTAGGTCGTAAATGAATTCCGGGACCCCCGGCATTCATTTACAACTTGGAACTGTACTTTGAAGTGAGACCTGGATCGGCGGATACTGGTTCATGTATACAGACTCTTGATATGGTCATTGTTGTCGCTGTAAGTTGTGAGAAGAACGTTGTTTTGTCCCGTAGAGGAACGTTTATGTGATCGGCCAATATGTACCGCTAAGGGATGTACGAAGCTGCACAAAAATGAATGTAGAAAAATCAGGCATCAACAACAGAATCTGGATGGGATCTGTGAAAACGTCAAGCAAGTCTTAAACCTCTGAACCTGCCAAGGAGTCGATTTTGCTTCCTGAAAAGGAAGGCCCACTAAAGTCTACATGTCGTCCTCCATCAGTTTTCATTCTCAACAAAGTCAATCAGTCTGAGGCTGGGTTATTGATCCCAAGAAAAGGAGAACAGAGCGCAGTGACCCAAAGCTGACTTCACATGTACTGAGTGCTCAGCTTCTTGTGGAAATGTGCCGCCTGTACTCACCTACAGCTTCTGCATGAGAACCTGCTTATGGCTGCTTTATTGTGAGGCTCTTTACAGGTGTTATCAAAAGTATCTCGATCGATGTGATGGGCTAGGCATGGTCTAGGCTTCACGTGGTGTTTTACTGGTTGGATCTAGACGTTTGTATCAAGTTGACGACTAAAGTGTGGACGGTCGTCACAAACAAAAAGAGAAGTCATGATGCCACGCCGATACAAAGCCATCTGAGCTCAAGGTCCTTGAAGACAGACTGATTGAGTGCTGATCATGACCAGCTAGCTTCCTTATCTTTGCGAACTAGCCGTGATGTCATACTCAACATGAGGGTGTCCGCTCAAAGAAGTGTAAGACATCGGTGTGGTGGCCGAATATATAAAACCCGAAAGCTGCCTTACTGCCCCATCAAGATCATCGATTCTCACCGCAAGACCCCGCATCTCTCGGGCAAGATTCTCTAACATCATCATGAAAGGCCCATCAAGACCGTCAATTCTTGCCGTAAGGCTGTCGAATTTCACCATAAGACCCTTCATTTCTTGAGTAAGTCTCTCTGTTTCGGTCTTTTTCTCTTCTTTTAAGTTCTTCTTCTCCTCTTTGAGTTTCTTCATTTTCTCTTTCAGTTCTTTTTTCTTGTCTTCAAGTTTCGTCTTCTGGTTCTGGAGTTCGTCCATCTTGTTTCTAGTTTTTTTTTGAAATCTTTTCTGTGCCTTCCTATTTGACTCCCTATCTCTTGCCCTTTTGAGGTCTTCATCTTCTTGGTTACACAGCTCTGAGGGCCATGGCTGAAGAAACAGGTCAGTGTGATGGTATTAGCTTATTGGGAGGGCTTTTCTCACGACACCACCCCGGTTCATAACCTCAGAATCCATGATGCCTATTGTTTATGGTCCAACTTCCGGAGTGAATGGTTGTCTGTGATACGAAAGATCACTTGCAGACATTATAGAGACTTGGGGGTTGGCAGAATTATGGCCTGTGCCTCACTGCAGGCGGGCCATCACTATCAAAGATTCTAGCGACTCAAAGGTCAATTGGTGCCCTTCTTGCCCTACCTTTAGAATAATCAAAGTCAACCAATTATGATTGAGGGAGCGCTTATCGGTTCCCCGTCATGCATTAGCGTGCAGTTGGATCAGATCATGTGACTGGGCTAATGCTGGTCTAGCAAGTGCGAGCCCTTGTCGAACGCAGCCACACTGTTCACATACATACCTTGTAAGCTCAAACTTTTCATGGTGCTGAGGTACATTATTACCTACTAGGTAGGTATCGGACTTTTAGCAAGCCGCGACTGCCCAGGCGCCTGGAGTAAGGCGGGTCATTTTCCTCAGAGGACCTATCATGAGTGATTGTTATGCGCAACGACCTTACTCATACTTAGGTAAGGTACTACCTTACAACAAATAGATAAGGCACAGACATCTCCTTGCACCAAAAACCGCTATCATAACATTAGCTTCTCAGATCGCACCTATACTCGTTTCTCTGCCTATATACCTTACTCAGTTGAGAACAAACTTGAAGCAACACACATGTTGACGTGGTCCGTTCACCGAGTGGCGCTGATGGCGCTCCGAAAAGGGCAAGCCTAATGAATCAGCCAGTAAGTTACCTAGAGGTCCTAATGAATGGTACAGAAGTCACAGGTATATACATCTAGAGGTGAGGGTAACCCAGATTTATACAGATCACAAAATCCCAAGCATTATCATTACTGAATACATGTAGTTATGATATGAAGCCCGACCCCTTGTTCAAACTCTTGTCCTTTACCCCCTCACGCGCCCCCTCTCTTTTTTTTCGGTTGGAGCATCTACTCAAACAAAGGCTATAGTGTCTGTGAATCGATCAGAGTTCCAGATGATGATATCTACAGTCAATTGTTTTTGTCTCCCATCAGTGGTGATCCAGCCCAAGAACCGTGGGACCAGTGAGCCGTGAAGTTAGACGGGATCACACTTCCGGAAACGCCGTGGTCAAGCTTGTGATGGTTTGTAGAAGGAACTCTGCCCTGTGAACTTTAATCAAAGCCCGCACCCCTCTGAATACCTAGGTACGGCCTGATGACTGCTGCGCCGTCACCCAGACGGGAAAGATGGAGGGGCTATGCTGACACCCATCCCCTTGCTAGCCACTTTTGAGCTCTTGAAGCTATTTATCGTTTGCTGATCAAGCAAGCAGTTGCTGATGTGAACTGACGATGCATCTCATAGGAGATGCCCTTCAAAAAGAAGCAAAATTTGCGCCATTATTCTTGACTCTCACCCTTCAAGTACAGAAAGACTAACCCAACATTCAGTCTTTAAGGGATGGTAAGCGCCTCTATCCGATCTTGCGCCAGTACTTAGGTAAGCCCCAGCCTTGGTAGCGGCAATTGCTGACCTTGAGTCTCAATCATCCAACCAAGCATCGGCCCTAAGCCCAAATGTAAAAGCTTCACCCCCTTGCCCGTGCACGTTCTAGGCGTCAGACGCTACCCTGTGTGAGAAGATTGATAACTTATACTTTCGTATCTGATCAAGCTAAGGTAGGTAAGGATAGCCTACGGTGAGGCACAAGCATCAGCCCAATGTTAGGTACCTAAGGTAGTTACCTTAGGTTGTAACACTTTTCCGGTATGCTTTTGGTCAGAACCTTCTTTGTGAACTATTCTTCGCTCTGTCATACCTGTCAGCACTCAGATCAAGTGTTCTTTCAGTCAACCATCTTGTTTCCCTGAACACGTTCCTCATGCATACCTTCGTGTGGTGAGGGTGAACATGCTGGGAACGTAGGAACGTGAATGGCAATTGACCCTGTGATTCACCTTTGTGGGGTCCTACTTTCTGGTCGTTCGCTAAAGTGTTTGATGACTGCCTATGTAAGTTTTGATTCAAGTGGGTACTGTACCTTACCCTACCATAAGGTAGATAAAATTTGAGGGGTAGGTAGGACGCAGATCATGGACCTAGGCACCTACAAGGTAATATTACAGTGGTTCATACCTTCCTACTGTACATAGTACTAGTGAATGGCCAACTCGCTTACGCAAGGACGTAGCATAAAAGTAAATGGCCTCTTTGCTTTTGCAACCTGAATGGGCCTCAGTAGGTGGCCCACCTCCATAAATAGGCCTCAGTAAATGCACCACCTCCGTACACCTTCATGAATAGGCCTCAGTAAGTGGCCCACCCTCATAAATGAGCCTCAGTAAATGCACCACTTCCGCATGGGCCTCAGTAAATGGCCCACCCCCATAAATGAGCCTCAGTAAATGGCCCACCCCCGTAAATGGGCCTCAGTAAATGCACCACCTCCGCATGGGCCTCAGTAAATGGCCCACCCCCGTAAATGAGCCTCAGTAAATGCACCACCCCCATAAATGGGCCTCAGTAAATGCACCACCTCCGCATGGGCCTCAGTA
>JAABUP010007069.1_pt1 | contig 15394 bp, 15 predicted proteins | sample 5559201 | NCBI WGS metagenome assembly JAABUP01 (sample SAMN10711887, study PRJNA513373) | rock metagenome | isolation source: Antarctica rocks | place: Antarctica
CAGCCATCCGGACGGTCGATGCGCTGTGGCGAGCACTCGGCAAGATTTCGCAATCCTTGACCCGAGAGGAGTGCGTCAACTACTTCCGGCACTGCGGCTATGTCCAGTCAGTCTGTAAATGCTCTAATTCCTCGAAGTGGTTGCAGACCAAGCGCCGACGGAATTGACCTTTTGCCTTTAGCCATATGATGTTGCAATCGTTATGAGGGAGGGCACCAGGGCTGTCGCATTTGGCCCGTCTTGCCTTCGGCCCCAGGGAACCCGTCGTTGCGAGCCGGCTTCGGCACGGCAATCCAGGGCAACATGGACCAATGTTCTGGCGTGTGGCCCTGGATTGCCACGTCGCAAGCGCTCCTCGCAATGACGAAAGGGGGCAAATGCGATTGCCCTGGGGGCATGATCTTCGCCTCGACCAAGCCGCCGCTGCGCACCTGGTTTCGCGCGACCCGTCACCTGACCCAAACCGAGCAGGGCGTCTCCAGCATCGAGCTGGGCCGACGCTTGAGCGTGGCGCAGACGACGGCGCAGAGGGTCAGGCACAAGCTGAAGCAGGTCATGATGGGGCGCGGCCAGGCCGCTAGCCGGTGGCGCTGTCGGTCGTCATGGCTTTGAACGAACTCTCGGTCTAATCGACCCTCACAGCAACGATGGCGATCACCCTGGCCTGCGCCTGGCTGTCCCATCATCTTGTGGGCCAGCCTTGCCTGGGTCTCAAGTCAATACTTCAAAAGCTAACCGAATACTGGTCTGTCACAGGATGAGACCCATCGAACGGGAATTGGGACACGCCCTCGGCATATAGTCCCTCATCCGCAACGTCCTGACCGGACCCGTCAACCAATTCGACGCCACCCTGTACGACCGCGGCGTGCAGTTCGTGCAGCTTGCGCCCAATGCCGTCACGACGTTCAACGGGCCGAACGCACAGGTGGCTTTTGGCAGGCTGGTGCCGGTGCCTTAATACGGACCCAGGCACCACGACGGCAGGCGGCGGAGTGGCGGTGGAGCCGTCCAGGGCGCCGTCACAATCCAGCCGTTGGACGTGGCGCTGCTGCGGGACGCCGGGCTGCCGGCGCTGAGCGACCAAGAGCTACAGGAGCACCAGATTGCCCGGCTATACTTCGGCGCCTTCGGCCGCACCGCCGACAGCGCCGGGCTGATCCTGCAACTCAACGCGCTGCGCACGTCTTCTCGAGACTTGGCAAGCGTCGTGGCCGGGCTGGCGTCCTCGGCCGAGTTCACCGTGCGCTACGGCACGCTGTCCGACGCCGATTTCGTCCGGACCGTTCGCCGCATCTGGGGATCATCACAATGATCAGCGGGCCAGTGGCGGCGTGAGTGGCCGGGCTGCTTATGCGGGGGCAACGGAAACAGGTCCGGCAGCGGACTGCCGGACCCGTATCACCTAACAAACTACGCTGGGCTGGCCCCATGCCAAACTATACGCCGGGGTTATAAACATAGAGATAAGGCACGCCCCCGGCGGAGGTGCCGGTCACGGTTTGCAGGTGCGAAGCCTGGCTGGCGGAGAGGCCTGTCAAGGTGACGCTGTCCGTCGGGCCGCCCGCGCCGCTCGCGAACCGCAGCGTCGCGCCTTGGTAGCCGGCTGCGCCGGACTGCGGGTCCACCGTCTCGGTATCAAGCGGCGACCAGCCCCAGATCGTCAGCGCGTCGCCGGCATGGAAGTTGACCACCGTGTCCCAGACCGGGACGCCGCTCCGCAGGTCGACGAAGAAGGTGTCGGTGCCGCTGCCGCCAGTGAGGAAGCTGCTGCCGGTGCCGCCGTCCAGCACGTTCTGCCCGCTGCTCGCGCTGAGTGCGTCGGCGCCGCCGCCACCCTTCAGGAACACGTTCGGGATGCCCGCCGTCATCGCGACCGTGCTCGCGCTGGTGTCGATGTACTGCCATTGCAGGTAGCTCGGGCCGCCGGCTGCGGCGTCCAGGGCGTGGCTGCCTGAGCCGCCCGTCGCCTGGTCGGCGAAGGCGACGGATGCCAGGGGTTGCGCCGTGGTGGTCAGCAGGGTGCCGCCGCTGCCGTCCAAGGCAGCTTGGTAGGTGGCGCCGGACGCCTGCTGGCCCAGGATCGATATCAGGCTCCCGCCGACTTGGGTGAAGCCGCCGATGCCGCCGCCCTGCACCACTGGGCCGGAGTAGCTCAAGCCTTTGATGTCGATGGTGTCGCCGGCGCGGAAACCGCTGATCTGCACCGCCTCGCCATTGGTGATGACCAGCGTGCTCGTGGCGTTGTCGAAGTTGACCACCGACGAAAGCGGGGGATACGGGCTCAGCGTCAGGTCCAGCGTACCGCCCATGAGGTGGATCGGCCCGGTGCTGTAGGTGGTGCCCCGCAGCGATAGGTTGCCCCCTGGCCCGATGTTGATCGGGCCTGAGCTGGTGGCGTTGCTGGCGGCCGGGCCGACGCCGAAGCCTTGGAGGATGGCCGCGCCGGTTACATCCAGCGTGACGTCCAGCGCGAACGGGCCGCCTTGGCCGGTGAACGTGACGGGCCGCGACGGGTCCGCAGAGCCGACAACGGCCAGGCCGCCGTTCAGGGCGGACTTGCCGACGCCGGTGACGATCGCGCCGGGCTGGGTCAGCACCAGGGCGGCCTGCCCCGACGGGGCGTTAACCGTAACGGTGTCGGCGATCTGCAGCCTGCCCTTCATGGTGAGGGTGCCGATGATCGCGTCGTTGTCGAGGATGCCGGTCCCGGTGATCTGGCCGCCTTGCAGTCGCACGGTCGTATTCTGCAGCACGCCGTTGACGATCAGGTTGGCGGTTGGGTCGTCAACGCCGACCACCGACGCCTGCACGACACCGGGGGAGATCGTGACCGATGAGTTCGCGCCGATCACCACCTCGTCGTTGGCGGCTGGCACGCCTTGGGTCGACCACGCGGCTGCATTGTCCCAAGTTGCCGCTCCGCCCACCCAGGTCTTCAAAGTCATTCGTTTGTCCAATATATTAGAGATGTTAAACAACGTAGAATGTACAACGGGTGCCAAGTCAATGGACATTTATATCGCTTCGTATTAAATATGGTATAGACAATGAAGTTTGTCGCGTATTTACCTCATTTGTTATACCCAACATGTGATTGCATGTGTTTCCCTGATGAAGATCGGTTGTTCCCCACCACTGGGCGGGACGTGCCCAATGCGGGGCCGGCAACCCTAGGAGGCGGCCCGCCATGACGCGCGGCACCGTAATCGTCTTTGCCCGTGCGCCGCGGCTCGGGACCGTGAAGCGGCGGCTCGCGCGCGATGTCGGCGACCGGGCGGCCCTGCGGTTCTACCGGGCCAACCTGGCCAGGCTCCTGCGCGCCCTGACGCGGGACCGGCGCTTCCGCACCGTGCTGGCCGCAACGCCGGACCGCGTCCGCGTCCGCTGGCCAGTGCGGGCGACGCTGGTGGCGCAGGGCGGCGGCGACCTCGGGCGCCGCATGCACCGCGCCTGCGCCGGGCGCCGGCGGGTGGCGATCGTGGGGACGGACATCCCGGAGCTGCGCGCCGACGATGTCGCCGCGGCGTTCCGCGCCCTCGGGCGGGCGCACGCCGCGTTCGGCCCGGCCGAGGACGGCGGCTATTGGCTGGTGGCGCTCTCGCCCCGGCGTCCGGCGCGGCCGTTCGCGGGGGTGCGGTGGTCCACCGGGCACGCGCTGTCCGACACGCTGGCCAACTTCGCCGGGCGTCCGGTGGCGCTGCTGCGGACGCTGCGGGACGTGGACACCGCGGCTGACCTCCGGGCAACCGGGACCGTCAGGGCAAGCGCGCCAGCAGCCGGGCCGCGAGCCGGGGTTTTGCGGCGAACAGGCGCTGGGTGAACCCGGCTCCGGCGGCGCGCTTCCCCGCCTCCGCCCGCGTGGGATACGGCACGATCATGCCCGCCAGCGCCGAGAGCTTGATCCCCTGCGTGATGGCCAGCGTCCACGCGCCGATCATCTCCCCCGCGTGCGGCGCCAGTATCCCGGCGCCCAGCACCCGGTTCCCGGCGACGACCAGCTTGACCAGCCCTGCCGTGTCGCCCTCCGCCACGGCGCGGTCGTTCTCGCGCAGCGGCCAGCACAGCGTTTCGGCCGCGTGCCCGGCGGTGCGGGCCTCCGCTTCGGTCAGGCCGACCTGGGCCAGCTCCGGGTCGGTGTAGGTGACGCGCGGCAACGCAGCGTAGTCGATCCGGGCCGGCAGGCGGAACAGGGCCCGGCGCACGATGATCCCAGCGTGGTAGCTGCCGACATGGGTGAAGTAGCGGGGTCCGATGTCCTGCGGGTCCGCAACGTCGCCGGCGGCGTAGACGAACCGGTTGGTCCGGCTGCGCAGGCCGCGGTCGGTGACGACGCCGCGCGGGCTGGCCGCGACCCGGCCGGCCTCCAGGTCCAGCCCCTCAAGCGTCGGCCGCCGGCCCACGGCGACCAGCAGGTGGCTGCCCGCGACCGTGCGCCCGTCCGCCAGCACCAGGACGGGGCCGGGGCGGACGGCGGCGACGGCGGCCTGCTCCATGATCACGACCCCGTCGTCCTGCAACGCGCCGCGCAGCCCGGCGATTAAGTCTGGGTCCTCCTTCGCCCCGATGGCGCCCGATTGCACCAGCGTCACGCGGCAGCCGAGCCGGGCGTGCGCCTGCGCCATCTCCAGCCCGATTGCGCCGCCGCCCAAGATCAGCAGGTGCTCCGGCGCCGCAGGGAGGTCGAACAGGGTGTCGTTGGTGAGGAACGGCACGCGGTCGAGGCCAGGGATGTCCGGCACGACGGGGCGGCTGCCGGTGGCGACCACGATCCGCCGGGCGGTGAGGCGCCCCGGTTTCCCACCCGTCTCCGCACCCGTCACGACCAGGGCGTCCCTAGCCACGAAGCGCGCCGTGCCCTGCAGGACGGTGGCGCACAGCCCGGTGTAGCGCTCGATGGAGTCGGCCGGCGCCAACGCCGCGATGGCGCCGTGGACGTGAGCCTGCACGGCGGCCCAGTCGACGCCGGGCGCCGGCGCCCGGATGCCGTAGCGGCCGGCGCGGCGGACCGTGTGGGCCGCGTGCGCCGCCGCCAGCAGCGCCTTGCTGGGCACGCAGCCGACGTTCAGGCACTCGCCCCCCATGCGCCCGCGCTCGATCAGCGCCACGCGCAGGCCGAGCCGCGCCGCCACGTACGCCGTCGACAGCCCGGCGGCGCCCGCGCCGATCACGGCCAGGTCGAAATCCCTCATGCCCGCCCGCAATGCGCGACCGCGAGCGCCAAGGTGCTGTAGTAGCGCCGTTTCGGCCCCAGCCGCACCAGGCCGGCGCGCAGCAGCTTGCGCAGCACGCGGTCGTTCGCCTCGCACATGACAAGCGGCACGCCGCGGCGCTCCAGGCCGCGCATCGCCTCGCCGAGCGATTGCAGGCCCGTCACGTCGATGAACGGCACGTGGCCGAGGCGCAGCACGACGGCGCGGGCGTCCGCATGGGCGCGGGCCAGGGCGCGCTCCAAGCTGTCGACCGCGCCGAAGAAGAACGGCCCCTCGATGCTGAACACCAGCACGCCGGCGGGCACGGGGTCGCCAAGCTCCGCAAGCTCCCGCGCCCCGGCCGCGCGCACCTCGACCGAGCTGGCCATGCGGCGCAGGAATTGCAGCATCGCCAGGATGACGCCGATGTTGACCGCGATCACCAGGTCGGTCAGCACGGTGAGCGCGAAGGTGATGAGCAGGATCGCGGTGTCCGCCGCGGGCGCTGTGCGGGCCATGTGGACGAAGCCGCGGGCGTCGCTCATGTTCCACGCCACGACGAACAGGATCGCCGCCAGCGCCGCGAGCGGGATGCGCCCAGCCAACGGCGCTGCAACCAGCAGCACGGCGACGAGCGTCAGGGAGTGGACGATGCCGGCGAGTGGCCCTGTGGCCCCGTTGCGCACGTTGGTTGCGGTGCGCGCGATGGCGCCCGTTGCCGCGATGCCGCCGAAGAACGGCGCTGCGATGTTGGCGAGGCCCTGGCCGATCAGCTCCTGGTTCGAGTTGTGCCGGGTGCCGGCCATGCTGTCGGCGACGACGGCGGACAGCAGCGACTCGATGGCCCCCAGCATGGCGATGGTGAAGGCGGACGGCAGCAGGGCGACCAGCCGGTCCATGCTGACCGCGGGCAGCGCGAAGTGCGGCAGGCCCACGGGGATTTCGCCGAATGTGCTGCCGATGGTGGCGACAGTTGGGAAAGCGAACACGGCCTGGATCGCCGTCGCGGCCACCAGCGCGATCACCGGCCCCGGCACCCGGCGCAGCCCCGGGACGCGGGGGCCGAACACGATGAGCAGCAGGCTGAACAGCGCCAAGCCGGTCGTGAGCGGGTCCAGTTGCGGCAGGACTTGCAGCAGGCGCCAGAGCTTGCCGTAGAAGTGGGCGCCGCCAGAACTCGTGTGATTTTGGGGCAGGCCGAAGAAGTCGCGCCACTCGCCGACCCAGATGATCACGCCGATGCCGGCCGTGAAGCCGACGATGACTGGGGCGGGGATGAAGCGGATCACCCCGCCGAACCGGGCCAGGCCGAGCGCCGTCAGCATGACGCCGGCCATGATGGTCGCGAGCAGCAGCCCGTCCACGCCGAACGCCGACACGACTCCGGCCAGGATGACGATGAACGCGCCGGTCGGCCCGGCGATCTGCACCCGGCTGCCGCCGAACGCCGAGACGACCAGGCCGGCGATGATGGAGGTGTAGATGCCCTGCTCGGGCCGCACGCCGGACGCTATGGCGAAGGCCAGCGCCAAGGGCAAGGCGACAACTCCGACGATGAGGCCCGCAACGATGTTCGGCGCCCATTGCCGCTGTCGGAACAGGCCGGCCCGCGACGCTTCGAGCAGGGCGATCATTACTGGTGCAGCCTCCCCATGACTGTTTTGCTGTAAACGCCTTACACGCCCGCGTCGACGCCCTTGTGCGCCAGCACGGCCCGCGCCTTGCGCCCGACCAGGGCCGCGGCGGCGACGGTGACCGCGAGGCCCAGAGCCACGAACCCCCATTTCAACGCCCCGCCGCTGCCGCCGAACGACGACCTGCCGACCACTCCCAGATACACGTACAGCAGGCAGCCCGGCGCGATCCCGACGCCTGTCGCCGCGACATAGGGCCAGAACCCGACGCTGGTCGCGCCGAGCGCGTAGTTCTGCAAGTTGAACGGCACCAGCGGGCTGAGCCGCAGCAGGCCCACCACGCGCCAGCCCTCCTCGGCCACCGCCCGGTCCATGGCCCGCAGCGCGGGGCGGCCCGCGATGATGGCGGCGACCCGGCCGCGCAGCAGGTGGCGCGACACGAGGAAGGCGAGCGACGCGCCGAGCGTGGCCGACAGCAGCGCCAACGGGAAACCCCAAAAGCCGTAGATCAGCCCGGCGCCGACCGTGAACGGCGCGGCCGGGGCCATGATGACCAGCGCCGCCGCGTAGGCCGCGCCATAGATCAGCACGCCCCAGGCGCCCAGGCCCGCGATCCACAGGCTGAACTGCTGCATCCAGGCCTGGATCGGCAACAGGAACCAGGCCGCGAGCAGGGCGGCCAGCAGCAGCGCCAGGCCCAGCCAGTGTTTCAACGCCGGTGCTTCAACGCCGGTGCTTCAACGGCTGCAAGCCGCTCCGCCCAGGACGCAGAAACGCGCGCAGTGCGGGTGGTTCAGCGGCACCGGGCGGGCGGCCTCGGCGAGCGTCGCGCCCAGTTCGAACTCGGGTTCGTAGGGCAGCAAGGTGCAGGCGACCACCGCCGGGCGGGCGGCCCCGCGCCGCTTCACGACCATGCGGGATGACGCGCACATGACCGAAGACGGGGACTTGCCGAGGATGCCCCAGCAGGCTTCGGTGATCTCCGGCACATCGACGGTGGCGTCCATCTCGGGGAACAGCATGAGGCGCACTGGGTCGGCGGCGTCGATGGGGATGGCGTGGGCGGCGAACAGCCGGGCGAAGCCGGCGCGGATGGCAGGTTCGGGTTCGCCGGAGAACAGCCGGCCGGCGACATCCAGCGCGAAGCCGTGGCCGGCGAGCCAGCGCAGGCCGTCGAGCGTCGGCTCCCAGGTGCGCGGGCCGCGCTCGGCCTCGTGCTGGGTGGGGCCGTAGTGGTCGATCGAGACGCGGAGGCGCAGGCGGTCGCCGTGGCGGGCGCGCAGGGCGTCGAGTTCGTCCGCGACCTTCATCATGGGCCGCATCGCGTTGGTCAGGACCAGGGCTTCGAGGCCGCGGGAGAGCGCGTCGTCCAGCATGGGCAGCAGGTCCGGGCACATGAACGGCTCGCCCCCGGTGAACCCGGCGGTGCGGACCGGCAGCGCGTCGCGGGCAATCTCGTCGAGGTAGGCGCGGACGTCGGCGCGGGTCAGGTAGGCCAGGCGGTCGTTGCGCGGGGAGCTTTCGATGTAGCAGTTGCGGCAGGTGAGGTTGCACAGGGTGCCGGTGTTGAACCATAGCGTGTCCAGCGCGTGCAGGGCCACTTGGGCGCGGGGTTCGCCCTTGGCGGTGGTGCGCGGGTGGCGGAACTTGGCCGGGTCGAGGGTGGGGGCGTGCTGGAGCATGAGGGGTATCTAGCAGCCTGTCGGACTTAAGCAAAAATCGGGATTTTTTGGAATATTATGTCTCGCGCTCCCCAGGAAACATAGTAGAATTGCGCCTAGCTCGGTATTCCTTTTGAATAGTTGCGTGACAGGCTTAAGTCCGACAGGCTCCTAGCCCGCATTATTCACGAGAAATGCGCGATCAAAGCCAAGCCGTTGTTATCGCTCACAACTATGCGAACGGGCTGTTTGATGAAGTTTTTTGCAATGAAATCTCTGGCCCAGGTGTTTGGTGGCCTGGGCCGATTTCGGGCGGTCCGATGAATTATTCGGGCTAGGTGCGACCGTGGCCGGCGGGAACCGTGACGGCGGTTATTCCGACGCTGAACGCGGCATCCGTGCTGCCGGGGACGCTGGCGGCGTTGGGTGGACAGGTGGACGTGGTGGTGTCCGACGGGGGCAGCACGGACGGCACGCCGGATGTCGCGCGGGCGGCGGGCGCTGCGGTGGTGGAGGGCCCGCGTGGGCGGGGCGTGCAGATTGCGGCGGGGATCGAGGCGGCGCGGTCGCCTTGGCTGCTGCTGCTGCACGCCGATACGCGGCTGGCGCCGGGCTGGGCGGCAGCGGCTGCGGCGCATATGCGGGCCGCGCCGGACCGGGCCGGGTATTTCCGCTTTGCGCTGGACAGCGCCGATCCGCGCGCACGCCGGCTGGAGCGCATGGTGGCATGGCGCTGCCGGGTGCTGGCGATGCCTTATGGCGACCAGGGCCTGCTGATCGCCCGCGACGTCTTGGATGAGGTGGGAGGCGTCCGTCCCATGCCGTTGATGGAGGACGTCGACCTCGTTCGCCGCTTGGGCCGCGGCCGGCTGACGCCACTGGCGGCCGACGCCCTGACCAGCGCCGGCCGTTGGGAGCGCGACGGCTGGCGTCGCCGCTCGGCTCGCAACCTCGCCTGCCTAGCCTTGTGGCACACGGGCGTGCCGCCGTCCTTGGTTGCGCGGCTTTATAGGTAGGCCAACGCCCCTGCCTGCGGGCGGCTGTCGGTAGGCAGGCGTTTGACCATTGGAGAAGCGTTGCGGAAAAGCGGCGGGCGCCTATACGGTGTCAGGTCGTGCCGCCTCAACACGGCCTGGATTTCCCCTGTCACCGCCAACGGAGATGCACAATGAGCGAACAATGGCAGCATCAGCTTCGGATCTACCTGAGCGACGAGTTGGCCGAAGTGGCGCGGCGCGATCGTGACAACCCGGCGCTCAAGCCGCTGACGGATATCCTGAAGCAGCACCAGGCGGCCCTGGTCAGCCAGTTCGACGCCTTCGAGAACTACGTCGCGGAGGCTGAGAAGGAAGGCCCCGAAGGCTTTCCACTTTACAAGTGGACAAAGGCTACAGTGGACAACCCCGCCCAGCGTGCGAAGCATATCAAGACTTTTGCGCTGCATGTTTCTGGCAACGAGGTTTATGCGAAGGAGGCAGCGGACGCGCTCGAAGCCGACTTGCAGCCCCTCGTCGGCGGCGGGCTGGTCATGCGCATGTCCAAGCACGACACCAATCCGGCGAACAACCTGCAGGTGCCCGCCGAATACCGTTCGTAGCGCTGCCGCTTCCTTCGCCCACATGAGCGGCCGAAAACGGGGCGCACGGCGGGCACCGCTTGCTCAAGGAGTTTTCAATGGCTAGCTGGGCCAAGACGCTGCGTTCCGCCATCCTCTCTGGAAGCCTTGCCAGTGTCACATCAACGATAGCTTTGGTCCTCTTGGCGCGCATAGAAGGCAAGGCCGCCCTCCAGCCGGTCAATTCCACCAGCCACTGGCTCAATGGGGAGCAGGCCGGCTCGTTCAGGCAGGCCGACTTGGCCCACACGGCGGTTGGGTATGCGACCCACCACGCTGCAACCCTGTTCTGGGCCGTAGTTTTTGAGCGGTGGATCGCGTCGCGTCGCCCTATCACTGCCCTGCCCATGCTGCGGGACGCGCTGCTGTTGTCGGCCGTTGCCGCGGCCGTCGACTATGGGGCGACCCCTAAACGGTTCACGCCGGGATGGGAGTTCGTGCTTTCCAAACGGTCGATGGCGGCTGCCTATGGTGCGATGGCCGTCGGATTGGCCGCGGGAGCCTTGATGGCCCAGGATGACCCGGCACGCACTCGCTCACTGAACCCCGCTCACTGAACAACAGCAACCGGCCGATCCGCAGGAGCCTGTCATGAAAGCCCTGCTCGTTGCCCTCAGCCTGCTGGCCGCTGGTTCCGCCCTGGCCGCCAACGCCGACGCGCCAGACCAGGACGTGGACAAGCGCAATGACGCCGGAGGCTCAACAGGAAACGATCAAGTCGACCAACTGAACAAGGGGCAGCTCGACCAGAACCAGCGTCCGGCTCCGGCCCGGCAGGAGGCCCCGCCGGCTAATAAGTAGCCTCACTCGGCCCGATGACCCCCAGCCGCTCCGCCCAAGGCGCCAGCGCGGGCATGATGGAAGGGTACAGCCGCACCCCCTCCGCCCTCTGCCGCCGCCGCAGCGCCAGCCCCCGCGCGCCCGGCAGCCGAACAGCGTCCACGCCCGGCCCCGGCGGCGTGGCGCGGGCAGCGTCCGCCAGCCACGTCGTCTCGCGCAGGAAAGCATCCAGCCCGCCGAACGCCGCCGGGTCGATCACCTGCAGGAACACCGCCGCCCCCCAGCCCTCCGACGCATCTGCCCGGCCAAAACCGCCCAGCGCCGCCGTCAGCGCCTCCACCAGCAGGCCCAGCGCATAGCCCTTGTGCCCGCTGTCCATCCCCCCAAGCGGCAAGATGCTGCCCGGCGGATCGGCGAACAGCGCCGCCGGGTCCGGTGTCGGCTGCCCGTCGGCGTCCAGCAGCCACGGATGGTCCAGCGTCCGGCCCTCGGCCCGCAACCGGCCCGTGAGGCCGTTGGTCGTCGTGCTCGTGCTGATGTCCATCAGCACCGGGTCGCCCAGCGCTGGGTCGATATGCGTCGGGAACCCGGCCGCAATCGGGTTCGGCGTGATGAACGCGCGCACGCCGCCGAACGGCGCCACGCTGGCCACCGACGGGTCGGAGCTTTGCAGCACCACCACCATCCCCCGCGCCGTGACCCGCGCCAGGTACGCCGCCAGGCAGGCGATATGATGGCTGCGGCGGATCACGACCGTCGCCGTCCCGTGCGCCGCCGCCCGCTCCAGCGCCAGGTTGATCGCCTGCACGACCAGCCAAGGCCCCGGCAGCCGCCGCCCGTCCCACAGCACGCTGGCGCCGCGGTCGCTGACCGTTTCCCAAGCGCCCGACACCGCCATGCCACCCGTGGCAACAGCATTCAAATAGCCCGGCAGCAGCGCCAGCCCGTGCGTCGTATGGCCCAGCAGGTCCCCCTCCACCAGCACCTCCGCCACGGTCGCCGCCCGGTCGGCAGCCAGGCCCGACGCCTCCAGCAGCCGTTGCGCAAAGCTGAGCAGGTCCGTGTGGCGGTAGGCGGGGTGGCGGCCGGCGGCCTCGGTCATGTCCAGTGTCTCCCTCGCCCAAAACGATAGCAGCATACGGCCGCACCCGAAACTGTGCGTGACTTGGGGCACTTCGGACGTTTACGTTGTCTTTATGCCAATCGCCGACCCTGCGCAGCACGCGCCGGAGAACCGGGCGAAGGCTGGGAGGGTACACGATGCGGTCCTGGTTCCTGGTTGTCGCAGCCCTGGGCGCGGCCTTAGGCGCGCTCGCGCCGAACCGGCCCGCCATGGCCGAGGCGCGCCACTTCAGCTTCGGCTACGACCAGCCGCGCACGACGGGCTTCGGCGTCGCCGCCGACATCTTTGCCGCCTCGCTCAGCAAATCGAGCAAGGGCGCCATGCTCATCGACCAGTTCCCTGGCGCGCAACTGGGCCAAGAACCCCAGGCGCTGCAAAAAATCCGCACCGGCGACATCGACTTCCTGATCACCAGCACCGCCAACGCCGCGACCTTGTCGCCGCAGTCCGGCGTCATGAGCCTGCACTACCTGTTCACCTCCGAGGCGCAGCTCGCCCGCGTGCTTGCCGACCCCGCCGTGATCGCCGCCATGCGGGCGATGTTCGACGAGACCGTGACCGGCGCCCACGTGCTCGGCCTGGCGACGCTCGGGCTGCGCGACCTTTACGGCAAAAAGGAAATCCACCGGGTCGAGGACCTGAAGGGCCTTAAAATCCGCGTGCAGGCGACCGCGACCGAGGACGCGATCTTCCCCGGCTATGGCGCGCAAACGGTGCACATGCCGTTCGGCAGCGTCTACACCAGCCTGCAAACCGGCGTCGTCGACATGGCCGAGAACGGCGTCAACGTCTACATGGCCAACAAGCACTACGAGACCGCGCCAATCATGTCGATGACGCAGCACGAGGCCAACAACTCGGTGCTGTGGGTGTCGGACAAGCTGTGGTCGGGCCTCGACGAGGAGCAGCGCGGCTGGATGCAGGCCGCCGCCGACGAGGTCTCGCGCACCCAGCCCGCCCGCGCCCTGGCCTTGGAAACCGAGAGCCAGGCGCGGCTCACCAAGCTCGGCGTGAAGTTCGTCACCGACGTGGACAAGTCGGGCTTTATCGCCGCCGCCACGCCGTTCCAGGACAGGCTGGCGGGCGAACTCGGGCCGCACGCCGTTAAAGTCCTGGCGCTCATCCGGGCAGTGAAATGACCGCCGACTCGCCGACGCCCCCAATTCTGCCTGATCCAATCGTCCTGGAGCGGGACCGCCACCTGAAATGGCGAAAGCTCGACTGGCTGGAGCACGCGATGATGGTCGCGTGCGGCGTCTGCCTCGCCTGCTTCTCCGCCGCCGTGTTCATGGACGTGGTGACGCGCGAGCTGGGCCGGCCCTGGCTGTGGCTGCAGGAGGTCACGATGGCCTTCTTCACCTATGGCATCTTCTGCGGCACCGCCGTCGCGACCCGGCGCCAGGACCACTTGCAGCTTTCAGCGCTCACCGACGCCATGCGCGGACCCATGCGGACCGCCTTCGAGGTGTTCAACCGCAGCGTGGTGCTGGCCGTGGGCCTGGCCATGGTCGGCTATGGCTGGCAGAATTTCCTGAGCGGCCTCAGCAGCTTCCGCATGCCGTCGATGACGCCGATCGCCTACCTGTACTGGCCCATTCCGGCGTGCGGCGCATTGGTCGCGCTGTTCAGCCTGGAGCAGATCGTGAACGGCCTGCGCAACGGCTTCGAGCGGCCAGGCTCCACGGAGGCCGCAACCCCGGCGCACGGAATGCCCATCGGAACAGCCGTCTGAATGGTGGCCGGGAACGCCCTGATCCTTGGCCTGATGACGGCGCTGTTCCTCACCCTCGGCTACCTCGGCGTCCCCGTCGCGTTCAGCCTCATCGCCGGCGTGCTGGTCGGCACCGCCATGACGCCCATCAGCTTGCAATCCATGATGGGCCAGCTTTTCAACGGCATCGACAGCGAGAGCCTGATGGCCATCCCGTTCTTCCTGCTGGTGGGGGAGCTGATGACCTCGGCCAACGTCGTGGTCCGCATCGCCGACTTGTCGCAGGCGCTGGTCGGCCACGTGCGCGGCGGGCTGGCGCAGGTCACGACGGTGTTCAGCATGTTCTTCTCCGGCATGTCGGGCTCGAGTTCGGCCGATGTCGCCGTGCTGTCCCGCACCATGGCCCGGCCGATGGCGGCGGAGGGCTACCGGCCCGAGTTCGTCGCGGCATTGATCGCGGCGGCCAGCACGATTGCCGCCCTGGTGCCGCCGTCGATCATGGCCGTCGTTTACGGGGCGATCGGCAACGTGTCGATCGCCGGGCTGTTCCTGGGCGGCATCGTGCCCGGCCTGATGATCGGCGCCGGGCTGATGGTCTACTGCTACTTCTTCGGCCCCGTCGGCTTCCAGCGCCCGCGCGCCAGCCTGCCGCAGCTCGGCCAGGCGGCGCGCGGCGCGGCGCTGCCCCTGATGATCCCAGTCATCCTGCTGGGCGGCATCATGACCGGCTGGTTCACCCCCACCGAGGCCGGGGTCATCGCCATCGCATACATCCTGCTGGTCGTGCTGCCGTTGCTGAAGCCCGGCCACTTCCGCAGGCTGCCACGGGACTTCGTGGAGGCCGGGCTGGTGTTCAGCCTGCCGCTGATCACCATCGCGGCGGCGTCGGCGTTCGGCTGGGTGGTGGCCTACCTCCGCGGCCCCATCGTCGTCGCCGGCTGGATCGAGGGCGTCGCCGGCACCGACCCGACGGCGGTCATGTTCCTGCTGGTGGCGGTGTTCGTGGTCGTCGGCGACTTCATCGAGCCGATCCCGGCGATCATCATCTTCATGCCGGTGGTGAATCAACTGACGGAGAGCGCCGGCATCAACTCCGTCCACATGGGCGTCGTGCTGATCGTGACGTTGGCCTTTGGGCTGATCACGCCTCCCTATGGCTTGGCGCTGCTGATGGCGAGCAAGTTCGTCGGCGTGCGGTTCGCCTCGGCGCTGCGGGCGTCGCTGCCGATCTACATTATCTTCTTCGCCACGATCGCCTTCACGATCTTTGCGCCCAGCGCGATCCTGTATTTGCCTAAGGCGCTATTTCCGGAGTCAGTTGGATGCTTCAAGGCGCCGGGCGGCACTAGTTACATTTGCCCCTAAAATCATCTCACATGTCGCAAATAGGTTCTTCGAGTTATATCCGTAACAAAATCAATTTGAATGCTAGGAGCCTGTCGGACTTAAGCCTGTCACGCAACTATCCAAAAGGAATACCGAGCTGGACGCAATTCCACTATGATTCCTGGCGAACGCGAGACATAATATTCCAAAAAATCCCGATTTTTGCTTAAGTCCGACAGGCTGCTAGCCGCAATGCTGTTCACTTTGCGATTCGGATGGCGGCGCTGAAGTCGATGCGCGTGGTCGGCTGTGGCGTGCGCGGGCGCAGAGGATAGCCGCTCATCTTGCGCTT
>JAABUP010007070.1_pt1 | contig 15394 bp, 10 predicted proteins | sample 5559201 | NCBI WGS metagenome assembly JAABUP01 (sample SAMN10711887, study PRJNA513373) | rock metagenome | isolation source: Antarctica rocks | place: Antarctica
TTCGCCTCTTACACTTCGCTGTCATCACTCCTCTGTTTGCAACCTCTCTCGCTCCTTATACTTCCTCTCTCCCTACAATTTCTTTCCTCTTATACTTCCTCGCGCATTACACTTCCTCTCTCCTTATGCTTTCTCTCTCCTTACAATTTCTTTTCTCTTATACTTCCTCGCGCATTACACTTTCTCTCTCCTTATACTTTCTCTACCCCTATACTTCATCTTCCATTATACTTCCTTGCGCCCTATACTTTCTCTACCCTTATACTTTATCTTCCCTGATACTTCCTTGCGCCCTATACTTTCTCTCTCCTTATACCTCCTCTCCCTTCATGCTTCCTCCTCCGTTACACCTCCTCCTCCTTATACTTTCACTGTCGTTGTACTTCATCTACTCTTATATTCCCTCTCTCCTCATACATCGTCTCTCCTTTCGACTGTTTACCTGGTCTTCTAGATTACTGGAAGGTCTGTTGTTAATGTTCTATTCTAGTCTGTTGTCTTCGACCTGAGCCGCAATCAGGTCAAGGAGGTGGAGCCGTGGTTCATCACGGCTATCCACAAGCACCGCGAGAACCATGGGGTTCGCTTTCACGCTGTGTTCGTGGCGGAAGTAGATCGGTGGATCGTGCCTCATGGCCGCCACCAGCTGAACTTCCCACGGACCAAGTGGATCAGAGATGTTCCGGAGGACGTTGAGGATGACGATGGTGACGTCGACATGCTCGACAACTGAAGGACTCTCTTCCCTTACTGACAACACGGCGCCTTCACCACCCGCCAGCAGCACAACCTCTTCCCCTTCGACTTCGACTGCAGCGAGAGTTGAACGGACGTTGTCTGCTACTAACTTCCTACTCCTGGGGAAGAAAATACCGAGGATCCCATTACCCTCTTTCTCACCGAGGGTCCTTCACGACGCTAACTAACTTCCTACTCCTGGGAAAGAAAATACCGAGGATCCCATTGCCCTCTTTCTCACCGGGGGCACTTTAGGCTGCGCGACGTGCTCCGCAGGCCTCCCAGTTGCCGACAGAGCCAGCTTCCTTGCCGGGCGACTAACTATTTGATATCCATGGGCGGGGATTCCGAAATAGCCACCAGATCAACTAACCAGAGGTATACTGGATTCGCCCCACTAGTATGACCTCGAGCTGCCAGCGACGTGTTTTCCTTGCCGGGCTCACACTACACATTCAATCTGACAATCTCACTAACCGCGACACCAAGTTAAGGACCTTAGGGTGTTGGCGCGGAACAAGATGGGTTGAAGCTCCCTAGGGGGCACTGGGACGTACCATCCCAGTGTGTTTACGTTCGTTACAAGAGAAGTTACACTCTCTTCTCTTTGCTGTCCTCCCCCCTAAGAAACTCACAAAAAGCCAAAAAAAATCCAAAAAGAAAACCATACTAAAGAATCTCCCTCGAGAAGAGGACTACTTGTTATTGACACACAGCTTCTGCAGCGGCGCTTCACGGCGTCCCCCTTCTCCTCTTGTTAGCTTGTGGGCGTCGGACTGCTAATACTCTGCTAATTGTGCCAGCTAGCTTACTGACTCCTGACTTTCTCAGGTTCTAGGTCTGACGACGATGTTATCAACAGGACTTGGAAGGCAGCTCGGGAGGACCCAAGGTGGTGGGATATAACAGCTCGAGTAGTATTGCGAGACGGTAAGCAATCTCACACACCCTACCACCTCTGCAGCGTTTACTGATTTCATCCTTTAGTCGTCTTGTATCTTTGGATGTTTGCGTCCTTGCGGCGAGACGGAGGGGTGGGCTGGCTTTTGGTGGTGGTGGGGCTTTGCCTGCATGAGAGTGGGTCTCCTATTGTTATCGGTTGCTTGAGACTATTCTGATGTCCCATAGGATGTGTCGCTCGTGGTCGACACCGTTGTCGGGGTCCTCGTGGTGGCCCGGCATTGCTCAAGGAGCTATGGTACCGACGGAGGTACGCAAGAGGTGGGCATCTCTTCGTCGGCTTGCCGAGGATGAGGAGCCTATTGTATATATATATATATATATATATATTGGTCATTGCAAAGTGTATATATTTAGTTACTAGATCGAGCATGTGTCTACTTCATATTTGACGGGTTGGAAGATAGGCTGGCTAGATGAATTGATTCGATTCTCTCTGCGACTATGTCACCCGATACCATTGCCGCTGTGTACACTTAGTTATTACTAGATTGCATCTACATCTGAGGTTTTGCAAATTAAGCTGAGTAGATGAATTGATCTGATTCTACCTGTGCCTCTGTCACTCAACACCATTCCCGTCTAAAGCATTGTCTATAGGAGGAGTCTGAAACCCTCTGAAGCGCCTACGTCGCCGGCCGCCAGATGCATTACAAAGAAAACTACGCTTTCACTGCTTTTTGCTCTCCTTTTCCGTCCGCTCAATATCTGCTCCCTCTCTCTCAGCTTCCGAGGCCTCAACAGCCTGTCCCTCATCCTTGCCACCCGCCTTCGCATCCGCTTTCCTCTGATCGTCTTTCTCATCAATATTCGCATCATCCTTGGGCGTCGCTCTCCCCGTCTCACTGTTCTCATTATTCTGCTCGTTCTCCTCCTCGATCAGATCCTGCTGCTCTTTCAGCACCTCCAATCTCTGCTTGTTCGTCGCCGCGCCTTCGGCGTTGTGCACCTCCAGCTCGATCTCGTGGAAGAGCTCTTCGGGGATGGACGACAGCACGGCTTGCAGCGCGTCGATCTGTGAGGCGATCTCGGAATCTTTGCCTTGTGTGTACATGAACGCGTTGCTGAGCACGAGCAATGTGGACGGCACGCCGTATTTGAGGCGCAGGTCCAGCCACATCTGCAGATCGTCTCGCAGGCGGCCGGGGCTCATCCCGTGCGTGCGAAGACCGCGGGACGCACACGCCGTTTGGAGTTCCGGGACGGAGAGGGAGTCGACGCCCTCGAAGGAAATGGCGCGGTCGTCGCGCTTGATTTGCCGCATGCGGTGGCGGATCTGGTAGCGGAGCATCATGTCCGTGCCGAAGGTGTTGAGGTTCATGTATCTGCACATCCCGACGAGTTGGGGCCGGGAGAGGTTGTCGAGGGTCAGGTCGTCTTTGAAGATCTTGCAGACTTTGATGACGTCCGCGTGCGTGGGTGATTCGCCGGTCGCGCGGACTTTGCGGAAGAATTCCGCGAATTCCTCTTTTTGCGCGTTGGCTGCGCTGACGGGGAGGCCGGTCTCTTTGAGGGTGTTGCGGAGAAAGCTGCTGACTTCTTTGCGGGTGGCGCGGAGGTTGGTGGCTTTCGTGTCTTTGGATTTCTGGCCTTCGTAGGTGCTTGGGAGTAGATTGGGGAAGAGTCGGAGGGCTACTGGGAGGAGTAATTCGGCGAATGGGACGATGACGAAGACGGAGAAGGGTACCAATCGTCCTAGATCCTGCACGGTACGTTGGAGTTGTCTGTTCTCTCGTCGACTGAGCTCGTACCCAGCAGCCATCTTCACTGCTAGTTTCGTGCTGATGGTCACCTCCGTAGCCAGTAGCTTTGTCCCATCCCAGTAATGCAGAACCTCCTTCTTGATCTTCTGCATGATTGTCAGTTTTTTCTGCTCTTTCTTGGCCTCTGCCACCTTCTTCTCCTCGGCCTTTGTGGCTGCCGTCTTGCCTGCCGCCATCTCCGAAAGGCTCAGTGCTTCCATAGCTTTCGTCTTCTCTACACCAGTGACGCCGGTTTTCGCGAATTCTTCCTTGATGTCTGCTATTGCTGCCTTTGCCGCATCTGATGCTTGGGTTGTAGATGATTTCTTCGGTTGCTGCTCCCTTGGAAGGGGTTTCTTCGCTTCGTCAGCATTGAACCCTGGAGGCGGAAACGAAGCTCCTCCACCAGCCGACGTGGAAGTCTCTGTTGCATATCCACGGCGAGGAAGCAGTAGTGCTAGAGCTTGGAGCTGGGGCGGAAGATCTCGAGCGTTCCTGCGGAGGAACGCGGCGTGAGCGGATGATGAGGCGAACGATGATCTGAAGGGTGCCCGCGCTAAATGCCGGTCAGTCTCCTGTTGGATTCACGGAAAACAGAAGTTCAAATACCTCCACCAAGTATAATCCGATGCGCTGAAGCATTTTGCATAAGCCTTGAAGATGCGCTCATCGTGAGAGGCCACTTCAGGGGGCGGACCGGAACAGTCACTAATAGCAGGACGCAGGCCGCTTGGGTTCAAAGGAGACACTAGAAACTTTTTGAAGAACCTCGCAACTATTTTCGATCTCTTCCAATACTAGAGGAGAAAGCGGAGCTGGCATGAGGGATGAAGCATCAAGCAGGGTCCATATTCCCAACCGGACTTCGGCTATACGTAAATCCTAAGCACGTGCTCAGCGTCATCAGGTGTGCAGCGCAAGGGATAGGTACGAGGTTATGTCAGAATGTATTCGAAATGGCCACCGTAGGAAGTGTGCGAGCAGACGCAGCTCCTTCTCACAACTTGTGTGTTACGTTGCCTGAACCTCTACGGTGACCACAAATATATTGTGACATGACCTTATATACGACAAATACCAGTCAAAGCTCAATTCTATGGTCCCAGGTCGTAAATGATTGTTAGTGTTAACAGATAAGCACAACCATCAATATGTATGAAAGACCTTACAGCAACATGTTAGTAAGGTTTATAACAGTGAATTTTAATAGATTGTATACTTGTAAACACATATCACCTGTCATCACAACACTGAGTTGCCTTGTGTAAACATAAGATTATAGAGCAGAAATATTGTCAGAAACCTTATAAATTATATATTTTCTTAAACTGTATTGATAGCTAGTTTCTCTGACATGTGAACCATAACCTCACACTCTTCTATACTGTCAGATACAGCAAAAGTGCACTCTTGCTAACTCCTTAGACCAGTATATATATTACTCATACCAACATATACTTTTGTTCTTAGTGTTCAGTAATACTATCAACCATGATTAAGAGCTGTCTTCTCATCTGTACCCCATTCTAGTATTCTGACACAGCAAGAGCAGCAATGTTACAGAGATTCTGTGGATTCACCATCACAGCATGGTGCCGGCCACCGCAGGCTAGTGGTGCTTAGTCAGTGCACGCAAACGACGGATATATAGTTGCATAGCGGGCCTATTCGTAGCTTTCTCCTTGACTATTACTATTACTATCCATCAACATAACGATATCCGTTACGAGCAAGGCTAATGATACGAACAAAGCTTCTAGGACGATTCAAAGCTTTACAGTGCATAGATGAGCGCTAAGCACTGAATCCATTAGGGTACGCTTAACAGAAAGGGTAAACTGGACCCCCTAGGGGCCCAGTGAGGCCATAGAACGTCCCTCAGACCAGCGGCAGTGATGTTGAATTCGCCTCATCGAGGTCACGGTCGCCAGCAGCAGCAGCAGCATACCGTATGTAGGTCTAGCTACATGATGGATGAGGTAATCTATCGATTAATCAAGCAATTCCCGTATGTATAGCATTCGCGATCCGGTATCAATGCCAGAGAGGGTTCGCGGCCAACTCCGACGCCGAAAGCAACGCCATAGAACTGGGAGTCGTCATCCCATCAGGCACTTCTCATACCGGTGCGTTTCCATTCACACTCTCTCAACGTCTTCAGTCTTGTGATCGTCATTTCCCGCCCCTTGTCCTGGCGCATCGTTCAAAGTTTCCTCTTCACTCGTGATCCTCTGAGTAGATGTTCCATCAAGTTCCATCTCTTCTTCATTCGCTGTCTTAATTCCGGAGTAATCACCAGGCCCCTTGCTTCCGTCCGGTACATGAAACCTTTTGTCTACTCTGACAACAATGTACAGCCAGATGACGCTCAGCTCGATGGCAAATTGGAAGCAATAGAAACAAGCCTTTGATCGATACCAGGGCAGGCCGCTCTGAGGTGTTGAATTCAGATAGTTTGTCCCAGTTCGAAACCATGCACTAAGAGACAATAAAAACGCCCCGGCGAGTAGAATCCGGATTTTCGACCGGAATCTTCCGCTGCCAAACTTCTCCGGTCGGATTGTTCGAGGAATGACCAAGGCCCCGAGGATCAGGGGGATGGGCAAGAAGGAAACGACAGCGATGAAAGTGCCTCCGTAGAGTTGCACATCTCTGGCAATTCGACGCTTGTCGGGATCCAGCGTGTAGAAGCTTTGTATGATGAAGGCTACCAGCAGAAACAAGGTGATGACGATCAAGGCGTAGATGGCGAGGAAGAAGTAATTGAACAGCGGACGCCAGGCGCTATGCGGACGTGAGGCCCTAAGGATCCGTTGAGCGAAAATCAGGTTGACGATATACAGCACGACAACGCCAGCGGCTACCAAGACCGAAGCTGCGATAGTGATGGGAACGCTAGTCGGGCGTGTTGCCCAAACGATGCGCATAACGCATGTTGTGGTTCGGGCCATGCAAAAGGCAAACAATAGGCCAGACAGAAGAAATTTGTGTCCGTGCCGCTTATTGAACAGGAAGATGGTCCAGTGGCAGACGGCGGCACCCAGAAACAGGACCAGAAAGACTGCCGTGATAGGAACATCGAGTTGGACTGTTGGAACACCTCCAAATAGTAAAGCGGGACTTGGCGCGTAGGGAGGTCCTGGGGGTTGCCTCTCCTATATTAAGAATCAACCTCAAGGCCGGACTGGAGTATCACTGAAACCCTAATTACCTGGCGCCTTGATAAAAGCGAATATGACCAGCCCATGTATGCATCGTCCATAGTGACAGGCCTGAAGATGAAGGCTTCTCGGTGATGTGCCACGTAGCTGATTCGAATGGGATTGTATGTGATTGAAATGAACTGTCTTCACTGACGGCGTAGGTCAGGTAGCCAGGCTGGTCTTCGATCTCGAAAATAGTAAGTCTGTTGAATCGATAACAAAATCTGGTTACTAAGAAGCGGCTGCTTAGGGTGCCCTTAGAATCTTATAATGCCCCTTGTTGCAAGGTAGAGTACTAATGTAAGTCATTAGCTTTTACCGCCGATCTGATTACTGTGAAACATCGGCAACTCGACCTACAAGTCATGACATGGACGGTAAAGTACATGTACTCTTGCGTGCATGGCTCGCTCACGAGAGGTGTAAACAACGTCTGATTGGATCCGGTCAGAGTTCCCATGCATATCAAGCTTCGGGAACTAGGGGTTCCGCGCACTAAGATCTTGATCGTCGCTCTCTAAAAAGTTAGCTTGGGTGAAAGGCTTTGCACTCTCTACATGTACATGTACCTCACAAGTATACCAAGTCATCATTCATCTGCACCTCGACACCCAAACTACATGTACCCACGCGGCCGATAAGTCTTGCCGTCATTAGTAGGGATATGGTGCGCTTCTATTGGAAGGCAAGCAAGCATTGACCTGCACATGACAGCAAGACTTATGGGTCGCCTGAGTACCTTAGCTACATTGGGTAAGAAAGTACTCGGAATGGTCGCCGTAGGAAATGTGCGAGAGACGCAGCTCCTTCTAGTACTTTGTGTTATACGTTGGCCGAATGTCTACGGTGGCCATTCCGAATACTTTCTTCGACCTTGTACAACGATCTCAATTATGACTGGGATTTCAAGAAAGGTCAATGATCCTAGTAGACAGGGATGTGATACGATTAGTCATGAATTAGTCACGCTCATTTAGTTCTTATAATCAAGTTATGACCTAGCATAGTGTTGGATTTTCCAGGCTATTTCCAGGCCTTCGGCATATGCCGCTCGGAAGTTTGTTGTTCCGAACTCCGACACACACTTGATTAGACCGAGTCGTGACCACGCGAAATATATCTTTCACCACATCACTAGCAACATTCTCAGTGTCTCTGTGTGTCTAGCTTCCACAACACCCAGTATAATTGCTAAAACTCAGTGGCGTAGTTGAACAAGTATTACACAATGTGTCTGTCAGATTGAAGTAAATATTAAAACTGTTGTGGGTGTGAAATTACAGTGTGTTTGTCTTTTGCGTGGGCACGAATTCTTGACTCCTCCTCCCTCGGTCCCTGCCCTGCACCGTTTGACCTTCGTCATCTGACATATAGTAAGGTGTTTCGTAGGCCTCTAGTAGAATAGTAGATAGAGTATGAGGTAAGAAAGAAATAATCACTATATCTATTGCGACACGACTCTACAACCCTCTGTCGCTCAATACGCTCTTTAATTTTTTCTGAAACGAGAGGATATGCTTGGGTCCCAACATCGTGTAATGCGCGCCCGCGACTTCGTGGAAGCGGGGTTCACTGCGGGAAAAGTCCTTCCACTTGCTGAGATGATTAGCCACCCAATCCTCCTTGTTCTCCGCTACTGCCAACAATGGGGTAGCGAAGAAGACATCGATCCCGCCGACGCATCCGGATGGGTCATATTCGCGCGCAGCATATTGCATGGCATGCGCCAGCGATGCCCACGTGGCCAACTTCTTCTTAGTGAGAGAGAGTTCCTCCAGTCGGGCGGGCGGCGCGATCTGCATTACGCGCTCGAGGACCTCGTCGTTGCTGAGCTTATGCATCTCTGCTGAAATCTCGTGCGCGTATTCTTCGGTCGTAAGATCCAGGAAATAGGACAGGTTGAGCACAACTTCGATCCAATCCAACTGGTTCATACGCTCCTTGATATGCGGAGGAAGGTTGAATGATCCGAGGAAGCCGACCTTGTCTCCTTGACTCTCGAGAACCTTGCTGATCTCAAACGCCAGCATAGCCCCAAAAGAGTACCCGGCTATGGCATAAGGTCCGTCTGGTTGAACTCTTTTGATGTGCTCATGGTATACTGATACCGCTTCAGGGATGGAATTAAAGTATTCCTCGCCGTCATTGAATCCCCTAGCTCGAAGAGCGTAGACCGGACGGTCTATTATGTATTTACCAAGATTCAAGAAGACGAGAACCTCGCCTACGCCGGGATGGACTAACCACAGCGGTGTCTTGCTTCCATGTGTCTGCAAATTGACGACAGGCTTGTATGATTGCGGACTCGATATGGTCTTCAAAGCATTGGCCATACCTCGAACCGTCGGATTCGTTAGAACCGTGATGAGGGGAATTTCTTGCTCCAGCGCAAGCTTGTTCTGAAGATGCTCTTTAAATCCAATGAGTTCGATTGAGTCGACCCCAAGGTTGAATAAGCTGCTGCCAACCCCAACCTCATCAGCAGGCAGCCCGAACCGCTCGCAAATCACCGTCAAGATCAACTCCTCAGTCGCACTGGATGGCTTCTCTCGCTGTGCGATTCGATAAGATTTGATGGCATTGTTGTTCAGACTCTGGGTATCGCAATACATTCCGGTCTCAAACGCGGTGCGTATCTTGGCTCGAGAAAGCTTTCCGATTGATGTTTTCGGAAGCTGAGACTTTTCAAGTGGGATAATCTCATGTGGCCTGACACCGCAAATCATCCCCGATACATTGGCGATGGCATCTACCGTATCTGCACGAGCTTTGGCGTCTTGTGGATCATAAGTCGGAACGTAGACAACACAAAATGACTCGGTCTCTGAACCTTTCGATCGATGTGGGAAGACCACGTTGTATGATGGTGTTGTGCCAGGAATAACGGCTTCATCCAGGGCCGTTTCGAGCTCGTGCGGGAAGTACTTGACGCCATTGATGATGATGCTATCTTTAGCTCTGCCAGCAAGGTTGAGATAGCCTTTTGCGTCAATCACTGCTCGATCGCCGGTGATGAACCAGCCATCAGAAGTAAAAGCTTCGGTGGTGGCTTGCGCGTTATTGATGTATTCTGTGAAAACCACAGGTCCGAAAAGCTGAAGGTTTCCAATCTCGTTGGTGGCGGCTTCTGTCCCATCATCTGTGATGACGCGCATGTTGATCCCCGGGATGCAAGACCCCAGTGACGCGAATTCGTAGTTGTTCTCTAGGTCATGTGAGGGACAAGCCTTTCCATAGATCGACCCTGCACAAGTCTCTGTCATACCGAATCCAGGCCGGATAAACTCTCCAACAGCGTGATACCGATGCAATTGCTTGGCGAGTGCAGCGCAAGTCTCCACAACGTTGGCCTCTCCTCCGGATATGAGTGCTTTCAAAGAGGATAGATTGAGGTCCTTGCTCTCGGGCGGAGGATCATTAACGTCCTCCAGCTTACGCCTCAAAGAAGCCAGGAAGAAATTTGGCGCAAATGTGTAGGCCACACGGTGCTTATGAATAAGTCTAAGAAATGACACAGGTTTCATCACTAGGTCTGCAGCCTGTGCATGGATCTGCTCAGCACCTAGACTCATCGCGTGTAGGTGTATTTCGGTCAAATTTGCGACATGGTCCATGCCAATCCAGTTGAGGAAGACATCATCGCTAGTGGTTTCGTGATATCTGCTCTTTCCATTAAGAGCCGTGAGGAGCTGTCCATGACGGAGACAGACTGCTTTCGCATTTCCTGTGCTTCCGGAGGTCAACATGAGAACTGCTGGGTCATCTCGTTGTTTGAGGTTGGCGACCTCAATATATGGCTTTTCAAATCCGTCACGTGCCTTGAGAGTTTCGATTGACCGGAGGTTGAGCTGTTCAAGGCCAAGAAATTCAGGCACGAGCTTCGCTGAGGTAAGAATAACAGGATCTTGGAGGAGATCATTGACGTGGACGAGGTGCTTCCTACGCTGGTCCGGGTCATTTACGAAGGGTGGAGAGATGACTGGGAGACACCCTGAAATGACGGCGGCCCAGAACCAGCGGATGCTATGTGAATGCTCACTGAAATGAAGCAGCACCTTGGAATGTGGTGTTATGCCATCAATCTGACGGATAAGATGCGCGTCTTCCTGCGCCTGTTGAAACAGATCGTGGTATGTTGTACGTCTGCTTGATTGGAGCGCGTTTCCAGGCGTATATACGGTGATCCCAGCCGTCGATGTTTCCGCGGTACCCCTAAGAAGTTGATAGAGATTATCTGTCGATGGTTTTATTGTGTCAACATTGAGGCCATTGGTATGACTGTGTGGGATGACGATAGCTGGTTGTCGTCGATCAAGCATCTGCAACCGCTGCGTCGCGATATTGTCAAAGACGTCGTCGCTGGCCTTGCTATCGCCGACCGAGTGGTGGCCATTGGAGAGTTGATCGTTGAGCTGGTTGATGTACTCTGGCTTTTCAACCCGCTGCGTCGTGATATTGTCAAAGACGTCGTCGCTGGCCTTGCTATCGCCGACCGAGTGGTGGCCATTGGAGAGTTCATCGTTGAGCTGGTTGATGTACTCTGGCTTTTCAACCCGCTGCGTCGTGATATTGTCAAAGACGTCGTCGCTGGCCTTGCTATCGCCGACCGAGTGGTGGCCATTGGAGAGTTGATCGTTGGGCTGGTTGCTGTACACTGGCTTTTCAACCTTCACGGTCTCAGTGTGCAGTTGAAACGTAGTCTCTCTGCCGTACTCGGTCTTAATGGCACTCTGGAGCGACAAGACAGCCCGCCGAAGCCGGACAGCGTAAGCAAGGGATGCGAGGCTGTTTTCTGTTTCTCGCCACCCGATGCAGGCATCGGTAATACTGACTCCGTATTTCAAAGCCCGCGCACCATCGGCGGGTACTTTCTGAACACCTACAGAATTGGTTGATTAGACAGGCATTCCCATACCAGGGTAGAACAAGGGAGGGTTTCGGATGAAGCTTGCCTTCCTTGATGTTACTCTCAATCATCACACCCATGATGGCCGTCTCACCAGCGGCAATTTGCTCGGCCACAGCTTTGGCAACTTTGGGCTGGTTCTTGAAGTTCTTCTGCGAATTGCCGTGACTGCAATCGACCATGATTTTAACCCTCATACCAGCCCGCGCAACCTCCTCCTTGACTGCCTGCACTGCCTTCTTGTCATAGTTCGGCCCGTGTTTTCCGCCGCGTAGGATGACGAAACAATCGCGATTGCCTGAGGTACCTACCACTGCGGCAGTGCCCGATTTTGTTACGGCGAGAAAATGATGTGGCCAATTGGCGCTGCGCAAGTCGTCGAGCCGTCAGCGACAGGCACCATTAGGCAGGAAATACACATTGCAAACACAAATATCTACAGCAATAACAGACAACTGATGAAAGAACAACTCACGCTTTGATGGCGTCGAGAGTGATAGTCACAGAACCATCGGTCGTATTCTTGAAGCCAATCGGAAAGCTCGATCCACTGGCTAGCTCCCGGTGAAGCTGAGATTCCGTGGTCCGCGCGCCTATCACCCCAACGCTTAAGAGGTCCGCCAAGAATTGCGGGGAGATGGTGTCAAGTAGCTCGCTTGCGAGTGGCATACCCATCTCGGTAATATCGACAAACAACTGCCTGGCGATTCTCAGGCCTTTGTTGATCTGGAAGGAGTTGTCTATATCTGGGTCGTTCACAATTCCCTTCCATCCCACCGTCGTCCGAGGTTTCTCGGTATAGCAACGCATGACGATTTCCAGTTCGTTCCGGTGTTTCTGCCGCAAAACCTGAAGGCGCGAGGCATATTCGCGAGCCGCAGCCGGGTCGTGAATAGAACATGGCCCAATGATTACGAGTAGTCGTTCTGTGGGGTCTGTCCCTTGAACGATCCTCACCATGTCGGCTCGGCCTTGGAGCACCGTCTGCCTGGAAGCGTCGGACTGTATTCAGACCCAGTCAGTACTTCGTTTCAAAGTTCCCGTAATGATTATAGGAGGAAAAACTTTCCTGCTTAATTTCTTGTTGCAGCCTGTCCGGTGATATCAACGGCTGGTCTATTCACATTGAATGAGCTTGAAAGAACATTCGGAAGGTGGGATTCCAGAAAAGAAGCAAAGAAAACAGAATGCTCAGGTATGAAGTCAGAACACATACAGCTCGTTACTATTTGGTTGTTAGCAAACGATCATTGCGTGATATGAGATCTCAAGTGACTGCTTACCTCTCCTATCTTCTTGCATTTCAAAGATGGTCTGGTTCTTATTGTTATCTTTCATGAGAGACTGTGTTTGAGTCAGTTTTGGGCCGCAATCATGAATAATAGAATTCATCGTTCTCATCAAGACACCGGTCATGCTTGCAATACCATGAGACGTAGGAAGGTTATTCACCTTTTTCATCAGAGCATCGGGACGCTCTTCACCTTCAGGTTGACAATCGGTGAAGATCATTTAATTGAGTGAGACTTGTTGCTTTCTTTTATTCTTGCAAGCAAAATGACAGCGGGGACGACCTTTAAGTATTGTCAGGTGACTCGAAGAGAAGGCGCCCAGCAACTGAAGTACAGTGGGTTTTGATGAGGTGTCAGAATAGAAATAGAAGAAGACTCGTGTCTATTCAATTGGGTCAACTCGGTCTTGCAGGAATTCAAGCATTGACTCTTGTGCCCAAGCAAGAACTCAATCAGATGCTGATATTAATACAGATGTAGCAGATTAGCTATGGTTGTGCTTGTCCCGGGCTCCACCCACGAAGAAGCTGGATGTGGATAATGCATTAAACACTGACCCTTGTATCATGATGATGATACAAGATATGAGTCAAATGTCTGTGTCTAGGTTCGCTCAAACTAGTGCATAGATTCTTTTCTTACAGCTTCTATAAAGTCATACACTGCATCAGCCTCCTGAACTTCTCGTCAGATGCCTGCATTTAATTATGGTCATCACTTCATTCTGCTGTACAACGTTGTGCTACAATGCTGTGCTACAATGACCCACACTTGCTACTCGTACAAGGGTCTCCGTTGACTGCTGCTGGCTTGACAGGGTACTTGAGGTCCAGGGCGATTGATTAAAGGGGCTGGCTGACGCGGCTGGGTGTGATGCCATCAGACATCCAAGTTGATAAAGATAACGTCCAACAGCGTCAGCTTCAGCAATACGTTCGTATCCAGTGGCATCCAGATTTTTTGATTGAATATAGCAGTCGCCTTGCGATGGCCACATTGAGCAAGGACGCCGCCCCCAGCTATGGACTCGCAACGCGTGATAAGTCTGTCCCATGGTACAAAGCAGACATCGGCGAGATCCCCAAACCAGCACGGGAGCTCTTGGAAAAGTACAGTGGCATTGCCTCAGACCGTGTAGTGCCTCATGTTTACGAAGTGGTCAGTCAAGACTCCTAAACGCTCAGAAGAAACCCGCCGACTTGAGGACCTTATTCTGATAATCTGAACTAGCGGGACCGTGCCTGGGACATCGAGCCATACCCTTGCATTGGCGGAGGCACCTTCCTTCAACTAGGCATCAGTCTGTCACCCCTCTATCGCGATATCATATCCCGCGTGCAGAATGGGGAGCGTCTTCTAGATATCGGGTGCTGCTTCGGGCAGGACATTCGCAAAATCGTCTTCGACGGGGCCCCGTCAGAGAACATATATGGTACCGACCTACACGGTGGCTTGATGGATGCTGGGTACGACCTCTTCCTTGACCGAGGCACACTCCGCAGCACATTCGTGGCTGCGGACATCTTCGAGCCTTCCTCGGCCTTGACGCAGCTCGAGGGTCAAATGGACATCATCTACGCAGGTTCATTCCTCCACCTCTTTGACTGGGAGAATCAAGTGGCGGTCGCGAAACGGCTATCGGCGCTCTTGCGCGCGCAAAAGGGGTCCTTGGTCATTGGACAGGGATTCGGCCATTTGCACGCGGATTTGTATCCAGTCGGCCTGGACACCTCACGGACTATATTCAAGCATAACCCGGATTCCTTTACGAGGATGTGGAAACAGGTTGGCGAGGAGACCGGATCAGCATGGCGGGTTGAGGCACATCTGGAAGTGATGAATTTGGCAGGATTCACGAAAGAAGGGCAATGGGGCGACCCTGACTCGCGGCTGCTGAGGTTTTCAGTGCGTAGGGAATGAGCATGTTCTCCGTTATCAAGTCAAGTCCCGTTGTTCAACCACAATCGTTCTGTCGCGCGTTCCTCTCCGCATGACTCGGTAGATGATTCGATCTGCAGCGAATTAAAGTAGTTCATGTGTACCCACTATCATTGGCGTGTTTAGGACCCCATGATAGACATGTACGGGAACTTTAACATCCGAGCCCAGAGCATCGAACGAGTTTCGAGGTTACGATGCTTACCGATCGTTCTCACCCAGTCCCGTTTTAGGTGTATCTCATGAAGACTTGAGCTTCGACCTACTGGTGCCCGAGTAAATAATTTCCACTTTACGGACCCACAAATTCGAGGCGTATGGGAGCATACTGGAACCGCGATTGAGGCGCAATGTAGTCGCGCGCTGTTATCTCCAAGTACGACCTTGATCGCTTTGTGATGATGAATTGATATAGCGCTGTGCAACTGACTACCGGGACTGGAAGGGAAGGCCGGCTTCAGTATAATCGCTTTTACAGTAACCTTACAGGACCTTACAGGTCGGTTGGTCTTGCTGAAATCTCCGTTGGTCTTACGCTAGTGTAATACATTACAAATACATTACACAGAAGATGGAATTTCAAAACTGATCTATTTGATACAGAGATAGATTTCA
>JAABUP010007071.1_pt1 | contig 15389 bp, 16 predicted proteins | sample 5559201 | NCBI WGS metagenome assembly JAABUP01 (sample SAMN10711887, study PRJNA513373) | rock metagenome | isolation source: Antarctica rocks | place: Antarctica
GCGACCGGCCGAACCGGGAAGGCGATCGCGACCCGATTGCACGCAGCCCATGTTCCGCTCGTGCTGCTCAGGCGGAAACGGGAGCGCCTGGCCCCTTCAAACTGCACCGGCGATCTCCTCCGGGTCCTGCCGCGTACCGCAGGGTCCGTGGCGTCGCTGACGGTGCGTATCCGCGCCCGGCATGTCAGCACCACGTCGGCGTTCGGCACGCCGACGGCCAACGAGGTGCGCCGGGCTGTCGCCCCGGCTCAGGGTTGCTACGCCGCCGCCACACCCGTCACCGGGCCACCCGCCCGTATTGTCGGGAAGGACCGGGGCGATCTCCGGGCGGCCCTTGACCTCCGGCAGCGCGGAGTCTGCGCGCAGAAGACGGTGGTCTCGCTGTGACCACCACCCCGGGACGCATGTCGCTGGTCCGGCGTCTCGCCGCGTGGTCAACACCGGGAACCCTGGAGCCGTCCGGGATAGGTTTTGGTGGGCAATTGCGCCGCGGCTCGACGCCGGCCGCATCCTCCCCAAGACTGCTCAAGCTGCTGCGACGCCTCATCGTCGCCTACGTGCCGCTGACTGCCGCGCTGGCTGTCGCCGCGGTGCTCGACCCGCGCACCTTGATGGGTGAGCCGGTCTGGACCAAGCCGCTGAAGTTCAGCGTCTCGATCGGGCTGAACGGCGCCGCGCTGCTGTGGTTGGCCCGGCGCAGCCCCACGTCACCATTCGTACGGGAGGCCACCTTGCTCTCGGCCCTGGGCCTGGCGGTCGAGCAGACGCTGATCATGTTGCAGGCCGCCCGTGGGGTCCGCAGCCACTTCAACACCGACACGCCCTTCGACAGTGCCGTCTTCGCAGGCATGGGGGCGTCCCTGGCGGGCGGTGTCGGGATCGCGACGGTCGCCCTCGCGGTGGTCTTCGCGCGGCGCCCGCCGCAGGACCCGGTGCTCACGCGCGTGGCCAGGTCCGGACTGGGGTTGCTGCTGCTCGGCTTCGCCGTCGGCGCAGTCATGCTGGCCCTGGGTCGCCACTCGGTGGGGACCGCCGACGGCGGTCCGGGTCTGCCCCTGGTGGGTTGGTCCACCATCGCCGGCGATCTGCGGCCAGCGCATTTTGTCGGTCTCCACGGCCTGCAGGCCCTGATCATCGCCGCGTACCTGCTCCGACATGCGCCCGTCCCCACCCGCCTGGCCGTCGTACGCACGCTGACCTGGGGAATCGCTGGGCTCGTAACCGCGTTGACCGGCCAAGCCCTCGCCGGTGCCCCAGTGCTCTCGGGCAGCAGCGGGCTGGTAGCCGTCGTCACCGCTGCGGCGACCGGCGCCGGTGCCCTCTCGGCCAGGCGCACCGCGGAAACGGCACCGGTAGACCGATGAGTACGCCACCAGCGGTGAGCCCGACGATCCGCCCCGGCGATCGGGGGCGGCCTGTGCTGGTCGCCGTCTACGCCGTCAGCGCGCTCGCCGGACTCGGAGGGACCTGGTTCTACAACCTCCGCGCACGCTCGCTTCCCGGCGGCTTCCCCGTCGGCTACTTTCGCGCGTGGTTCGCCAACCCCGCCTCATCCTCCGCGGCGGTAGACCTCCTGAGCGTCTTCGCCGTCTCGGGGATCTTCATGGTCGTCGAGGGCCGTCGGGTGGGCATGAAAGCGCCCTGGGCCTACCCCGTACTGGCGCTGCCGTCCGCCCTGGCCTTCACGTTCCCATTGTACCTGCTGATCCGTGAGCTACACCTGCACCCCATGGTCGCACGCCGGTGGAAGGCGGGCCGTTAGGGCGTGTCTGTGCAGTGGGGGCCCAGGTGTCCACGACGAGGCGGTGGGCGTCGGCGCACGTTCCCCCTGGGTCATGCGGCGACGGAAGTCCGCGATTCCCATGCATCCAATGGGACTTGATGGCCGAGGAGCTCGAGCCTGGTCATCACCTCCTCACCTACAACGTCAATCTCAAGAGAAAAGGGATGAACTGGAATGCCCATGAACACAGCTGCATGGATCGAAGGGAAACACGGCAAGCTCACGGTCAAGCCCGCGCCCTACACGGCACCAGGCGAGAACGAGATCGTAGTTGAAAACCACGTCGTCGCCGTCAACCCCCTCGACTGGATTATCCAAGTCGCTGGTAACGTTGCTTACCGATGGCTGAAATATCCCACCGTTCTCGGCTCGGATTGCGCGGGTGAGGTCGTCGAGATCGGGAAGGGTGTCACTCGGTTCAAGGTGGGCGACCGTGTACTCGGACACGCCGTGGGAACCGACAAGGATCGCAACACTCCGGCGGAGGGGGCCTTCCAGGCCTACACCATCCTCCTCGCCCACATGGCGGCACCGATCCCCGCGGGAATGTCCTACGAAAACGCCGCTGTTCTGCCCCTGGCCCTATCCACCGCAGCGTGTGGCCTGTTCCAGAAAGACCAATTGGCTCTTCAGCATCCTTCCGCCACCGCCAAGCCCACGGGTGAGACGCTCCTTGTCTGGGGAGGCTCGACGAGCGTTGGCAGCAACGCCATCCAGCTCGCCGCCGCGGCCGGCTACGAGGTCATCACGACCGCGTCACCACGGAACTTCGACTATGTGAAAACGCTTGGAGCGACCGCGGTTTTCGACTACCACGGCCCAACCGTCGTGGCAGACATCGCTGCTGCGTTTGAAGGTAAGACGCTGGCCGGTGCGCTGGCCGTCGGAACAGGGTCTGCCGAACCCTGCATAGACATCGTCCGGGCCTGCCAGGGCAACAAGTTCGTTGCCATGGCCAGCCAGGCCGTCTCATTCGAGAACGGCATCAGCCTCAAGGTCTTCCGAAAGCTCGTGTCCTCGAACGTCGCGCTCCAGCTGAACACCCGGATGAGACACATCCGCACAAAGCATATCTTCGGCACCACCTTGAAGGGCAACGAGGTCAGCAAAGCTATCTACGAGGATTTTCTGCCCAGTGCCCTGGCGGACGGACGCTACGTCGCCGCACCGGAGCCGTACGTGGTCGGAAACAGTTTGGAGTTCGTGCAGGCGGGGTTAGAAGCCCAGCTGAAGGGCGTGTCCGCCAAGAAAGTCGTCATCTCCTTAATGCCGAGGACAGCGGCCAGGAATTGACGCCGAGATTTATCAGTCATCGGCGGCCGGGACACCCAGCTCTGCGGCTGATCATCATCCGAGGACACCGGAGTCACCAAGACCGGTCGCTATATGAACGGAACCACGGAAATGAAGAATGAGGTATGGGTCCTAGGTGCGACCGGCCGGACGGGGCGGGGGGTCGCGACCCGACTGCATGAAAGAGGTGTCGCGCTCGTGCTTGTGGGGCGAGATCGCGGGCGTCTGGAAGGTCTCGTCGCTGAGCTTGGCGGTGCGCCGCGGCTTCTGGTGGCTACGCTCGACTCGGCCCTTGCCGAGCTCGCCGGGGATCCTCCGGCGGTGGTGATCAATACCGTCGGTCCGTTCACGACCACCGCCGCGAGAGTTGCCCGGGCCTGTCCGCCCGCAACTCACTACGTCGACGTGGCCAATGAGCTTCCCGCCGCCCAGGCGATACTGGATCTCGATGATGAGGCCGCGGCCACCGGTCGGGTGTTCGTGACCGGCGCCGGCTTTGGCGTGCTGGCCACCGAAAGCGTGCTCCTTCGCCTATGCGGTGGTCGGCCACCGGCATCCATGGTGCGGGTCGACGCCGTGGCGTCCGTGGCCACTGAGCCCGGTGTCATCGGCTCCGCTCTGGCCCACAGCATCGTGGACGGCATCCCGTCTGGCGGCTGGGAGGTTCGCCACGGCCGCCTGGTGAAGGCCGCGGTTTTTGGGGAACCCGCGCAGCTGACAACCCCCGATGGCGAAGCGATCGCCACGGCAAGCCTTCCCAGCGGCGAACTGCTCGCGGCTTGGCGGGCGAGCAACGCCGATGTCGTCGTGGCCGCCTCCAGCCAGGCACCAACCAATTCTGCTGTGCGATTGATGATGCCCGTCGTGTGCGCCGTCTTTCGCATCCCGGGCGTCGCCGGTTTCGTGGCCGGGAGGCTGGCGCAGGTCAAGACGCGGGCCCAGGACCGGCCCCGCGAATTCTCGTGGGCGCACGCCCGTGTGGACTGGCCATCGGGTGAGGTCCGCGAAGGCTGGCTCCGAACCGGCGACGCACACACCTTCACCGCCGCCGCCGCGGCGGAAGTGGCCGGGCGACTCGCCGAAGGCGAAGGCCGCCCGGGCGCGTACACCCCCGGCGCCCTCTTCGGGCCCCACCTGGCCGAGACGGTCGGCGGGAAGTTCCTCATCGCCCAGGAACCGTAACGCCTCGAGGTATGAGGTCTCCAGGTTTCGGGTTGACAGGCCCGATCTCGACTATGCATGGACGCGGGTTGCCGAAGGTCGGCTTTGGCGCCACAGGCGTAGGAGGACCCGGTGTTTTCGCCAGCGTTCGAGTGAGTCGGCTGCAGCTGCCCTACCAGCAGGCCTTCGACCTGTTCACGAATGGGGCCTTTCTTTTTCTGGTTCGCTGCGGCCCAGTAGTAGGGCGGCTGTGGAACGGTCGGCGACACCGCTTGAGTTTCGGCGGGGCTCCAGTCGTTGACGTCGTCGTCGACGTTCACGTCGCGGTGGACCGGGAGTCCGGTTTGGACCTGCCCGGCCAGGGTAGAAACGGTGTGCCGGCTCAACGGATGGCTCGGCAGGTGGGGGGCGTAAAAGCTGCGGCATTGAACAAGTTCACGTGGCGCCGCTGTGTGCGTCGACGCCCGGCCAGTCCGCCGACTCCGACGTGTTCTGGCCCACGACGCTTCGCAAGTCGGCCAGGGCCTGCTGCATCAGGACGGAGAAGTCCGCGTCCGGGTTGTCGACCCAGTCGGTCCACGCGGTGCTGTACGCCGTGACGGCTGTCTTGGCCGCGAAGTTCGCCGCCCGTGCCGGGACGCCGCGACGACGCAGGCCATCGACCAGGGCCGTTGTGATGGAGTCCATCTTGATCAGATCACGTTCCTGAAGTTCCGTGGAGGTGGCGATTATCGCCCGCACGGCCGGCGCGTGTTCGCGGTAGTCACCGATACCCCGACCGGCACCGGTCAACGCGGCGACGGCGGCATCCACCGGCGACAGTGCGGCGTCGGCGCCGTCGAGGTGCGCGATGACGCCGCCCCGGAACACAGCGGCGCCGCCGAAAAAGATTTCCCGCTTGTCGGCGAAGTGGTTGAAGAACGTCCGCCTGGTCAGACCGGCCTGGCCGGCGATCTCGGCGATGGTGACGTTGCCGTACCCGCGCTCGAGGAACAGCGTCATCGCCGCCTGTTGCAGCCGCTGCGCCGCCCCGGGCTCCCATCGACTCACCGCACCACCGTACCCGACATTGCATTGAGTGCAATCAACGGTTATGTTGAAAATATGCACATAGTGCAATCAGCGATGAGGAGCAGCGACGAGATGCCCGAGAACCCCAGCACCTCCAGTCCCGGTCGGTCCGCGAACCGAGATGCAAGTCGGCCGGTCAACACCGCGGCGTGGCTGGCCGCGGCCCGCGGCCAGCTTGAGGTGGACGTCGCGCCGTACCCGGTGCCCGGCGAGGACCAGATCGTGGTGCGCAACCACGCGGTGGCGATCAACCCGCTGGACTGGATCATCCAACTCGCCGGCCCGCTGACCTACCGGTGGCTCAAGTATCCGACGGTGATCGGTTCGGACGTGGCAGGGGAAGTGGTCCAGGTCGGTAGCAACGTGAGCCGCTTCACGGTGGGCGACCGGGTCCTGGGCCACGCCGTGGGGACGGACAAGGACAGCAACAGCGCCGCGCAGGGCGCCTTCCAGCACTACACGGTCGTCGGCGAAAAGATGGCCTGCCCGATCCCGGACAGTCTGGCCTACGAGAACGCCGCGGTGCTGCCGCTGGCCGTGTCCACCGCCGCATGCGGGCTGTTCCAGACCGATCTGCTGGGCCTGAACCATCCCAGCGCCGAGGCGAGGCCGACCGGGCAAACCGTGCTGGTTTGGGGCGGGGCGACCAGTGTGGGCAGCAACGCCATCCAGCTGGCCGTCGCCGCCGGCTACGACGTGATCACCACCTGCTCGCCCAGCAACTTCGAGTTCGTCACATCCCTCGGCGCCGCGCAGGCCTTCGACTACCGCAGCCCCACCGTCATCACCGACATCATCGCCGCGTTCGAGCCGCGGCAGCTGGCCGGGGCGATCGCCTTCGGCACCACGTCGGCGCGGGCATGCGTGCGCATCGTCGCAAAGTGCAACGGCAACAAGTTCGTGGCGCTGGCGAGCCCGCCGGTCTCCTTCACCGGACTGGCCAAGGAAAACCGCAAACGGTTCGCCACCCTGCGCACGGTGCTCGCGCTGATCACCTCCAACATCGGCCTGCAGTTGCGGGCACGCAGCCGCGGCGTCGCACTGAAGTACATCTTCGGGACGTCGCTCAAACACAACGAGGTCAGCACCGCCATTTACCGCGACTTCCTGCCCGCCGCCTTGGCCCAGGGCCGCTACGCCGCCGTCCCGCCGCCGCAGATCGTCGGCGGCGGCCTCGAGCAGCTGCAACACGCCCTGGACGTTCAGCGGCGCGGCGTGTCGGCCGCGAAGGTCGTCCTCACCCTCACCCCCGTCGCGGCAACCCCCTGATTCGCGGTGCACCGCCAACAGCCCAGGCACCGTGCGATGCCCATCGATAGGAGAACAGTCATGAACGTGTTCGTCACCGGTCCCAGCGGATGGATCGGCTCAGCCGTGGTGGACCAGCTCCTGGCCACCGGGCATCAGGTGACCGGGCTGGCCCGTTCGGACGCCTCGGCCGCCGTGCTCGAAGCCAAGGGCGCCACGGTCCACCGCGGGGAACTGGACGACCCCGACACCCTACGCAGCGGCGCGCAGGCCGCCGATGCGGTGGTGCATCTGGCGTTCAAACACGACTTCGCCGACATGGCCGCGGCCGGCATCGCCGAACGCAACGCCGTCCAGGCGTTGTGCGAAACACTTGAAGGGTCCGGGCGGCCACTGCTACTCGCCTCCGGACTGGCCTTTCTGGCCCCCGGCCACGCCGTCACCGAAGACCACTCCTCGCCCGCCCACGGCGTCGAGTCGCTGCGCGGCGGCGCGGAGAACCTCGCTCTGGACTGGGCTAAACGTGGGGTGGGCACCATCATCTGCCGGTTCCCGCCGTCCGTGCACGGCGCCAGCGACCCCGGCTTCATCGCCGCCCTGGTACACACCGCGCGGGAACGCGGCGAGTCCGGCTACATCGACGACGGCGCGAACCGGTGGTCGGCGATTCACCGCGGTGACGCCGCGCAACTCGTGCAACTCGCCCTGGACACCCCGCCGCCGGCGGGCAGCATCCTGCACGCCGCCGCCGAGACGGGGGTGCCCACTCGGGAGATCGCCGAAGCCGTCGGCGCCGGCCTGGACCTGCCCGTCACCTCCGTACCCGCCGCCACGGCGCAGGAGCACTTCGGGTGGCTGGCCATGTTCTTCGGTCTCGACGTCACCGCCAGCAGCCAGGCCACCCGGGCCCTGCTCGGCTGGACCCCCACCGGCCCGACTTTGATCCAGGATCTCGACGGCGGCTCCTACTTCCACTGACCACCACCAACATCGAGCTGCCCGGTACCGCAGCGTTCACCACCTGGGCGCCCGCGCCTCATCCGGGTGTTCCCGCTGGCCGGCGCCGCGCTGGCCGGTTCGACCGTCCGACACCAACCCTTCTCAAGGAAGGAGACCCGGAATGCCTTCGATGCCGTGGACCTCCACCGCACCCCTGGACCGGGACCGGACCTACCTGGTCATGGCCACCCGCTCCAAACTGGCCAGCCGCCGCCACCTGCCGGCCATGTTCGGCCTGGCCCAACCCCTGTGGGCCGGGCTGTCGGCCACGGACGGCCTGATCGGCTACACCATGCACGCCCTCGTCAGGAAAGCGACGATAGCCACCCTCACCGTGTGGCAGGACCCCGCAACCCTGTCGGCATTCGTGCGTGGACAGCAGCACGCTGCGGTGGCCGCTGCCACCCGGCACTGGATGCGCGAGAGCGTCTTCGTCAGCTGGACCGCCACTGCCGCCGACCTCCCACCGGACTGGGCCACCGCCGACCGGCACCTCGACGCCGCGCCGCCCAGAAAGCCGCACCCATTGGACCTGCCGGTAGCGGCGCAGGCAGAAGTCAACGATGCCTGAATCGCCGACCTCCGCCTCCAGTCGAGTCCAGATCTGTTCGATGGCCACGACGGCGGAGGCCATCGCCTTCGGACACATCAGCCAGGAATGGATCCAACGACTGTTCGCCCTCACTGACGCCGACCGCCCGCTGCTCAACGGATCCACTGGGCCGAATCGTCGAGCCAGGCGGCGACGTGCTCATTGCCCGGCAGCAGAACAGCAGCGAGATCATCGGCTGCGTCGCGCTGATCGCGTATCCGGATCACTTCATAGAACTGTCCAAAATGGCGGTAGCCCCAGCTGCCCAGGGACACGGCGTCGGGCGGTTGCTGGTCACCGCCGCCATCAAGCGGGCCAGCGAACTGCAGGGCCGCCGCCGGTTCCGGGCACCAACACCAAACTTGCCCCAGCAGTCCATCTCTACGACGAAGTATTCCGTCGCATCGACGCCGATCAACTACCTGTCGCGAACTACTACGCCCGCGCCGACGTCCTGATGGCGCTGCGGCTTGACGACCAGATGGGCACCTGAGCCGAAACGTCCTGCCCAGGTGACCCGCAGCCGCGGCATCGTCGGAGCGAGCCCGGTTCATCTCCCCAGGGATCGTCGAACGGGATGTGTCCACGACCTGCTGTCACTGGACAAGACAGGCTGATCGACAGGCTTCGACCCGAAGGCGTGCTGCTGAAATACTCGTCTTGCTGCAGCACCGCGGCGACCAGCGTAGGAAGCGAACGGCCATGAGCAGTCACCGACTGACCCACGCGACGCGAACCTGCCGCCCTTCCGGCCGTGCGCGATCATCACGGCCCCAGCCTGTAAAACGCGGCTTTAGATGGCGGGATTCCGCGGACTTATTTGCGTACCGTGCCCCCCAACCGGGCACCGAATGGAGTCTGAACCCCGGAGTTCGGATGAGCTTGTTGGGCCGACTGAGATGAAAAGCGTCCCAATCGGAGTAACCTCCCGGTTGTGGACGAAAATATTACGCCATCTAAATCCGCACGGTATTTGGCACGATTTCCAAATTCAGTTCGAGCGCTCCACGCCCATGAGCGTGCACACGGCAGGACGGTCTAATAAGTCGCCCAAGACGGCCCCGATAGCTCGCCAGAAACATGCCACTTACCGTGCAACTTCACAGCCTTGACGCACGGCTGCCGTAGGGAGCCCCAGAATCGGCGCGCAGGTCGGCGGTGACGCAGATGACGGTGGCCATTGTTCTGCGGAACGTCATCGCCCGGGGTGCAACTGGAGCTCTCCAGGTATTTCAGGAATTTGCGGGTGGGGGAGGAGGGGCCAGGCCGTCCAGGACTGTCTGCAGGATCGGCTCCTGGTAGCGGCGATCACCCTCGATGGTGGCAATCGAGACCAGCATTTGCAGGAGTTGCTCGAGGGTGAGGTCGGCGCGGATCTGTCCGGCCCGTTGGGCCCTATCGAAAGCCGGCCTGCCGGCGGCGAGGACCCGAGTTTGGGTGTTGTCGAAGATGGGGCTGTCCCTGTTCACGTGCGTGAGGAGTTCGGCCGCGATGTGCTTTTTGCTGCAGGCGAAGGCGAAGAACTGTCGCAGCCAGGCGCGAAGTGCGTCGCCCGCAGACGCCCCCGGCACCGGTGGTGGCGCGGCGAACGCGGCGTCGGCCTCGGCTGCTGTACTGGCGTACGCGGACGAAAGACATGTCGCACATCCTGGATCACCTCGACCTGATCGAGGCTGCCATCCCGCAGCTACGCGGCCGCATGAACCACAGCACAGTCGCGGTGGCCGGCCACTCACTGGGCGGGCTCACCGCGAGCCTGCTGCTCGGCGCGCGAGTCACCGACCCGCAGCACGGTGCCGAGGTGACATTTTTCGAACCCCGCATCGCAGCAGGCGTTGTGCTCGCTGCGCCCGGCCGCGGCGGTGACGCTCTGAGCAAGTCCATCCCCCCGTCCTTCTCCTTCCCCTCAAGCATCGACTTCACCCAGATGAGCACCCCGGCCCTCATCCTCGCCGGCGACAACGACCCCTCCCCACACCTGACCGTGAACGGCCCCGCATGGCACGCCGACCCCTACCTCCTCTCGCCGGGTCCGAAGTCCTTGATCACCCTGTTCGCAGGCGAACACGGTCTCGGAGGCATCTCCGGCTACGACGCCGCCGAGACAACCGATGAGAATCCTCAACGAGTCGAAGCGGTCCAATGGCTCACCTGGGCTTACCTGCGCACCCACCTCGGCATCCAGGACACCGCGTGGCAAACCGCCCAAAACTCATTCACCACCGGAAACACTCTACTCGGACGAATCGAATCCAAGTAGTGCCGTGGCCTGCCATGTCATCACCCAGCACCAGATGAATACACGTTCCGGTTCAACCGGCGAACATCAAAAAGCCACGGACTCTTGCTCTATCGATTGCTGCAGCAGGCCGTCAACACCGACCCGCATCCACTCGCTGAGCTACGGAATCCCGTTGCTGCGGTAGATGTCCCGTTCTAAAATTGACTTAATCGCTTACCCAGTACAAAAGTTTTCAACCTGCGCCACATAGTTCGAGGTGATCAAAATACGCCATTTAACCATTTATCGCGAGGACAGCATTGGTGCTGTGCGTGTCGGGTGACGCAGCGGTCGTCCGAGGCTTCGCCAAGTCAGGACAGGTCAAGATCCTTAGTCCTGGCGACCAGCTCAGCGATGCGGGCCTCGATGTCGTCGAGGGCGTCGGCGAGCGGGGCGAGCTGCTGGACGGCATCCTTCTTCCGTTGGTTCGCCGCGGCCCAGTCCTACACCGGTGGCACCGGTGGCACCGGTGCCGGTTCGGGTGCTGGTTGGTCGACGTTGAGTGCGGCGACGAACTGGTTGACGCGGACGGCTTTGTGGTGGGCGGGGGCGGTGTCGGCTGGCCGGGCCAGCCGGGAGGTGGAGTGCGGGCTGAGCGGCCGGATCGGTAGGGGCAGTTGTCCCCATTGGTTGATCGGCGGGACAGCGGCGCAGCCAGCGTTTTTTAGTCGATCGGTTTCAGAGCGCGGCAGGGGTGTGGCTGCCCGCGGTTACCACGTCGGCGTCCTTCAGCAGCGTCGCCACGCTTTTGAAGGTGAGGTCGGTGTCGAGGGCTCGACGCCACCGCACCAGCGCGTAAGGCCCACACAGCACCGGATCCACCGTCGCGTCGACAACGTGCAGCGTGCCGTGGTGGTCGGTAATGGTGGCGACGCCGTCGGCGATGTGCAGCTGTGCGACGGTGAGGCCGGGGAGCTGCCGGTACGGAATCGTCGTCGTCTGCGCGGCGAGGGTGAGCAGGGCACGGTCGCGGCGGCCGAACAGCCCGGCGATCCAGCCGTGGGAGGAGCAACAGCCGCATCAACATCGCAACCCGGCCAGGGTCGATCAGCTCTCGCAACGGCGAGCCGACCTCCTGTGGCGGGTCTGCGGTTGCGGGGTGGCTGCGAGCCGCCTCCGGATGGTCGCCGGTGCGCTAGGGCAGGCGCCGGTGAAGGCGGTGATGGTGGCCCAGTCGGCGGGCAGCGCGGCGTGATTGGTGGCGGCGCACAGTCGCTGAACAGAGCCCAATCAGCCGCGTACCCGACGTGGGGCGAATTCCCGTGCGTAGACCTCGAACATCTTCGGATCCCTGTGTCCGGTCTGCCGCATGATCGAGTGGGCCTCCGCGCCGGCCCGAAACGCCTCGGTCACGAATCCGGACCGCAGCGAATGACCACCCAACAACTCGACCTGCGCCGCGGTAAAGCCGGCGGCGGCCGCCCGGCGCTGAATCATCGCCGCCACCGCATCACCGGTCATCACCTTGCCCGGCTGCCCGGTCTTGTGCACCGTCGGGAACAGCCACCGCTCCCCTCCCCCACCGTCCTCGACCGTCGACTCATCGCCGGCCACGTTGTCGACGCCTGCCGTAATGCTCGTGTCGTCGGCGCCGTGGCAGCAGTGCTCGTTGGCGAACCCCCCGGCGGTTCATCTACGCGATCGCCGCCGGCCGTCTTGCCGGATCCGGCAATTCCACACATAAGGACGACGCAGGCAGCCGTGGCGGTCGTCGGGTGGTCAGAATGCGTGCGGAAAGTATCCCGTCCCGATCGGCGATCCCAAACGACGATCGCGCGATCTTGGTCGGTGCCGCTCCTGAGGGTGGCCGCAGTCGCCGGTAGACGTTCGGCATGCGGGACAGGCAAATCCGAACTGTCAATCATCGTCGGGACCAGCTCCGCGGGTAGACGTCGCTCGGGGGTCGTTTAGTGTCCCGCGCCGGAGATTCGTTTCGATAGTCGTCCGTGGGATTCGAAGGTATGACACCGCCCCAGTCTTTGATCCACGTCGGAGCCGAATTGTCAGCGACCGCGCTGTCTCGGCTTCCCCACGTCGTGCGACGCCACGTCGTGGACGGTGAACTGCGCGAGCTCCGCGGCGACGGCCTGGGCAACCCTTTGATCGAGAGCGGTGAGCGACTTCTGCACGTTGCGTCCGATCAGGCATGCCGGGTCGGGGCCGTGCAAACCAAGCACCGGGTCGCTGCCCTGAAGGATTTTCCAAATCTGCGCGAGAGAAATCTGGTGCGGGCCGGTGGCCAGTTCCCAGCCACCGCGTAGGCCTGGACGTGAGTGCACCAACCCAGCTTCCCGCAGCGGGGCGAGCACCCGACGCACATAGACAGGGTTGACGTTGGCAGTCTCGGACAGCTCGTCCGAGCTCACAGGCCGACCCTCGACGCCAGCGAGATAAGTCAGCACGTGTACCGCAACGGCGAACTGTGTGTTGGTTGAACGGGCCATGGATCCCATGTTGCCACATCGCCACCATCATGGTTACGATTCAAACCGCAACTATGCTGACTACGAATGGACGGAACGAATGACCATCGCCATCACCGGAGCTTCCGGTCTCCTAGGCCGGGCAACGGCCGAGTTCGTGTTACAGATCGTCAATCCGTCCGAGGTCGTGCTGACCACCCGGACACCTGGCGCGCTAGCCGATTTCTCTGCCCGGGGGGTCGAGGTGCGGCTGGCCGATTTCGCAAGACCAAACACGCTGGGTGCCGCTTTCGCGGGCGTCGACCGGCTGTTGCTCGTATCGACCGACGCAATCGGTGCCCGTCTTGAATCTCAGCGGGCGGCGGTGGCAGCGGCCGAGCAAGCAGGTGTGAGGCATGTGGTCTACACCTCGGTGCCCGAGCCGTTCCCCGGCAATCCTGCTCTGGTGGTGGCCGATCACGCGGGCACCGAGGAAGCGTTGCGCGCCAGTGGTCTGGTCTGGACGGCGCTGCGCAACAACCTCTACGCACACATGCAAGTCCCCGGCATCGAACATGCGGCCGCGGCCGGACAGTTCGTGACGAACGCTGGTACCGGCGTCACCGCCTTCGTTACCAGGGAGGACTGCGCCGCGGTGGCTGCGGCGGTGCTCACCCAGGACGGGCACGAAGGCGTCGCCTACGATGTCACCGGACCTCAAGCGCTGGGTGCCGTTGACCTCGCGGCACTGGCCGGCGAGCTGGGCGGCCGCGGCGTCGAACTCGTCGATGTGGACGACGAGGCATTCCTAGCAGGTCTGCTGCAGGCCGGCCTGCCGGAGGAGGTCGCCGCGCTCGTGACGTCGTTCGGCGCCGCGACTCGCGAAGGCCACCTCGCCAACGTCACCTCGGTAGTCGCCGACTTGACCGGTCGCAGGCCCACTGCGCTGAGCGACGTCGTGCGCAGCACGCTGAAGGTCGGAGCCGGGTCTCAGATGGGATCACCAATCTATCGACCAGAGGTACGAGCCAGATGACGGCAGCGAGGAACAATCGGGAAAACAACATCCTGGCCCACCCGGAGAATCGAGCCGGCAACCAAACTGCAGGCGCGACCTCCCTGCTCCTGATCCTCGGAGCGCTGGTCGCCCTCGGGCCGGTGTCCACCGACGCCTACGTGCCGGGCCTGCCGCGCCTTGCGGCCGACCTGGGCAGCTCGGCCTCGGTGGCCCAGTTGACCGTGACCACCTGTCTGATCGGCCTGGCGGTCGGCCAGTTGGTGGCCGGGCCGATGAGTGACGCGCTGGGCCGGCGAACACCTTTGCTCGTCGGGCTCATCATCTACACGACGGCGAGCGGTCTGTGCACCATCGCGCCCAACGTTGCAACGCTTATCGCGTTCCGCGCCCTGCAGGGGGTTGGTGGAGCGTTTGCCGTCGTTGTCGCCTACGCGTGCGTGCGAGATCGCTACGCAGGCAGGGCGGCGGCTCGTTACTTCTCGCTACTGCTACTGGTCACCGGTCTGGCCCCGGTTCTCGCCCCGGTCATCGGCGCCCAGATTCTGCGGTTGTCGAGCTGGCGAGGGATCTTCGTCGCTCTCGCGTTGATGGGCGCACTCACACTGGTCGCTTGTCTCGCTAAACTGCCCGAGACCCTGCCCCTGCAGCTTCGCCAGTCTGGTGGAGTGCGAGCCAGCGGAACGACATATCTCCGTCTGCTCAACGACCGGCAGCTGGTGGGGTACGCGCTGATCAATGCGTTCGTCTTCGCAGCCATGTTCGCATACATCTCTGGCTCACCGTTCGTGCTGCAGGACATCCATGGTCTGTCGGCGCAGCAGTACAGCGTGGTCTTTGCTGTGAACGCGGTGGGGCTCGTCGCCGCGGCTCAGGCCAGCGGACGGCTGGTCCGGCGTGTGGACTCGCGGTTTCTGCTGGCCGCAGGCGTGTCTGGTACAGCGATGGGCGGCGTGGGCCTGCTGGCAGTTTCGCTCACTGACGCAGGGCTCTGGCCAACCCTGGCCGGCTTCTTCATCGTGGTCACCAGCGTAGGTTTCGTGCTGCCCAACGCCGCCGCTCTCGCGCTGGAAGACCATGGCGTGAACGCAGGTTCCGCTGCGGCTGTGCTGGGCTTCGGTCAATTCCTCTTCGGCGGCCTCGCCGCGCCGCTGGTCGGGTTCGCAGGACCGGGGAACGCAGTGCCCACGGCCGCGGTCATGGCCACACTCGGCTTGGCCGCGTTCATCACGCTCGCAGCTCTGCTACACCCCACGGCACGTCGCTGCTAAAGCGTGGCCACCGGTGCTGCAGCATTTGTAGTGGGGTTTGTGGGGTCCAAGGCGGGTGAGTGGGTACTTGGCCGCTGTCCCGGCGGCAGTGACCTTCGACAACAAGCCGGAAGTGGGCCGCGGACAATGGCTGTCACTTGTCGAATTATCTGGCCGGTTCTGTTCGAATTATCTGGCCGTTCTGTTCTGATTATTTGGCCCAGAGCGTGTCGCTCAATTATCGTCGTGGCGGTCGTTGATGATCTTGGGATGACGCGGACAGGCGTGTCTAAG
>JAABUP010007072.1_pt1 | contig 15389 bp, 15 predicted proteins | sample 5559201 | NCBI WGS metagenome assembly JAABUP01 (sample SAMN10711887, study PRJNA513373) | rock metagenome | isolation source: Antarctica rocks | place: Antarctica
AATCGATTTTCGATTTTTTTTTTGACTACAGAGTCCCACTCCTAGCATTTAAAATTCCGATTCTACACTCTTCACTAATCGGATATTCCTGTCACAATCTGTGACGTTCACAGGCTAGACCGACTCCCTAGTCATCGACAATTTCAGGATTCAATCTTGAGCTGGCGGCCTTCCATGGTCTTCTATAACGCCCTTTTATCACAGTCGACAACCTCGAGCCTGTCAAGACATACGCTCAAAGCAAACTCATGATGCCTGAGCTGGATCTCTACTAGCGCATGCGATTCTGCGGCTAGCTATGACACTCTAGCGATCATGTTTGTTCTCTTATCCCCTAAGCCGCATGTGGGTGTCAGGTGTGTATAGATCGCCGGCCACGTCTTCATCGAGCCGATCCCAAGCTGGCTGTTCTCAGCCAACGTCTCGAACAGCCGCCCTTTGTTCTGCAACAACCAGTAACAGGAGAAATCTCGCCTCGTCATCGGGCCGACATTTGAAGAGCTGCTAAGGGGTTTCCAAGAACACACACGCATCCTATCACCCATGAAACGAATTGCGAGACCGTGAAGGATAAGAGACTCATAAGGCTAGATATAGAATGGGAAATGTTTTGCCTGTTCACAGCGAACGTGGCATAAATACAGGACAACGAAGCTGGTTTGAGGTATCGCTATGGGTATTTGAGGCTCTCGAGGCTGACTCTATGGGCCCGTGTGGCTCCCCGGCATCGATAATAACCATAAGGGCTACGTTCAACATGCGGCGTATTCTGCGCGCTCCTTTGCGCCAAATCTGTCCTTGATTGGCTGTCAGCGTTGTCTCGATAGCGATGCAGACGGCTCTGGCAGCACTCGGGCTCAACCTTGAAAGTAGAGAATTGGAGAAATCTTTACAGGTAGTGCTATGGTTCGCAGCTGCTATGATCATTGCCTTGAGCGCAATTGCCGCTCTCTCGTTGTTGCTGTGGATCGCACTGCTCTCATTTGAGCTGCGCTTTGCGGCATCGGAGCTCTGAGATAGACCTGGGAAGGTGAGCGAGAAAGGTGAGTGAGGAAGTCGAGGTTTCCAGCAACAATCCTCATAGATGGAGCAATCAGGTATTACACTCTTGTATCAGTAACAGCCAGTGGTCTCCTTGCGCGACAAGTCAACGCAGCAGAGCTTGATGTGATACCTACATCTCAACATGGTACCACAAAGCCAGGCTCCGGCCGTCGGAACAGTCGAGTATTTGAGCTTGCGACGCCGTCACCCGAAATCTGAATGCTATTGGCAGTTCTTTGGATGGTTGTCATACACGTGTAAGTACATGGTCTGAAGCTCCCTGTCCACATTCTGCAGATGACACGATCTGATTCTGCTGCCTCTGCCCCACTTTACAAAGTGCGATGACTTTTGTCCACTCAATTTTGTCTGGGTAGATGTATCACGTCATTGTTGCATAGTCCCTGTAGTACAAGATCGCGAGCTAACGAGGAGGACTGATTTCTCTTGCGCGCAATTACTGTTCTGGAGATGATCCGTCTTCAAGATGTCCGTTACAATAGAATTAGGACAGGCGTCAATGAATAGTGATGAGTAGAAACGAAGTCACTCTCTTATGCTGCCGTGAGATGCAGCTGAGAGACAGAATGTTGAGCTTTATGTCCACGAATCTCACATCGACGAATTCTGACGACTCATGAATGAGTGGGTGGCCAGGCGACCTAGTATCTTAGAAGCGGTCCCAGAAGCTCTTCGATCGAACGCTCCTTTAGATCGCCTCGTAATAGGACCAAGAGTAAATTTCAAGGAGTCGTCTTCGCAGTGACCATAAATAGGAAAAGTCCAGCGTCCTGCAATAATAGTATCAGAACCCTCGTAGAATAGCCGAGGTTAGCTTGAAGCCAGGCAAAAGCCGCAAAAGAATGTACGCCATAAAACCGAGGGCAGCGATCGTACTCGTATTTCTCTCCCAGTGCTTTCACGATTGCTCAACTATATCAACATAACAACCACGCATTCGTAGGTGGCAATGTTGCGACCCCCTGCTCCGGCTGTGATCCGCTTCGGTTCCGTGAAGACGCCATCCCCGTTGGCTGTGCCATCTCCGGACTTTCCATGGAATTCCGTGATGCCACCTCGGCTTCCAATGCCCCCGTCCATGGCCATTCCTCGAGTGGACAACGCAGCACTTGCCAGAGGATAGTGCTCGCATTGACCGCGTATCCGTACTCGGAGTCTGCAAAGGATGTAATCGCGAGAAGATTTGCTTGACCGTTCAGTCTCTCCAAATCAATACATAAACCCTCTCATGTTCCCTTAACACACACTCTCCACTCTTCATCACATCCGCAACAGCACTTCTAAGTCAGCAACATCACACCGAAAACACTCCACGATCTACTCGTCAGACCAGAAATCTTGACAAATGCCTCAAGGAACCGACCAATCTCACGCCGTAGGCGACAGCATCGTACCCCAGAAGCTCCAGGAGAAGCTTCCCCAGGCCGTCGAAGAGAAGGTCCCAAACGCCATCCACGATACCGGTTCCAGCGCGGAAACAACCGGGAATGCGGGCGTCAGCCACGCCACTGGTGGTTCTGCCGTACCAAAGGTCGCGCAGGAGGCTGTTCCCAAGCAGGTTGAGGGGGCTTTGCCTGAAAAGGTGCACCCTACCAACTAAGGTTGACGGCATGTTTTGGAATTTCTTCTATGTGTCTTCTCCTGCTAAGGAAAGGTAGATCAAGCTCCCTCAATGGTCTGACGTGGAGGACGAGTATCTTCGAGCGAAGGGCGAGAATCTTTGGGGGTGGAATGGCATGTGCTGTTGAGCGCCGAATACATATAAACATGAAATGTAAATCTCGATACGACAAGTCAATCGTTATCCTGTTCCGGTGCCTTCGTATAGCCTATGTCCGGCATTTTCTTTTTCGAAAAAGCAGTCCGATGGGAGGAGAGCTTTGGTAACCAAGTACTTGAGGATCGAATTTCTTTCCGACAATCAGTGGAATTCAACAATCCTTATTGCAGAATTGTCGTTTGATGACCGCGAATCAAGACGCTACCCTGGGAAGTTCTCGACAATATTAGTAACAACTGGCTCAGCGGAAATGGTGGGTATTCTTGTGCTGCAACGATCTGGTACGTGCAATGAATCCCAATTGATAGGGAGATCCAAGGTGAAGACAAAACAAAAATGACTTGGCTTGTCTATTTTTTAAATACAGCTGGTGCTCGGGACAGTCGGATTGCAGCGCCAGACAGCCGGTAGTCCTGTTGAAACAACTTACCCCCGAATTGTGTCATTGTCTTTTCAGCAGCACAAACCCTGCTTTTCAGTCTCCCCACACACTATCACTTCCGTCTCTCCAACAGCATCCATTCCTCATAAAGCTGACGCCAATTACTCCTCACAATTACTCCTCTTAAGCTCCTAAGAGATTTTAAATTCCTCCACAGACTTGTCAGCCTTAGTTAGAATTCGCCACAAACGCACCTGTTGCCCCTTCACAACCCCTCCCAAGGAGACCGACTCTTCAGCAAAGCGCCTCTATCGTCGCTAGTACCTCCTTGTCAAGAAGGGTGACGCCATGGCAACATTTACGACACTCCCAAACGAGGCTCTCGTCTTGATCTTGGATAAGACCTAACCTGAGGACCTCGACAGCATCGTCCTTTGCTGCAAGCGTCTACACACATTTACGGACCCAAGAATGAGGCAACGCATCTCGGACAAGATTTCTTATACCTGGCGCCAGCTGGCATGGCCCAATAAAGGGCCTTCTGAGACCAAATTTGGACTCGATGAGCTTCTCTCCAGGCCTGATATTGCTCCAAGTGTCAAGACTCTCTGCATCTCTGAGGGCAGTAGCTGGAGTGCCCCCGGCCCTGGCATACCAATTTTCGAAGATCTGCAGCTGACAACAGACGACACTGCCTGGCGCGGACTGTTCGCCGTCTCGAATTGCCTTTATATCCAAGGCAGCGACGCGAACGCCTGGCAGACGAATCTGGACGGCGCGAACATTATGAGTGTGGCCGCCGTGTTGCTCACTCTTCTGCCGAATCTGGAAAAGATCTCATTCGGCCACCTGCGTGATAGTACGGCTCTTGTGTATATGGTCAGCAACATTGCCAGAGCCACTTATCCGGCCCACTGGGCTTTCCAATACGAGCGGCCTCTCAGCAAATTGAGCAGTTTAAGCGTGAACGAAACTACAGCTGCGAGCGCTATCACTGGTCTATACGAAGCTTTTGCGTCCTTACCTTCGATACGCTCGCTCTGCGCCGAATCATTCTTGACAATGAACTTTGATCACTGGCCGCAAAGGCTGACGACTTCGAATCTGACACACATCGACTTCAAGACGGGCGGACTCCGCGCTGAAGACTTTGAAAGACTCCTCGGCCAAATCACTTTCCTGGAGAGCTTTAAATATAGCTACTGTGACACATCGATCAACTACGAGCCCGCCATCCTCGTAGGTTTATTGAAGATATATGCAGGCCACAGCCTGACCGATCTCAACCTCGAACTTGACCCGAGCTCTGACGGAGTAATCCCGAGGGACAACGGGTGCTACGTCGGCTCTCTGCGTCGAATCGAGCGCCTCAGGCGTATAAGGATCGACGTCTCAATGCTCTGCGAGCTTAGAGAAAACATATGGGTCGTTGTGAAGCTCATCGACACCCTGCCAGCTTCTGTGGAGGAGATCCGCTTGGTTGGGGAACCAGCCACCGAGGGTGAGTTCAGGATAGATGATCTCTGGACTGGGCTCAGTGAAGATGCAACGATACGGCTTCCTAAGCTAAGTAAAATCGAGGTCGAGACTGTGCGCCGCCGAGGATTCGAGAGAGTACCCATGAGTGATGAAACGCGGGAGATGAGGAGAGCATGTTTGGAGAGCGGGATCTCTTTCAGATAGGAGCATTATAGAACGATTGCTTCTCATGTGGAATCATCTTGAAGGGAGAAGGGGTGACTTAAGAGGATGAAATGTAGGATAGTTTGGGGCAAAATTTGTGACACTGGGATCTGCCAGCGAGGGATCAAATGTACTGTTCCTGATCACGAAGGCTAGGATAAATAGGGATACTCATGCGCGATGGTCTTGAATTTAGCATTAGAAACTAAAATACGGGCACATATCGTGCAGTTCAAAGGTGTCTATTTGACAATGTGACCTTACGTACATCGCAGCCTTAATGAAGAAGTAAACATGCACTAATAAGATGAGAGATATCTCACATAAGGCCGCATCTCTCGACTTAGAGTGGGTGATGTTGCCAGTGAGACTAGACTAATCACATCCTCGCTCAGCGTGAAGCAAGCATTGATGAAAGCGGATAAATTGATGAGTCTTGAATCCCTATCTCACACATTACACCAGTGTTTCTCTCGTCCTTTTCTCCGTTCATCATGAACCAATCATTGAAACCCAAGTGAAAGCCATTATGATGTCCTAGGATTCAGCTGCTCGCTTGAAATGAATTGCCAAAAGGCCTCAACGGCCTAATGGCACGATAGCCACTCAGCTTACCGTCTGTGATAATACACATCATACATCGAGTTGGCAGCTCTGTATTTGGAGTGCAGCGCTTGAGAAGTATTCATGTTTCTCGACAAGATGGCTCTACTCAAAAGGGATAATGTTGTGATGACGGTCATCGCCGAAATCGTTTAAAGGCCTGGAAACTCACCAGGTCATGGTACAGGCCGGCCCCGTCTGGTGTTACCCAATGATCTGGAGTTCATGGCCTTCGCCATTGATTGCAATTGTATCGATCGCTGCCGTAGAGCCTTGTGTAAGCTTTTCATCGAGGTACAAGGACTGTGCGGTGTGCAGTATACGTCTTGCCCAGAAAATCACGCGTTCGCAATAGTGGACTACTGAGGGCGTCATTGTAAATTGAATTACTAAGAACTTTGATGGCATGTTTAAATAAAGGTCTTTGCCTGCAGACGCGGAGGTCATTTGGCTGCTTCAGAAAGAGCACTAGCATACCATGGCAGCCAGATGCAGCGTTTCTGCCTGACATGGTGTATCGGGTTACTATTCTCGGTATAACAGGCAACTTTGACGCCACATAGAATAATTGCGCCACAATTGTTCGAAGCGTTCTCTTGCACGGCTCCCACTTCAACTCAGAAGTTGCTGCCATAGTAGCTAGAAGAAATGCCTTCAGTCCTCGATAGATTTCAATCTGCCAACGCTCCGTTAAGAGGTCCCCTAAGTGTACAAAGGACCTCCTGCAGTACCCTTAAGGTTCTGCGTCGCTGGGTGGGTAGGAGTCTGCCTCCCCCAAGGAATCAAAGATGTGGCCAAGGCAATCTCACCCCACTCCTCATTAACGTTGGGCAGCGTTGGGAGAAATTACACAGTAAAAGCAATCACATGCAGGGAGCGGTCCCGAAGATCCACGCATCAGGCAAAGATTAGGTTAAAACTTGCCGGATGTTACCTACTATCTAGCGTACACTTGCCGTCTTCGCAGTCGATATGTGCCTCTGGCCGCGCATAGCATATCACGATCAATCCGTAGAATGCTGAAAAAGAGCAGAGATGCTCTCTCCATAATGGTTCCGTCGTATGGCTTCAGAGAGAAGATGGGAGATGTCCAGGACAACAAGCTTCTTACATGCCTTGATCCTCTCAGGAGCTACCGGGTAAGTGTTTGTGATGACAATGACATCTATGCAGTCGCAAGCCTCCATCTGTTCCAAGGAGTCATCCCCGAACAGGCCATGTGTTGCAATGCAGTATACCTTTTTTGCATCACCGCGCTTGACGACAGTCTCCGCCGCAGCAATCCAAGATCCACATTGATCAAGTAGATCGTCGATTATGAAAACGATTCTGTCTTTAACATTGCCAATAAGAGTGACAGTGTGCTCGAACTCGGGATTTTTGAGTCCGTCCTCTTCATCATCTGAGTCGTTTCGGACGGCGTCGCCTGAACCACCGAGAGCATTGTCACCTTGAAAAGCTGACCTTGTGGAGAGAAACGACGAAGTCATGGGATCCGCATCCTCAAACTGCGGCGGGCCCATGACATCGCCTGACAAGGTAGCAACAGAACCGGACATCGCTGATAACGCTGGCGAAGCGGTGTCATCATCAACAATGTGGCCGTGTACAAGCCTTCCAGTGACAACCTCTCTCGCGCGTTCGTCAGTATACTCGTCGGTTGATTCGTCTCCTGAAGGTTCTTCTAGATTCGAAACTCTTGAGGGGCCATTCGTGACCGGCTCTCTTGGAATAGTATTTCGAGCTGTAGGAGGCGAGGCTGACTCCAGTCTTGTAGACTGGTTCAGAGGACTGGATCCAAGATCGCGGTGATTCAAGTGTCGAAGAGGTATGGTCGGCGGATGGGTGCCATTAATTTGCGGCGACATTTGCGGAGAGCCTCGATTTGGTGTTCTTGTTCCCTCAGTTGTAGTGCCATTAGGTGGAGTGCGATCTGTGCGGTTCACCATACTGTTCGAGCTGTTTGGACTTCCGCTCATCCTATCAAGAAACCCGCTCCCCGCCACACTGCCATTTGCATCTGTTCTGCGTCGCTCGGTGGTGACGAGGGCAAAATTGAGCCTGAGTGCATCTGCCAAGGATGTGACCCGTTTTGTACCGCCGGGATTTTTGCTGACCACCACTGCCTCCTGCCAGCCCTGGACATGATTGCGGATCCACCTGGCGATCAATGGCTCGGCATGGAGATCATCGACAGGTTTGCCAAAGAACCCCTGCGTGGGTGGAGCGTGAAGGTCGACGGTTATGACATGATGTATCCCTGCGACGGACAGTAGGTTGGCTACCAGTCGTGCAGCGATAGCACCTCTGTGTGATTTCTTCTTAGATTGGCGGGAGTAGGGAAAGTATCTTTGACCCCTTCAGCTAGGGAGATCATTCGAATGAGGCATCCACCTACGGCATAACGGCTGTGATGGATTTAGCGGAACCGCCCTTACAGGCAGAGATCATGATGAGCATCTCCATGACACTATCGTTAGCCTGTTTGCTTCCGCTTTGGACAATGAAAACATCTTGGTCACGGATTGAAGTCTCGATGCTGACGCAGGTCTCACCATTGCTGAATTGCTTCAATTCGGCCTTAGCAGGTGAGGTACCCAGGCGCTCGCAGATGGCGTCAACAAGGAGTGGGTGGGATGACCCAGAGAAGATCTTGGCGCCCCTCATTACGAGTATCTCAGAGTTGTAGGTACATTCATATGTGAAGGGGAGGCTTTGCGACGTCCCATGCAGGAGGAAATTGTGTTCGAGGAGGGCCTACATAACAAGGCTGAGCTAAACCTTAGTCGTTCAGATAGATAAGATAAGATGGTGAATCGCAAAGAAGTGCCAAGTCCGAACAAAAGTCCGCTAGAATAATAATCACATTACTTACAACATGTTTGTTCGTTGATTTCTCAGCTGTCCTTCAGAACTCTTTGGAGGATCCAGACACCGAGCGCCTTCGCTACCGAATTACACCATGTTACTGCCATAACCAACAGCGACTGCCTTTTGTACAATCAACGGCCCGAGGGGGCAATGTCCTGGGTTGCCAGTCTTATCAACCCAGCTCAGACACAGCACCTTGCGCCGTCGGGGAGTGGCAAATCTACAGTCTTTACTGATGCTCAGGTCTATGAAGATGGTGATACAGGACCCTTGCGGCAGAAGTGGAGTCAAGCGCAGGCACAGCCAATGGACGAGGAGGAGGAGGCGGCTCGATCGCCATACTGGCATGTAAGCTATGGCCATTAGCAAATGATCGAATGGTACGCTATCGAACTATATGAACTCACGTATCATGCAGTGTATGATAGCTGGTGGCTTGGGAGGTACTTCGGGTGATATGTTAATGCACTCTATCGACACCGTCAAGACCCGCCAACAGGGAGATCCTCATATGCCGCCAAAGTATGGATCTTTGTCCTCGGCCTACTTGAAGATATTCAGACAAGAAGGCATAGGGAGGGGGCTCTATAGCGGTGTCACGCCCGCGTTTCTCGGCTCCTTTCCTGGAACCATAATATTCTTCGGAACCTACGAATATAGCAAGAGGCATATGATGGCGGCTGGCGTACACCCGTCCTTAGCCTATCTTGCAGGTGGTAAGTGTCCACTATTGGCTAATGAGACTCTTCTGACGTAAGTAGGTTTCCTTGCCGACTTCGCAGCTTCTTTTGTCTATGTGCCTTCAGAGGTCCTTAAGACGCGCCTTCAGTTACAAGGGCGTTATAATAACCCCTTTTTCAATTCAGGATATAATTATCGATCTACCATAGATGCTGCTCGGACAATTGTCAAACAAGAGGGTATGTCGGCATTGTTCTACGGATACAAAGCTACAATATTCCGCGACTTGCCATTTTCGGCTCTACAATTCGCTTTTTATGAGCAAGAACAGAACTGGGCAAGACAGTATGCCGGGAGTCGAGACATTGGTCTTGGCCTCGAAATTGCAACGGCGGCTTCGGCGGGTGGATTGGCTGGGGTGATAACATGTCCACTGGATGTCGTCAAGACTCGGATTCAAACCCAAATTAATCCGCCCGAAATGGCTTCACCTTCAGGGGCCGTAACCCAAGTACACTCTCAGCCAGTGCCCGCGAAATTGCCGCAGAGCGTACGGCCAGGCCACTCCCAGCCCGCGCAAGCATCTCCGCCTAAGCGAAACATCTCAACTTCTTCTCCGAGTACAACGATGAGGAAACCAGATGCTGTCACCTTGGACACCTCTTCCGTCACGACCGGGCTGAGACTCATTTATCGGACTGAAGGTATCATAGGACTCTTCCGAGGAGTAGGGCCAAGGTTCGTCTGGACGAGCGTTCAGAGTGGGACAATGTTAGTGCTCTACCAAGCACTATTGAGAAAAATGGCGGTCCACCCGTGGCTGAATGGCGAGGGGAATGCGGTCACCTAACGTCGAAGCTGGAAAATGAACGTGGGTAGCAGCAGATGAGGGTTTCTGTTGCTTGCAGAAAGCCAGAATGACTGCTCAAAACATTGTATATTAGGGAGCATGCATAGAGCAAGGGTTTTCATGAGCGCCTCGCATTTACAGGAGCACAGGATAGATGATCCATAGAATCTCGGTTTCTACTCTATCCAAAGCAGATAAGATTCTTTCACAACTCCAAGTCTGCTGAGAAGTGGTTGTACAGTGGCGCCGGGTTTTTAGCATAGCTCGCGTATCTAGCATATCTCTCCGGACGCGATAGTCGAGTCTGATACAGAGGAACTCCTGCACCTTGGCCTAGGCAAGTCTAGATCTTCCGTCTGACAGTTCGCCATGTGTACTTAAGGCCTCGACTTGATTGGTATCAAACATCGATCCCAGTCCTTGTCGGCAGCGCACGGATGCTATCGTTGCTTGCTCAGTCAAGCCTCGCGATCGTACAGCCAATGAGAAACACGAATGCCAAGGTGTTGTCTGATGAGGAGTCGCATAAAGCATGTGGGCATGCACATCGCTCGGTTTCGGAACACGTCAACGGAGAGCTTGCTGCTGGATGTATCTTGTACCTCAGTAGATCCGGCCTTTGAGCAGGTGCAGTGACGTCTGTCTTCACAGAGGTGTGCCTACCAAGGACCTGTCTGTAAGTGCTCACTGGCCGCTCCGTCGGTCAGTAGGGGGCTCAATTTTTCCGCTTGAAGAATCATCGGCATAGAATCTTAGTAGAGATAGAGCCAACGGTAACACACTTGGCACTCTCACGTAGGTCCTGTAGAATGCAAGGGAGATAAGACACTGACTCTTTGTATTTGGAGGCTTGAAAGCCGAGCTGAACAGTGAGATTTTCGACCTCAGTCTTGGCATGCAGTCTTTCGTAAAATCTCCCACCTCATTGTTCTCAATGAAACACAATGACGTTTATTGCTATTCAAACTCTGCGCGGAGTCGCCCCTAACGCCCCACATTGCTATAATTCTTCGCTTAGGCATCAAGGACAGAGTGGTGTGACAATGAGTCTTCACATGTTCTAGCATCCGTAAAAACAGTATTTCAATTAGCGAGTTCCTCCTGTAGCAGGACTCCGCCCGAGTTTCCGAATCCATGGCCACAGCACAATGGGGCATCGCATATTCACTGCCATTTTTCTTCGATTTCTTCAGTGTTGATATACCATAGGTAGGGTACAGGAAAGACCGGTTTTTCCGTGACGACCTTCGGCTCATGCTACCTACTTCCGCATGCCATTGCGCAAATCGATCAATGGGCTTGGTACGACGCGTATGGGGGAAACAAAAGAATTAGTATCAGGATAACAAGCCATTAGGGATTCATCGATATTGAGCCCGTACTAGGAAATTCGTGTCGAAGCATCCTGCTTTCGGATCGTTGCAATATCGATCCACTCAGGGCGTTCCATACCTTGCCTAAACCCGTATCCATGGCCACGGCAGTGGTTCCTGCCTCAGCCACGATAGGCTGATGCCGAGCCATTTTGCAGGTATCTCGATGGGAGCCACAACAATGTCCAGACTTACCAAACGTAATAGTCAGCTCGACTGCTGTCATGTCCACGCATCCTCATTCACGAGGATATCATCAAGCTCTCGGATCGGAGGGCGGTCACTGCTACAACGTGACTTCGACGGCTGATTTTCAGAGGATCTTGGTGGTACGACCACATCTGATCTGATCTGCATGCAGCATCAGTCACATTGTTTCCCAGTCGCCGACTAGTTCAAAAGTGCCTACGAGGTGATGAAAAAATCCCCAAATTGTTGTCGGCTGTCCAAAAACCCCCACTGATAACGTGTCACGGGGCTGGTGTACTCAAAAAGCCTGGGGACCTGACCACACGTCGAATTATCCCCAACCTTCGGCACACCGCTCTCAAAGCATACCTACAGAGGTACTGCTCCTACGTGTCAGTGCATCACTGTGCGTGAGACGTTTGCGGGGATTGCATTGTGCAGATTCTACCGGAAATGGTTCATGTGAGCTTCCCAGTTATGGCAATCATGCAAACTCACCTTCGAACTCCATCTCTCTGAGAAGAAGTACCTCGGAAGTAGCGAATAGCCATTCTGTCGGTATCGAAAGGCAATTATGCGAAGAATCAGGGTCAAAATAAAGTGCGTCAGTAATTTGACAGGTGCGTCGAAATCGGAAAACGTCACGGCTATCATCCTCCAAAAACACCCAACCTACCCCACACGCAATTCGCGTGGGGGTCAAGTCCTGACCGCTGGAACATTGGCGTCTGCCAACTATTAGGGTACCACTGCTTTGGGATAAATCGACGTGATCAGGTGTGGTGTTGCGGGCCCCGGAGGTACTCGCGTTTGCAGGCTTGCCGCCCAATCCCAGGCATTTGTTGACTCTGCAAGTCGCGTTGACCTGCACGAAGAGCTCTATCATTCGCCTACTCCTTGGGCTGTCACGCTCAAAAACGATTCCGACCTTACCAATTTGCGAGATCCAGCTGGAAGGAGCAGCAGCAAAGTGGAATTGGCCGGGGTCCTCGATATGGAACTTTCCCTGTGTACCCCAATAAACGCCTTCGAAGTCCAGATCCACAGCCCCGCGCTCCCGGGACCCAGCAATCTCCATCTACATCGTGGTCGGGAGGAAAGTTGGCCGTTCCGGCTGAAGTACTGATGGAGTATTAAATGTGTTTGGAGTGGTTTTAGGTCGGTCAGCATGGCTGTCGCTAGATCAGCGCAGTAGCGACTAGCGAATCAAGAAACCCTCAGCGGCTTTAGATATTGCGGCTTTTCCCCGAGGGTCCATCGTCCACCCGTCTAGCAGGTGCTCTGCCTGCATGCAACTTCCACGGAGCCACTGTGTCGGGACGACTTTCACACGTGGAATGACGCCTGTGAGTACCGGCGACGGGTCTGGCAAGCGATGGATTCCTACTTGGGGAACCTAGCTTCTCTGGGACATCCGTTCTGGTGGTTCTAGGCATAGCCACCAACGAATTACAACGATTCGCCAAGGCCTTCGGGAGATTCATGATTCGTGATCACGTTCAGTTTGCACTAGTGCCATCGCTTCTTGGCTACATTGCGGGATCCTAAACAGTCTCACCTGCCACCTCCATGTCGCCCGTTTTGGTGGAGTTGTGCCCTAAATACTCTGACAATGGCGATCACGGCAGCACGTACGACATAGCAAGTTCTTACCGGCACGCTCTCCAGTAACATTGCCATTGCAAAGCGTTGAGGGCGGACACCACCTGATGCAAAAGGAAATTGCAATGGCGGAGCATGCGGCTGGCCAAACTTCGAGGCTTCGATATCTGACTTTCTTGGTCCCCGCCAGCTAAATCTTCGAGAGATGCTAAGCTTCGACGGCCCAGGCTCTTGATTGGGCACCCAGTACGATGGGATCTGTCAGTTGTTCCTGGTTGTCGGGACCCCCTAACAAGCCCACCGCTACTCTATTCTCTATTACACGGCTGCTACACAATCGGTAACAGTTGCGTGGTCCACGCTTTGATGTTTTTTTGCCAGACTAAGAAAAGGGCTGGGATGGCAGCACATCAAGGCACTCGAAGACCCGGAGTACTTCGGTCAAGGCATGAAGGTACTGCAATCTACACAATTCTGCCGGGGACCAATCGCCGCATGATCTTCCCGTCACAACCGATATCGATCGTCCTTTCAGAACAGCGATGATCCCGAACCTTGGAGCTGGTAAGCGTGTGCACGGATCTCTTGATATCAGAGGGGACCTCTGTTGAGTCTTCAGGTGAGCTCGATGGAGGTGATAGGCATGCAAGTTACTCGCTATGGAGCCAACGCTCTGTCCTTTCTCCCACTTTTCAAGTTTGAGCCGGTCAAGCAGTGCGGTCCATGCGTGGATGAAAGACTTGTAAATAGCATGTTCTTCCCTCTCTGATTTCTCCACCCAGTGAATTTCACCAAATCTCAGCCAATATCCCCAGTCTACTTTACAAGAATTACATGTTACAGCAACTTTCATATAAATCTACTGTCCGCACAAGCTGCGTCCAAGAAAAGCAAGACTTTTGCGACATTTAGGTCCTGGTCGAGCGATCCTATCATTTATTCACCAAATCTGTCTCCCATTTTGTTAGTCTCCTCACACTTCATATGATCTTTGATAAGACTCTTGTGGTTATGGTGCTCACGTCTGACTCAATGACAGAAGTGAACCGTCTCACCACTCAAAATGCCCTGCTCAGGGCCCCATCAATGGCAACCCATCAAATCAGATACCAGCCTTCTTCAATGGCGTTGCGGTTTCTGCAATTCCGGTCCTCATTGGTTTGTCTTCGAGTGCCGGATCTGTAAGATCAAGGCGTGCCGCCCTTGCAGTCAGAAAAAGTAGCCCGAAAGACGGTCAGTATGGGGGAAGTGTCATGGTATGTCGTCGACTCTGTTGGAAGATATTGCCCAAGTTTCAATGCTAGTCAGAACCAGCTGACGTTGCTCAAGGACTAGAGTGAGCCGAACTGTCGAGTCACCAAGGATCCATATATCCCCCAAATCGAGCGACGTGCATCATGCAGGGTACGGCGCCTAGCAGGTTCTCCCAGTCGATCCTTCGACTCAGCCTCTCCTTTCGTCATTGTCTGCCGCGATTTGTGGCAGATATAGCATATGGGTATCCCCACCTCTACTGGGCAAAGCTTTTGTGCGAAGAAGCCTGCCATGTCGGGCTTCTTTTGATTATACCCGGGTCATCACCAACAACTTATTTAACCAAAGAAATCTCTTCAACAATGGGGGTAAGAGGACTCAAGGACCTGACACGACTCAGTTTCTTTCTCGGCGCCTCAATGATTGATTTGCTTTGCTTCATTTTCGTCGGAATACTCGTATCATTACAAATTTGCAACTCACCCTTTGTCCCACCAAGCCAAACACGTCCTTGTCTTAATCCCATTCCTTTCTGTGCTCGTAGAATACAGCGCAACATACATTCCAAATCCAAGTCTACCCACGTCCCATGCCGCTCTATCAGGCAGACTGGGAGAAGTGAGCCAGGCCTAGGGTTAGGGTTTGGGAAACAATCTCCCTTCTTTCAACGCTTGTCTCTCAAATAATAATTCATCAGAGGGTCTAGATCTCGAACAGAGGCATCCTTTGCGCCACACATGTCGCCCTCGCGGTAGGTCTCGATCTTAGTTGAGAATCCCATCAATGAAAATTGGCTATCTGCCAACCTCATCGAAAAGAGGAAGGAGGCGCAAAGTAGATACTGATCCCCAGACAATCGCCTCTCCTGTCCGATTAGGAAGACTGATCTCATAGCGTCCATGTGGTGATGACGCGTCTTGAAAGTACAATCAGTGCCGCGGCAGGACAAGCCATCTCATTTTTCCAAGGGGCTCTGCTACTAGCCTGATAAAATCGAGACTGGCCAAGAGATTGTGTGTCTGGGAAGCCTCTGGGACCCCTGAGAGACTGCGCCGT
>JAABUP010007073.1_pt1 | contig 15387 bp, 19 predicted proteins | sample 5559201 | NCBI WGS metagenome assembly JAABUP01 (sample SAMN10711887, study PRJNA513373) | rock metagenome | isolation source: Antarctica rocks | place: Antarctica
CCGCCAGGTGGCCAATGAGGAGACGAGCCCGGTCGCGTCGTACTGGGCCGCGGCGGAGCTGCGGCGGCTCGCGGCCGAGGAGCGCGAGTGGCGCTGCCGCCTGTGGTCCCAGGGTGCGCGGCCCCACCAGCAGGCTTACCCCGGCCCTGCAACGTCCCTTGGTTCCAGGCTCACCTGCTGTCAGCATCGCTCATGCCCTCGTGCCCACGGCAGCCTCACCTGCAAGCGGCTGGGTCCTGTGGTCCCAGCTTGACCTGCTCTCATAGACAATTGACTGTTCTTTCGGCCGGTTTACACACAGGTTTCCAGGTCTCTAGCTCGCTGTGTGCGCTGGCATGCAGCCGCGTGCGCCGCTCGGCAGCGGCGACGGCCTGCCGGCCGTGCGGGCTCAGGGGAAGCAGTCTGCGTATGGGCTGTGCCAGGGCCACTCGGGCGCATCTCGGCCTGAGCCCATGCGTGCTGCTGGGCGCTCCGCCTGGCGGAGTCTGGGCCACGCCGTGCATTGGTCCCTTGTTGTCAAGTCGCAGTCTTTACCTGCTCCCGGCCGCAGGGTCTGAGCCCTAGTTTGCTCCCGGCCGCAGGCTGCCGCCGCTCGCGCCGCGTGGAGCAGGCGGTGGGCATGGCGCCGGGCGCGGGCGAGGACGCGGAGTGCGCGATCTGCCGCCAGTACGTGCACCTGGCGGCGGTGGAGTGCGACTGCTGCCCCGGCCGCCGCACGTGCCTGCGCCACGCGGCCACGCTGTGCGAGTGCCCGCCGCCGCGCTGGCGCCTAGCCTTCCGCCACGCGCTCGGCGAGCTGGACGCGCTGGCGGCCGACGCGGCCGCGCGCGTGCCGGCAGGCGCGGACCTGAGCCCCAACTCAAGGACCTAAACCTGAGCCCTAACCCTAAATTTGTGGTCATGGCGTGGCGCGCCGAGCGGGCCGGACGCGCGCGCGGCGTGCGGGCGCCGGGGCCGTGGCGGCAAGCGTGACGCGATGCCCGTGTCGGGGCAGGCCCCGGCGCCGCCAGCGGCCATGCACGCGGGTCGGGTGCAGGGTGTGGGGTGCGCCTCAGCGACGCGCATGGCCAGGTGCTGGTCCAGCCTCTGCCGTGCGGCTGCCGCGAGGTGCGCATGACTCCACGCCATGCAGTAAGGGCCTGTGCAGCCGGCGATCGGCTGCGGCGCCGCCGATGCCGGGCGCCGCCCCGGCAGGCTTCGAGGCGGAGCTGGAGGCAGCCGCGGCGGACGCGCCGCCGGCCGCCGCGGCCGCGTCGGCCAAGCCGGAGGCGGCGGGCGCGGAGGGCGAAGCGCGCGCGGGGGGCGCGGGGCCGGCGCGCGCGGACGGCGGCGTGCCGCGCGCGCCGCCCGGAGACGCCGCGGCGCCCTCGCCGGCGCCGGAGGAGAAGCCGCCGCTGACGGCCAAGGCGGCCAAGGCCGGCAAGGCTGGGCGCAAGTGCGCCCTGGCGCCCATGCCGTGCTCAGAGCCTGCGCTCACAGGGTCGTGGGCGTCTACCATTTCTTTTCAAGGACGGAGTGATAGGGTGCGGCGTATCTGGTGCTGATGCACAGCTCGAGTGCTCCTGGGTGCGTTGGGTCGATCAGTCCACAGAGCTGCACAGCGTGTTCACTGACGCTGCCCGAGCGGCACAACGCTGGAGTCAATGTCGACACCGCGCCAAGCGGGCGCGCGAGTCTGCGGCGCTCGCTGCGCAGGTCGTTCGAGCGGCGGGTGGCGGCGGGGCGGCTGACGCGCGCGGCCATGCGCGAGCGCGAGGAGCGCGAGGCCGAGGCCGCGCTGGCCGAGGGCGAGCTGGCCGCGCTGGACGCCTTCTCCGCGCTCGCCGGTGCGTATGACCCAGGATTGCTTAGGGTGTAGGGGCGGGGTGTAAGGACAGGATAGGGTCAGGGCATATGTATTTTGGGAGTATAATTTTGCATGCATGCCCGTGTACCAGCACGATCCACGCCCATGCACTGCATTGTGTTTGCTGATTGCTGCAGCGGCTGTTGCTGCGCTGCAGAGCTGGCCAGTCACGCCGAGGCGGAGGCTGCCACTGCGTCGCGTGATGCGTCACCCGCGGCTGCTGCGGCGGGCGCCGGGAGGACGGCGGGCGCGGACGGCGCTGCGGCGGGCACCCCGACCCCGGACCCGCTCCTGGCGGCCGAGCAGCCGCGGGCGACGCCTGCCGCAGAGGCGGCCGCCGATGTGGAGCGCTGGCTGGAGCAGCTGCGCGCCGAGCACACGTGCGTCCCGCAGCTCGGCATCAGTTTTGCACTTTTATTCCCCTGCACGACACCCCGCCATTCCCCCCTCCCCCGAGAACCAGCTTGTCACAGCATGCATGCTTCGGTGTCGAAGAGCGGGAGGGGGCGCACCCCACAGCAGCGCCTGTTCTGGCAGGGCGCCGCGAGGCAAAGCGAGGCAGCTGTGTGCGCACCGCGCGAGCCGGCGCGCCCAGCGACATCCCACCAGCCGCCCGCAGCGTCCCCGCGTCGCGCTGAGCAGGTCGGGGCGCGCGGCGGCGCGCGCGCAGCGAGTGGCGCGCGCGCGGCGCGGCGCTGCTGGAGGCCGGCGGTGCCAAGGTGGCCGAGCTGGACGCGCTGATCGCGGGCGGCGACCAGTTCCTGTGGGGCACCGCCGACCTGGCGGCCGGCGTGCCGGAGCTGCTCGGCCGCCTGCGCGCCGCCAAGGCCTGGGTTGGCCAGGCGCGCGGCCCTGGGCGCCCGCCGCCTGCGCGGTGGTCGTGCTGGTTGGGGGGTTTTCCTGGGGTTTCCTGGGGTTACCTGGGGTTTTCTGGCTCTGCGGAAACGGTAGGCGGCCAGGCGCCTGCGGGGTCCGCGGCGTCCTCGCGCTACGGGCGCAAGCGTGCTGGTGGACGCGCCCGTCCTGGTTCAGTGGGCTGGCGCCAAGCAGGGGGCGCGGCCGGCAGGTGAACGGCTTCCTGCGCAACAAGCCGGCGCTGGAGGCGCTGGAGCCGGTGGTCGCCTGGGAGCCGCCGCCGGTGTACGTGTCCGGCTACAGCAAGCTGCGCGACGGGCGCGCGCCCGCGCCTGGCCCGCCGGATCGGACCGGCCAGCTTCGCGGGTCGTGCCGGCTGCGCGGGTTGCTGCCGCTCTTGCTGGCCGTGTCTGCTCATGGACGTCTGCAAAGAAGTCACGTCCAGAGCTGCGGCCGCACTCCCGTAGCGCTCAGCCCAGCAGGCCCCGCCCGGGCCGCCCTGCCTGACCGGCGTGGCCCAAAACCCTAGAGTCTGGGCGTGCAGGTGCGCAGCGGCGCGCGTGTGGCGCGAGAAGGCGGCTGCGCTCGATCCGACGCGCGAGGACGGCGCGCTCGCGGACCTCAAGGCCTTGGAGAGCCTGGCGGCAGAGGCGTCGCGCATCCATGTCGCGCTGCCGGAGGCCAAGGCGCGCGCGCGCGCGCCGGGCGCCGGCCCGTGCGGGCTTGCTTGCAGGAAGCCATGCAGCCATGACGTCGTCACTTTGGCACCGCGTTTCCGGTACTATGTATGGGAAGGAGTGCACGTTCAGTAGACGCTCCACGACCTGGTGACCAGTGCAGATGTTGTCGCGGGTACGCGCTGCGTGTCGCAGCCTGTGGTGCGTGCGGCGAGCTCGCCGGGGCGGTGCGGCCGCGGGGCAGGGGGGCACCGTATCATGGCAGGGTCACCTGGCGGGGCTCGCATGATAGGTTTGGGGTGGGGTTCGGGTCGGCAGCCCTTACCCCGCCCTGCGCCGAGCGGCGCAGCCGATGCGCGAGCGCGTGGCGGCCGCGCGCAAGCTGGTGGAGGCCATCCGCGCGTCGCTGCCCGCGCGCGACGCCAGCGGCGCGCGCCACCGCCGCCCGCCCGCTGCCTCCGCCGCCGCGCAGGCGCGTCCCGCCCCCGCGCAGCCCTGCCCGACTCGAAGTCGGATGCCGCTGCCTGCGCACGCAGCGTGCGCGTGCCTGGCCCGGCTCTGCAGCGTGCCAGGACGCTGCAAACGGACGCTGCAGACGCTGACGGCGCGCGCAGGCAGCGGCGGAGCTGCGGCCGCCGGTGGTCACGCGCGACACGCTGCGCGCGCTGGTCGGCCAGGCGCGCGCGCTGCGCGTCAGCGCGCCCGAGCTGGAGCCGCTGGCGGCCGCGCTCGCGCATCTGGACGCCTTCCATGTGCGCCCGCCCCGCCTGCGCGCCGCGCGCCCGGCCTGAGCTGCAGGCTGTGTGGTTTTGTGCGTAACTGCTTCATGTGCAAAGACATGAAGCAGTTCTGTGCTGGCTTATGCATTCCTAGGCTCCTGCCTGCTCATCCCAGCCTTGTATGTTGTGCCGGCGCAAGGGCGCCCCCGTGTGCCGCCGTGTCGGCCGCCAGGGTCTTCGCGCCTGTCGGCCAAGCCGCCGGGCGTCGGCGCCGGCGCGCGGCGCTGTCGGGCAGCAGCGCGCGCGCAACGCCGCCAGTCCGCAGCCGTGCTGCGTGGCACGATGCCGCGGGCGGCACCGCGCAGGCGCGCGCGGTGGAGCTGGCGCAGGGCCGGCCCGAGCTGGCCGAGCTGGAGGCGCTGGAGGCGGGCGCGGACGAGCTGCCGGGCGTCGTGCCCGAGCTGGAGCCGCTGCGCGCGTGCGCGCCCGCCCAGGCCCCCTGCCCCCACCCAGCGCTGGGCCGTCCTCCCGGCTTGCGCGCGCGCGGGCAGGAGGCCTGCGCTGCAGAGGTCGCTGGCGCGCTGCCCGTGCGTGAGGCGCCTGGCTTGGAGCGGGCAGGGGCGGAGGGTGAGGCCCTGGCGTGTCGCCTGTAGCACTGTGGGGGCAGCCGCCGGGGTTTGTGAGGGTTTCAGCGTCGTGCCCATGACGACGCGGCGCCGCGAGCGAGGCCATGCTGGCGCGAGCGCGGCGGGCCGCGCGTGCGCAGGCTGCTGGCGCGCGCGCGCGAGTGGCGCGAGCGCGCGCTCGCGCTGGCCGCGCAGCGCGTGCCGCTCAAGCGCCTGCGCGAGCTGCTGCACGCGGGCCTGCGCCTGGGCGCGGCGCTGCCGCAGGTGGACGAGCTGCGGTCCGAGATCCGCCGCCGCGAGTGGGAGGAGGCCGCGCGCAAGGCGCGCCGCCGGCCCCCGGCCCCCCGCGCGGCCCCTCGCCGCGCGCGCGCATCGCTTCCATGCTGTTCAAACAGTTTCGGGAGGCGCTTCACACGGGGCCAAGCAGGAGGCGTCGGGCACGGGCGCTGCTGCGGGGCATGGGGGAGGCGCGCAGGCGGCCGCATCAGCCCCCCGCGCGCCTGAAAGTAGGGGCGCGTGTGCGCAGGCCGGCGCAGCGGGCAACGTACGGATGCTGCCCGCGCCATGACCTGCTGGCCTGCACAGCGACGAGCAATAAAAATGACGAATGAAATTCGGGTGACTTCTGTGCGCGCAGGCCATGGGCAACAAGCAGACGCTGGGCGCGCTGCACGAGCTGCTGGCCGACGCGGACGCGGTGGGCGCGGGCGGCACGCCGCAGGCCGGCGCGCTGCGCGCGCGCATCGAGGCCGCGGCCGCCTGGGCCGCGCGCGCAAGCGAATTTTTCGGCGACCTGGACGATCTGCGCGCGGCGCCCGCGGCGCCCAACCCCGCGGCGGTGCCCCCGGCGGCGGCGGGCGCCGCCGCCGAGCCGCCTGCAGCGGCCGCGGCTGTGCCGGGCACCAGCGCCGCAGAGGAGGGAGCCGCCGGCGCGGACCGGGGCGCTGCGGGCGCCGCGGCGGCCGCCGCGGCCCGCGACGCGGCCGGCCGGCCGGATGGGCGGCCGCCGCGGCCGCCGCCGGCGAAGCAGCTAGGCGAACTGGCGGCGCTCGCGGCGGACGGTGCCAAGCTCAACATGCGCCTGGAGCGGCTGACGCAGGCGAATGCGGCGCTGGCGGCCGCGCGAGCATGGGCGCGCGCCGCGCGCGCCGCCACCGTGCCCGCCGGGCCGTCCGGGCAGCCGCCCGCGCGCCTGCCCTTCGAGCAGGCGCGCGCGGCGCCGTCTAGGCTGCGCTGGCTTGACTGCTTCTCCGAAAGTGGTCGAAGTTGCGAGGCACTGGCCGGTGCAGCTCGCTGGCTGCATTGCCAGTATGCGCGCCGTCCCGCCGTCCCGCCGTCCCGCCCGCGCCCCTACAGGCCTGCCCAGCCCAGTACGTCGAGCGCGCCGGCGTGGCTGCGACCGGCGGTGCCAAGCCTAACACTAACCCTGTTCCCAGGTTGAGGAGATGCTGGAGGAATACGACGAGGCGGCGGTGGTCGCGCTGCCGGAGGCGGACGCGCTGCGCGCCGCGCGCGACGCTGCGGCCGCCTGGGGCGCGGACGCGCGCGCCGCGATGGCGCGCGCCGACGCGGCCGCGCGCGCCGACGCGCTGCAGGTGCGCAGCCACCGGGCGTCGCACCGGGCGCAGCGCTCGTCCTGAGCCCCAGCTGAATAGCAACGAGTGGTGGCAGCAAAAATCGGCTCCATTGGAGCACACACCCCTGGTAGCATGGTGGCGCCAGTGACATGCGGTGCCGAGCTGGCGCTCCTCGCGCCCATCGCACGCATCTGCGAAGGCTCGCGACGGCCGACCCTGCTGCACCACAGGGCAACGGCCTTGCGCTGCTTGCGGCCGGCGGTCCAGCCTCACGGGGGCGATCTTACTGGAGACCCGTATGCTGATGAAGGGGGTGCCATGGCGGCCTCTCTGACCTGGGTGCGCCGCACAGGCGCTGGTGGAGCGCGGCGGCGCGCTGCCGGTGGCGCCGCCCGAGCTGCCGCGCGCGCAGGCCGCGGCGGCCGCGCTGCGCTGGGCCGGCCGCGCGCGCGAGGCGCTCGAGGCCCTGGCCGCGTGCGCGGCCGACGCGGCCGCCGCGGCGGCCACCGCCACCGCCGCGCGCGACGCCGCCACCGCCGCCGGCAAGGCGCCCGTGAGCCCGGCGCCGCCCGCCGCGCCACGGCATGCTGCCGACGACGGCGCGTCGCCGATGGCCGTCGACGGTGTCGCAGCGGCAAATGAGGCACCAGAGAGTGCACTGGTGCCGGCGCCCGGCGAGCCAATGGACGTTGATGTCGACGCCTGCGGCAGCGGCGACGGCGGCGACGTGGCCGCCGCGCGCGACGACGGCGGCGGCCCAGCGGCCTGCGCGTCTGCCGATGCGGTGGGCGCGGTGGCGCGTTCGGGCGCTGACCCTGGTGCAGACCCTGGCGCAGGCCCTGGCGACCCTGGGGCCGCGCATGCTGCCGGCTCTGCGGACGGCGCTGGCAGGGCGACGTCCGCGGAGGGCGCCGGGGGCATTGCTGGAGCTTCAGAGGGCCGCTTGGATGCCCTGGAGGCAGGCGGCGCGGTCGCCGGTGTGGCAGGGCAGCCAGGCGATGCGGGCGAGGCTGCGCCGGCCGACGCGCCGGTCGTCAAGGCCGAGGCGGGCCACGGCGCGCTGCCGCCGCCCGTGCTGCGCGCGCCGACGCTCGCAGAGGTGGGTTCCAAGCCCTGTACACACTCACGCCTCTACCGCTTTTCAGGATTGAAGCATTGCAGGTTGCCTGAAGAGAACGCGGAAATTTGCGCTGACCATCCAGTGGCTTGACGTGCTTCACCTCTTTGGGTTCTGATCCTAAACCCTGCAACAAACCCTATCTCTAAAGTAATCTTCTGCCCGCAGGTCGCGGCGCTGGCGGCGGAGGGCGACGCGCTGGATGCAGAGGGGCCGTTCGCGCCGGACCCGGAGCTCGGGCGCCGGCTGCGCGGCGTGGTGGCCGACGGGCGCGCGTGGGAGGCGGCCGCCGAGGCAATGCTGCGCGCGCGCAAGGCGCGCCCGCGCGCCCCGCTGCCACAGAACACTAAACACGAGCGGGCGGTCAAACAGGGACCAACGGGGGGCGCAGCCGGCCGCTTGGCGTGCATGCTGTGCTCTGCGCGCGCTCCAAAGCAGCCTGCTGTTGCGCTCCTGTGATCCGCTCCAGTCTCGGGAGCACACCTCGCAGCATGACTGCAGCGCTTTCGCTGACAGCCTAACGAGTGGGGATGACACCCCGCCACGGCGCCTCGACCGGTTGTGTCCGTGGGACGCAGTGCAGTTGGTGCGGACCAGGCTGGCGCGCGCGCGCCCTTCATAACCCTAAATGTAACCCTACCATATGGCGGGCACGCGCGCAGGCGGGCGGCGCCGCGGAGACGAGCGCGGCGGAGGTGGAGGCGCTGCTGCGGCACGGCCGCGCGCTGGGCCTGCGCCTGGCCGGCCTGCCGCGCCTGGCGGCCGCGCTGGACGCCGCGCTGGCCTGGGAGGCCGCCGCCGCGCGCGCGCTGCGCCCAGGCGCGGCCCCGCGGCCCCACCCTTCCCTCTACCCTGTTCGTCAGGGCCGCAGGCCTGCCTGTTCGCGCGCGTCCGCTGCCCTGTTGAGGGCCCCGCGCCCTGCCTGGGAGGCGCTGCTCGCATGGCCGCAATGGCGCCGCGTCCAGTTGCGCGCCTGGAGAAGTGGTCAGTCTTGACCCATGCAGCTCGCACGGGCCAGCATCACAGGCGCAGTGCTCGGCGTGTGCGCGGTCCGCAGACGCACGGCCGCCGGCTGTGCCTGGAGCTGCGCCGCCGGTGCATGCGCGGAGCGGCATAACGTGCGCGGCCGCGCGGCCGGGTGGCCGACGCGGCACCCAGACAGGGGCCTGGGGCCGGCTGCTGGGGGGCGGCCGCCGCAGTGCCTGCTGGCCGCCAGGGTCTGGGCCGCGCGACTGAGAGGCCGCACCGGGGCGCGCAGGCGCGCGGCCGACGTTCCGCGCGCTCGCGCAGCTGCTGGGCGGCGCGGGCGGCCTGCTGCTGGCGTCGCCGCTGCAGCCGGGCGTGGCGGCCGCCGTGGCCGCCGGCGAGGCGTGGCAGGAGAAGGCGCGGCGCGCGCTCGCCAAGCGCAACAGCGGCCAGAAGCTCAGCCGCTGCCTGGCCTGGCTGCTGGCCAGCCTGGACGCCGCGCTGGAGCAGCTGGCGCAGCTGGCTGACGCGGTCGCAAATCCTGACCCCGACCCCAGACCCGGCGCGGAGCCTGCGCCGCGCGAGCCGGCAGACAGCGGCTCGCCCGCGGCGGGCGCAGTTTCGCCCGGCGAGCGGGCATGGTCGCCGGCCGCCGCGGCGTCCCCGCCGCTGGAGGAGCGGGGGCCGGCGGCGGGCCGCAAGCGCGGCCGCGGCTCGCGGTCTTCGGGCCGCGCGGACGCCGACGCGGACGACGCGTGGCGCCAGGCGGGCCGCGGCAGCCGCCGCCGCGGGCCGTCCTGCGGTGACGCCGGCGAGCGCGCCCGCGCCGGCTCGCGCGCGTCCGGCGGCTCGCACCTGCCGTCCGCCGAGCCGGGCGGCGCCGGCGGCGAGGACGGCCCCGGCGGCGAGCACTACGTGGAAAACGAGCGCGAGCTGTTCTGCGTCTGCCAGCAGCCGTACAACGTGGACACGGCCATGATCTCGTGTGACGCGTGCTCCGAGTGGTACCACCTGCGCTGCGTGGGCCTGACGCAGGCGACTGCGCGCACGCTGCGCCGCTACGCCTGCCCGCTGTGCGCCGCGCTGCGCGGCGAGCCGCACCAGCTTGACGCCGCCGTGGGCCGCACGCGCCGCACGCGGCGCGCGCCCGCGCCCGCGCCGCGCCCGGCCCGCGCTCGCTTGGCCCGCTGCACGGCTTGTTGGAGCGCCATGTAGCCTATCTTTGTTTTTCCGAACAGAGCTTTCTTGCCAGGTGGCTGCGCGCCTGTGGGAGTGCACGCTCGGGGGACGGGGCGGAGCGGCGGCGCGCGGCGCGCCCAGCCCGGCCGCGCATGCGCGCAGGCGGCCCGAGCGCGGCACGCTTGAGGCGCTGGTCGGCGAGGCGGCAGAGCTGCCGTGCGTGGTGCCGGAGCAGGCCGCGCTGCAGGCCGCGCTGGAGCGCTTCGACCGCTGGCAGCGCGCCATGGCCGCGCTCGTGGCCGGCCACAAGGCCGCGTGCGCGGCCGGCGCGCCTTCGGGCAGCCCCGGTGTGGGCGACGGCGCAGGCCCTGAGCCCGGGCCGCGCCGGCTGCCGGCGGCCGCGCTGAGCCAGGCGGCGAAGAGCGCGCTGTCGCTGGAGCTGGACTGCGGCGAGCTGGCGGGGCGCGTGCTGACGGCGCTGCGCTCGGAGCGCTGGCGCGGCCGCGTGCGGCAGGCGCTGGCCGCGCGCGTCCGGCCGACCGGTGCGCACCCTGCGCCCGTCCGGCGCCGCCGCGCGAGCGGCCCCCCCACCTGCCCACTGTCCACGGAGGTGTGCTTGCGCGGAGGCAAGGGGGTGCGACAAAGGGAGGCGCCTCGGGCGCGGGTGGCGTGGCAGCCTGCCCTGCCGCCGCACCTGTGTCGGATGGCCGCCCGCGGTGCGCTGACGGCCGCGCGCCGCGCGCGCGCGCAGCGGACGCGCTGGTGAAGCTGGTGGGCGAGGGCGAGGCGGCGGGCGTGGACATGGAGGCCGACGTCGTCGGCGCGCCGTTCGCGGCGCGTGTGAGCGCCGTGCTGGCCTGGCTCGAGCGCTGCCGGCGGCTCATCCGCGAGCTCGGGGTGCGTGCGGGCGCCGCTCCCCCTCGCCGAAACCCGCGCGCTGAGCCTCGTGTGTTGTGTAAACCCGCATGCGATGCGCCCGGGCATGTGCACAGCCCTGGTGAGCAGGAATTCGGGTGTGTGGTTGCCGGTGACAGCTTGGCGAGCGGCGTGTCCGCACCTTGAAGGAATACATTGGGGCCGGAGGCGCGCCGCGTTGCAGGATAGGGTTGGGTCTAGGGCAGAGCGCCGAGCGCGCCGCGCCGCGCGCGCAGGCGCTGGGCGATGGCGAGGCGAGCCTGGAGGCCAAGCTGCAGACGGCCTGCGCGCTCGAGGCCGAGGCGGAGGGGCTGCCGTCCGACATGCGGCGCGATGTTGCGAAGCTGCAGGCGCGCGAGGCCGGGCGCTGCGTGCCCAGGGTCCCTGCCTGTAGGAAGTTACCTATCCCACACTAATGAAACATGAGCAGCGCATCTCCTGCGCCGAGTGTGGCGGCCGCGGGACGCGGCCAGGCCTCCTGCCGAACATGTGCGGGGCCGCGTGCGCAGGCGGCGCGCACGCCGCGGTGCATCATCTGTTGCTACCCCTAATACCCTACCCTACCCCACCCTCCTTTGGAGTGCGCGCAGGCTCGCTCACACGCGTGCGCCGGTCGGGGCCGCGCGCGCAGGAGGCGCGCAAGCTGTGGTGCCTGTGCCGGCAGCCGTACAACGCGGACCGGCCGATGCTGGCGTGCGACTACTGCAGCGACTGGTTCCACTGGGAGTGCGTGGGCCTGGACGCGCCAGGCGACGACGAGGACGACGAGGACGTCGCGCCGCCCGATTTCCGCTGCCCCGCCTGCTGCGCCAAGGCGCGCCCCGCCGCGCCGCCCCATGACCGGCGCCCTACCCTAACCCTACCATATACCCTAGCGCATGCGCTGGGCACCGCCGCTGCCCCGCCTGCTCCGCCAAGGCGCGCCCCGCCGCGCCGCCCGCAACGGGCGCCCCTGCGCGGGCGCGCTCGCTGGGCGCCGCCGCTGCCCCGCCTGCTGCGCCCAGGCGCGCCCGCTTTGCCAGTGCCGGTGCTGTGGTGGCGTGCGAGTGGGCCTGCAGCCTGTCCCGCCGTGCCTGGGCGCTCTTGCTGCCCGACCGCTTGCGTGATGGCGAGTGCGTGGGCAGCCTCGCTGCACGCACCAGAGGAAGGCAAGAGTCATGCATGTTCCAAGGTGCACGGATATGTGCGGTGGTGCCAGGCGTCTGCCCACATGGCATGCCGCGCACCTCGCACCGTGCTCCAGCAGCTGGGCCTGCAATTGCGCTGTCGCGCGCCGTCGCCCTGTTGCACCTGCTTGTCCTGATGAGACAGGTGCCAGGTCTGCACAGCAAGGTTTTCTGCTACAAGGCTGCTCCGCAATGCGGATCTGCCGCTCCACTCACAGCTCCGGCTGCCGCCCGATGCTGTGCCCCGCCGCCGGCGCAGGCGGGCGAGCCGTACCCGCTGCTGGGCCGGCTGCCGCGGCAGTCCATCCGCAGCGTGCGCGGCATGGGCCTGGCCATGCCCTCGCCGCAGCGGCCGGCGCCGGCGTCGCCGCTGCCGTCGCCGCTGCCGCAGCCGCCGCCGCAGCCGCTGCAGGCGCAGCCGCCGGCCGAGCGCCCGGCGCCGCCGGTGTACGGCTACGGCACGGTGCGCGGGGGCGGCTGGGGCGGCGCGCCGCAGCCGGGCGGCGCCGATGCCTCGCTCGCTGCGCACGACCAGGCCATCTCGACGCAGTGGATGCTGGCCGCGCTGGCAAGCCAGCAGCAGGGCCTGGCGCACCTCGGCGGCTACGCAGGCGCCGAGCCGTACCCTGACCCTGGCCAGGGGTACGATTCGCGAGCTGCCCCAGCGGGCCTGCCTGTGGGGTATGCTGTGGGCGTGCCGCATATCCACAGCGCGGGCAGCGAGCCAGGCGCTGCGGCTATTGCGGCCGAGCCGGCGCATGGAGCTCAGCTGGCGGCGCAGCGGGAGGATGCGTACGGCGGTGCAGCAGCGTTCGCGCCGTCCGCCGAGGCCCTAGCAGACGGGGAGGACATCGGCGTAGGCAGCGACGGAGGGGCACGGGGCAGCACCTTGGAGTAGTCATTTAGGTTGCTGGGCTTGCTGGTATCAGGCCGCGGTTCCTTCAACGTGCATATACTTAAAACCTGCATGTGCATATGCGGTGCGTTCCGGCTTGTGCCGAGGGGAACCTTGTGCGCAGGCTGTCAATGCGCCTGAGCTTTGTGGCTGGTCTTTTGTGAGGAGCAGGCACCAAGCAAGCAGAGATGTGCTTTTTTCGCTGAAGTGTGTGGCATGTTGAGGGTCTCTTTATGGCCCCGTGCCATCTGACCATGTGTTCACTGTGGCTGACCATTTCGTTCTTTAGTCGGAGTGTGGGAGTCTAGGTGAAGGTTGGTGAATTGCACATATTGATGGCCTGTCCCCCGGAAGGCATGTCGGCAGCAGAGCCGCGCGGGCCGCCACGCAAGCTTGTGTAATTGCGGTCAAACCCACAGCATGCGCCCCCGTTGTAGCTGAGCGCCATGCTGGGAATGCACTCCGAGCTTGCTCATGCTCTTCTTGCCCGAAAAGCAGGCAGGTGATACCAACGTCAGCACCTGCCAGCACGGGACCGCTTGCGGCTTGCGGCGAAACAGCATTGCCCGGAGCAGCATGTGCCCCTGGGCAGATGTGACTCATGCCTGGCCATGTTGGCAGGGGGGGCACCCCACCGTGAGCAAGGCACCCCCTGCCGGTGCGCCGGGCAGGTGCCGCAGTGCGTGCCGAAGGCAAGCGGTGCCCCTGCGCAGGCCGCTAGCCTCCGCCCAGAGCAGCAGGGTGTTCATGACACCGGCGGCAACCCACGCCAGCAAGCAGCCTGCGCCGCGCTGGCGCCCGGCCACGCGGCGCCGCGCTCACTTGGCGGGCGCGGCCTTGGCGGGCCGGTCCTTGGCGGGCTTGTCCGGCTTGTCGGCCGCGGGCGCGGCCGGCGCCGGCGCGCCTGCGTCCATCCAGCTCGCCTCCACGACCTCCTTCACCCGCCGGTTGTACTCGCGCCTGAGCGCATGCAGCCCCCTGAGAGGTCACCGCTCCCTGCCGCCCGCGGTGAGGCCGCAGCACCAGTCCCGCAAGGGACCGCGACGCCACCAGGGAAGCGTAAATGCACATAAAGGCGCAAGCAGGCAGGGATGTGCGCCAGAGTCCGCCCAGCAGAGATGGGCGCAAAGATTACATCTTGCAAATTATACACCTGTGCACATTGCGAGTGACAGGGAAAGGAGTTAAGGCGGCATATAGTGGCACGCTCTCACACCTGTTCTCCCCATACAGGCGAGCGGCCTCTGAGTTTGCAGGCGATGCCGGGTTGGGGTCGCACAGCAGAGACTGCGGGCCCCCAAACACGCCTGTCATCATGTCTGGCCTGCCTGCAGTGACAGCTGGGCTTGCAAGACTGTTGGCCGTGCAGTTCGTTCCTCGCAGCTGCCTTACAGCGCCTCTTGCAGCAGCTGCTTGGCGTGGAAAGGTAAGCACCATGACACTGCACAGCGGCCTCGAGACACGGTGCTCAAGTCAGCTGTGGTGAGGCGGTGCGTGCCTGTATGGAAGTCAGTATGGCAGAGACGTCATAGATTGGGCTCCACTGGTTCTGCAGGATGTCCAAGCAGATGCCGCCGTCTGCATAGACTGAACACGGACAAACACACACTCACACAGGCTTGAGGCACACTTGCAGGTGTGCCTCAGGAGTGCCTCAGGAGGCACTCCCTTGCAGGAGACAATGGGGCCAGGCAAAGGGGTCCCTCAGCAGTTGACGTGTTGCAACAGTGAACACACGACAAGGTTGGGCTTTGGGCGCACTGTTGGGGTGAAACATGCTGGACTTGAACTTCACCACCGGCGCCTTGTTCGGGTACTCCTCAGAAAACTCAATCGTGAGCCTGAACGTGCCTGCAACCAGGCAAACTGCTCAGCTTCGTCTCCTTGTCCAGACCAGCGAGAGTAATGCCTACACAGCAGCTCACCGCCGTCCCACGGAGTGTCTTCGGGCCCAAAGATGACCGCGTTCCACAGCATGATGTTGTCTGCATTTGGCGACGCGTTCACGCCCTGCGGCGGATCCTGCTGGAGGCGCTTGAAGTCCCGCATGAGGCGCTGCGCACACCACACAGCGTGCCTTCGCGTTTGACCAATAAACAGAGCAGGGCCGCGCACCACGCAATAGCAAGATTGCATATTGGAGTTCGCATTCCTTCTTCGTTGTTCAAGGACAAGTCCTTGTTTCAGGCAAGCTCAGAGCTTGCGGGGTACGCGCCTTCCTGGCCGGCGTGGACATGATGCCCCGCGCTTGGCGTCTGCAAACCGGCAACGCCTTGCCAGTGCGTCAGCACACAGAGCTGGTCCTGCTCAAGCCACAAACAATAGGCAGGTCTTCCAGCGTCCTGAGGCCTGCTGCGCTCTGTGCGCCTGCAGTTGAGCAAGGCCTTAGCGCTCTAGTGACACGCACTGTTTGCAAGACCTGTCGGCGCAGACCTGCAAGAGGAGCTCAGGTTGACAAAGAAAAAAGAGCAAGCATGTATATGGTACCCTTGCCCTAGGAGAGAGGTTACAAGCCGGGCCTGCGTTTCTCTTGCGAACATGAGCTAGCACCTGCGATGGCATACCAAGCCTAGAATTGTTCCAAGGCAGGGCTGCGGGGCTTGCGCTCAGCGTGACCGTGTGGCGCCCGCTGGCAGGCGGGATGCAGGCCCTGGCAGGACCTGACGCTGGCGTGCTGCTGAAGGACCCGCTGGTGGAGGAGTGGACTGCAAACGAGGGCGTGGACCCGCAGGAGCGCGCTGACGAGATACGCAGGCTCACGGTGAGGTCCTCCCGGTGTCTTCACAGCTTCTGCAGTGTCCCAGCTTGTCAGGCAGAGCGCTACAGAGTTTGTGGCTGTTATTTCGCTT
>JAABUP010007074.1_pt1 | contig 15386 bp, 17 predicted proteins | sample 5559201 | NCBI WGS metagenome assembly JAABUP01 (sample SAMN10711887, study PRJNA513373) | rock metagenome | isolation source: Antarctica rocks | place: Antarctica
AGAAAATAGCCCCCAGGAGTCCTTCAAGACAATCAAGTCCGAGTGTGCTCTGTCCAATCCTGGATCACTTCTGTTCTGCCGACAGTTCAAGCCTCAAGCCCAGGTATGCTAGCTTTACTCATTCAATTGCAGTGCCAAAAACATTCTAAACTCATTCAGATTACGGTCAAAACATGGTCTAAATGGGCCAAAATGGTTTTATGTGAGGGTTGCAGATGTCTCACCTTCCATGCCACACACCATCTGCAGATTCCCCCTTGGTCAGGCTGCTGAAACGTTCCAGCCTGGAAGGCGACACGCTGCCTGACTGCTGCTGCTGGATAGCCACCGGATAGCTGCCTGACTGCTGCTGCCGAATAGCTGCCGGATAGCTGCCTGACTGCTGCTGCCGGATAGCTGCCGGCAGCTCTTCAGCAAAGGCAGCTGCTACTTCAGAGTCGGCAGTCTGCCTGCTGTTGCTGCTGTGTCTGGCCTCCTGGCTCATCTCTGCAGCCTCTTGGCTCATCTCTGCAGCCTCTTGGCTCATCCCTTCAGCCTCTTGGCTCATCTCTGCAGTCTCTCGGCTCATCTCTGCAGCCTCTTGGCTCACAACTATAGCCCTGTAACACAGTCTGTGCATGAGGAATTGCAGGCAAGTTATGTTTTGCTTCTGCCCCCCCCCCCCCCCCCCTCTCTAGTCAACTAGACTGATTCTGTGTGTGCTTCGTGAGAGGAGTACAGTGCAAAATGAGTGACGCTTCTGTGATGCAAAGAGCTATTGGCTCGTGTCAGAAGACCTGTGACACATTTCCTGCATCAAAAGTGACCGTAGAAATGCACTCTTGTATAGGAATTGGCTGACAATATATGCTGCTACTTTGGATTGCTCGGTTTGACTGACAACAGCTAGTTGAGTCATATCTGGAGGTCTGCTGTATACACTGTACATGACAGCGCCACCATACATGATTCTGGTTGCTGCATCTACTATCTTGACAGGGTGTGCCAAGGGATCAAGAATGCTTTCGGATCAGAAATGCTTAGGGATCAAGGATGCTTAGGGATCAGCAATGCTTAGGGATCAGAAATGCTTTGGGATCAGGAATGCTTGGGATCAGAAATGCTCGGGGATCAGAAATCAGAAATGCCAGTTTAGTGCCTGCTGCTGTTCACTGCCAACATGACAATTTCTTATCACCTTCATACAGCTCAGTTTAGCAGCCACATGCTGCATGCTCAGCAGATGTCAAGATGTGTTGGGTGTAAGGCTAATGAAGATCAGAAAGGGCTGACAAACAACACGCGAGAAGATGGGAAATGAAGCAGGTAAGCGTTTGACAAGGCATGAGTGCATGAGCAGGCAGGCAGGCAGGCGATGCATTGCACGTTTCAGTGGAGATGTGAGAGGAAACCCATGGAATCATTGTGCAATGGCACATTTGGAAAGTGACAGGGTACCTTTCAGGGTGTAGCACTTGAGCAGCATATCCGTGAGCAGCTGCACGCCACTGTGCATCCACACTGTCAGCCCTGCTCTGTTTGCCCTGCAGCCAAAGTTTGTCAAAGGAGAGTTGCAATTTTAAGGTCTGCCACGCATAGACTGAGATATTGCTGAGGTCGCACAGACAGCTAACTATGTTTTGGATAGAGACCACCTGCCAAGTGAAGCATGAGAAAGGGCAAGCAAGGTAAACCCAGCTTGCCAATGCAAGCAAGCAAGTCTTGTTGATGTCATGACAGCAAGCTGAAGCAAGCTGTCAGACAACATGCCCTGGCATGTGCTATTGCAATTGTAATCGCACAGGAGATGTCATGATGTCAACATGTAAGGTGAGAAGTCACATAGTGAAGTCCTTGAAAAGTCACATCAATCAAATCGGCAAATGTTTGCCGACTTGATTGATGTGCCATCAGCAGTTTGGTGAGAAGGTAAATTGATGCATTTAAGACGCAGGCAGACCCAGGCATGTTGTCTTGTTGTTGCCTTGGACTGCAGAGCACAGACAAGACACGCGAAGACAGTGGAGCAGAATAAAAGAACGAGGCAACAGATAATTACCTGAAGAGAGCTTGAACTGCCGCCAGCGCGACCAGTTGAACTAGGGCTGAAAGCATCTTGGACACCAACTCCTCTGTCCCTTGGGGATTGCAGCTTGGACATGTGACTGCGCAGACGGGGCAATGAAAGGGGGAGTGAGTCATGCAGGGTTGACCGACGCGACCCTGCCAGCTCAGACGCAAACTGATGCTGAGTCATTGTCCCAGCAGCCGAGGCAGGTCTTGAGTTGGGGCGGGAGCTTCCCGCCACGTGTTGGCGGGAAGTGGACTGGGGTGACAACGAGGCAGTCACAAAGGGAGGGAGAGCATCATCAAGAGCCCTCGCTGCCTTCTGAGCTTGCCTTTTGGCAGTGTCATCTGCCACTGCACTTTCCCTTAGAATAGCAGCCAGAGTGGGCTCTTGGAAGCTGTCAGGAACCTCATCTGGCCTATGCACAGTGTGTGCTGCCTGGCTCGAAGCCCACTGGAACATGTCATGCTGCAGAACATGCTTCTCAATGGAGTCCTGCCTCGCCTTAGCCATCTTGTTCACAAGCTGCTCCTGAGCAACTGAGCTGATGCGTGACATGGTGGCCCTGTTGGTGGTCAGATGGTGGGGCACTTGGTCATGACCATGCTTCTGATGCGCCCTGGCTGCAGGGCTGTGACCAACTGCCCTGCCCTGAGCACCTGTATCAAGCTGCTGCTTGCTTTCCACCTCTGCACTGCTGGTGGTGTGGGCTGCGGGCAGATCATCAGGGATCACAGCATGCTGACTGTGCTGGACCATGTGACCAGGCAGGTCCACAGGTGTAGCTGCTGCAGGTGCTGCATTGAAGGCTTCTAGCATCACAGTCACTCGGCTAGGCTTATCTGCTGCTGCATGATCATCATGTGCATGGCTGTGATGGTCTGATACTGCATTTGACGCTGCATGTGTTGATGTCGAATCGGCCTGCTCAGGCACATGTGACTCAGCGCTTGTACGGGCTTCTTCGTCTTCTGAGGGCTGCGTGGTTGCCCATGCAGGCTTCTTCCTCCTGTGCAGCAATCAATCATCAATCAATCAATCAATCATCAATCATCATCAAGCAGCAATCAAGTCTTTGCAACACTGCAACACTTGTTCAGCATGATGCATCATAACGGCATGACTTTGTGGTGGCATGCAACCTCGTATTGTCACAGAGCAGAAGCAAGCAATGGTGGCAGTGTCAGGCCAGACTGTTATCTGTGCAGAAAGTTCGCACCTGAGGGAAAGCTGATGAACCTTCTCTGCTATTGCTGCACCGCTGGGCACATCATAGGTGCCAGACAATCCCTTTTCAAGACTGCCAGCGGCGCTTTTGCCCAACATTGACTTATCACCAGACCTGCATTATGCCCACGCAACCACCCATTTGCGCAGATTGCAGATCATGGGGGCTCTCTGAGCACATCAGGTAAGCTTTCTGTATTGCACCTTTGCAGGACAAGGCCTTACCTTGCACTCAGTAATCGCCCTGGCTGCATCTGGCCTGGAGAGAGCGCTTTGCTGCGCCAGCGTCACAAGCGCCAAGTGATGACCTGCTGAGCAAAGATAGCGACCTTCAGCAGCACTAAAACAAAAACTTGTCACGGTAGGCTTTTGCTTGCGACCATACAGGAGACAGAACAAAACACGCAATGCACGATGACAACGACGAGGCGTGCATCTGATGATATACTGTAGCTCAGGCTGTATTGTCGGGAGGAAGGATATCTTCGTGTACCTGACTCCACAAGTTCACTCTTCACAGGTGTGCCCGGAGAGTGTCAGGCGTGTCTGCGGAATCGGTCAAAGACCAGCCATCCTAGCAGTCACAACAATAGCGATCGTGCCCAAGACACGCGCTGCAACATGCAGGCTATACCGGGAACTCCCGCTGCTAGAGCAAAACTCGATTAGCAGGGTCAAGGGCTGACCGGAAACTAAATGCGGCAGTTGGCTATTCCTGCCAGAAGGGTGCTTTTGGTCAGTTTAGCTGAATGCTTTGTCTGATCGGAACATTTGGGTCCGTTGGCCGAAGTTTTGCAAGCACATGAGCAGTCAGATGGTACTGGCCAGCAGCGTGCATTGCTGCAGATTTGTGTCCTCCAGTCAGTCCTCCGGTGTTCAGGCGTGATGCTCAGAAAATGTCATTTTAAATGCCCAACTCATAGAGAAGTCTTTGCATGCATGCATGCATCTGCCCGAAACCCATCATGGACGCTGGCATTGGACCCATTTCCCGCTGGCATGTACGCAACAAAATCGTGCACGGGCGCCTGAACGCAGCCCAAAATCGTGGTCACTTATACGTCCCATGTTTGCATGGCTCTGCACGGGTCTGCACGTGTAAAAGCATCTCTGCACGAGCGCGAGACGCCCATGTGGCCTAAACAGCACGTTTATCAAGGCACATGTTTCCAGAACAGACCTCGCTGCTGTACATTATGCACCATTTCATTACGACCTCCATTTGCAGACAGCCGTTCAACCATTACATCAGTTGGAAGCGTCAACAATCCAATCAGACGTTCCCGCGAGTTCGCATTCTCAATCTTGACAAGCAACACTTTTGAGATCGCACTGCAAGTCTTGAATACAATCAGGATCACGCTTTTAACGATCAGCCCAGAGTAGTTGTCTTCGGGATCGACAGAATGGGCAAGGGTGCTGAGCGTGCTCCTGTGGAGCTCATGCCTCCTCATATGCTAGCCCTAAAGCAGCACAGAGCTCATAACTTCTCTGCTGGAGCGGCGATGTTTGATACCAACGTTATGGCACATCTGCAGAACAACTTTCTCAGCTATGACGGTAGTGGCATGGGCCTCTTTGTAAGTCCAAAAAACATTGCTTCTGATTCGTTGCCTTGCGGCTGGGAACGTTGGCTTGTTCCCTTTTGATGCGGTGCTCAGCATGCTTTGCAAAATGCAGGAAATGAGCCAAAGGGATCCTGGCGGGCCTGTACAGAGCTGCATCGCTCGGGCGGAAGCCAACCTCAAAATGCTTCTTGATATTCCTGACAACTACAAGGTCCTCTTCTTCCAGGTATCAGCAAAACAGAAGCTTGATCGTTGCTGATCCTGCCTCAGATCTGTGCACAACCTCTCAAGACGATTTCTTTCACTGCAGGGGGGAGCCCACGCACAGTTTGCTGCAATACCCATGAATCTTTTTGGTAAGCTCAGGACAGAAACTACTTCGTTCTCCTTGCTCACTCTTGCAGAAGCTACTGGCAGTTGTGCAGGAGCTTTGTCTGACAGCTGTACCTCATGCAGGTGAGAACGCAAAGGCAGACTATGCTGGACAAGGTGTATGGAACTTGAAGGCTGCAGCTGAGGCTCGCAAGTTTGGTGAAGTGCACATGCCAGCTGGCAGTACTGCAAGTGGAGAAGGAGCGTATCCACCTGTAGAAGAATGGTGCGCATTCCTGAGCTTGCCTTGGTCTTGTTGTGGCCTCTTCAGAGTGTGCTTTGCACTCACTGTGCTTTGCGCTGTGCATCTACTGTGCATCATACTTGTGTGTTGTAGCTCTCAGCTCTCAAGTAGCAGTCTGTTCTACAGTGCAGCCCAATTCTGTAAGTGACAGTGCAACAAAAGGTCAACTTAGCTCCTGCTCAAGGAGGTCCAAACAGCATCACAAACCACGACAGGCCATACTCAAAGTGAGACCATGCTGTCACATTGCAGGGGTTTGTCAGATGATGCTGCATACGTGCACATCTGTGGCAATGAGACCATGTCAGGCATGACGTTCCACACAGAGCCAGAGGTTGGCCCAAACCGAGTGCTAGTAGCCGACATGACCTCCAGCTTGCTATCAAGACCAGTTGATGTCAGCAAGTATGGAGTCATCTACGCCAGCTCAGGGAAGAACTTGGGACCTGCTGGCAACTGTGTTGTCATTGTGCGAGATGACTTGATAGGGAATGAGCTCCCACAGGTATCCTAAACCTATCTTGCTGTTGTGCAGTGCAATCTGTTGGTGCTTGCGAGCTCACTGCACCAATGTATGACACCTTTGCAATTTGGAACGTGAAGGGTACTCATGTGTTGTCCTAAGCGTTGAAGCAAACCTGCACAAGAAAGGTTTTCTACCAATTCATATCTGTTAGCTTTCTGGAAATGGCGATGCCAAGTGTGCCAAACAGGATGTTTGCTGGTTTGCTTATGTTGGGTTTTAAGTGCTTTTTCAAACTGGCCAGACTTGCTTCTTGTTGACATGTGCCTCGCAGCTGTTGTTTCTGCATCAACAGCTTGCTGCTGCGTGGGGCGAGGCACACTTGTGACAACAGCTTCACGCAGCAGCAAGCTGTTGTCACAAGCTTGACACGTGTGATGTCATGCTAAGCCGTTTGTACTGTGGCGTCTACAAGCATATAACAAGACTCTGTTGAATCATGGCAGCGGGTAACTTTCAGTGGTGATTTTTCTGCCAGATGCTGTTTAAGCAATGCAATCTACATCAGTATAACACCGTTCCCTGGGCAGCCCGATATAGTACTTGGCTTCTCATTAACTTGATGCCAAGACGCGCAGTCTTTTCTTTTCTGTAACACCGTTCGCTTTTGTGCAGACCCCGAGCATCCTGTCATGGAAGGTTCAAGCAGACAACGGAAACATCTACAACACGCCTAACATCTTCTCCATCTGGGCGCTGGAGTGCATCACAGCAGACTTGTTGGCAAAGGGCGGCCTAGTTACAGCTGGTGACAGAGCGCGACGACGAGCACAGCTGGTAATCTTTGCTTGCATGCCTCATACCTCCATGCTGAGTTGACGCCTGCTTGGTGTTGCATGCTGTTTGATCCTGGGCAGAGAGGATTGTACCCACATGCACATGTGCTCTGCTGCCGTATGTGATTCTTGGAATGTGGTTTGGGAGGTCAATCTGTTGCGGTTTCATAGCCTGTGCAACTGGCCAGAGCAAAGTGGGCAGTAACTGTGGTGTTCATCCATCAATACTATGATGTGAAACATTGTATGTGGTCTCTGGGTCTGCACATCAACACAGTCATGGCAACAACATCATTTCATGTGTCTGCAGGTGTATGACTTGATTGACCGGTCCAGTGGCTTTTACACCAACAATGTGCAGTCTGAGTACAGATCGCACACCGCTCTCCCATTCAGGTATGCATGCACATTTGCTACCTTACAACAGGGTGCTCAGTTGCTAGGTTCAGTATGTTGTATGGCTTGTTCTGACAGCTACATAAATGGCAAACAGACTCCTCACAAACTGTGTCTGTCCATGCTGGTTAGTGTGGATGCTCTGCTTGGGGGTTTTGGCAGTGATATTCAGGCTTGGCAGATGTCATGCGCCTTGCATATGAGCTGAAGTCTTTTGTGCTGATGTGGTCGCTGCAAGCAAGGCTGCATTGCTAACAGTGCTTGAGAATCTGCGTCTTGTGGCTTTGCAGGATTCATGGAGGTGACAAGCAGCTAGAAGACCTGTTTGTGACAGAGTCTACAGCAGCAGGGCTTTTGCAGCTGTTTGGGCATCCGCTACTAGGGGGACTCAGGGTGTGCATTTACAATGGCTTGCCTGATGAGGCCATCTCAGAGCTGCTAGTGTTCATGAACAGCTTCATGCAGAAGTACCAAAGATGACAAAGCCACTGCAACTCTTGCAATTGGCTTCTGCACAGCGCCTGTGATGCATCGTGTTGACTAACATATTAGTCAGAAGCTGGTACAGACGCTGTATTTTTTCTAGTCAAACTACGTGTGTATACAGAACTGGTCATCATGTTACCTGTGGTTGGGCCTGCACCTAATGTGAGCTCAGGGTTTTTGTCTGTCACCATATATGTCAGCACTATGTATTGGTCGTGACTGCCTTTGGCAAGTTGAGCCAAAGTGTACAATAAATGTAGCAGTAGAAGTTAAGCAAGATCCGTTACTGGCTTGCATACAGAAAGTTTCATTTCGTGTAATCCTAAACTCAACGTATCCATCTCAGTCTGATGCATGTCTAGTGCTAGTGGTAGCATTGTTATGGTTGCTACCACTGATTGGTGAAAGGTATACATGAGTTAGGGCAAGACAGCGTAAAATAGGCAAACATTCAGCTACACAGTGGGGTATATATAAATGGGCATGCTTTGAGTCTATCAAGGAAATGGGCATGCTTTGAGTCTAGCAAGGAAATGGGCATGCTTTGAGTCTACCAAGGAAATGGGCGTGCTGTGAGCTGAACCCGCCCATGGTCATGCTTGCAGGGGCGGTTCCATTCATGGGGCAGATGTTAGGGCGACGTCAGGCACAGTTGCGCTTCTAGTTGGGGGCATCTACTGCCCAAACATATGCTAACTCTCCCGATTTATTGGCTTGCAAGTTGTCACAGAGGCTGCAGGCACGACACCTTGTTTTGCTGGCCAAAACGAACTTACTTCAGCCACTAGGCATTCGGCAGACGGAATCGGATCTCTGACAGCAAACGGAGGCAGCGGCGACTGAGCTTGAACTCACAAGCTTCCAAACCGGGCATGTCAAAAGGGGGTTCCCCAGGAGCTGCTTTCTCAGAGGATGTGGAGCGGGTAACGTCCTTGATCACTTTGCAAGTTGCTGCACGCGACTGTTGACGGTGTGGCGTTGTTTCTTCCTGCGAGATGTGCATTAGGAACAAGTGTTGCTGCAGCTGTTTCAACAAGAGCCATCCCACGTTCCAGCAGTTCCTGTTTCCAGCGGTTCTCAGCAAGCCACAGCTTCACCATCAGGAGGCTACAGTCAAAGTGCTCCAGATGCAACAAGCACAGAGAGCCTGAACACTCTTGATGAGCCTGTCTGGCATACAATCAAACGGGATTTGATACGCATCTATGGCAACTTGATTCTTGTGGTGTTTCCCTTCAAAAATCGGGATCAGCAATCAGCGGCACTGCGCAACTGGGATTTATGGGGTCCAATGGTATGTATGAGACCTAGTTGCCTATGTTGGAAGCCTTTGGAACAGCAGACGTCATGCGTGCTGTACCAGCCTACTCTTGCTCGCAGGTTTTCACCCTCACGCTAGCAATTTGCTTGTCTGCTGGTTCTCAGAAGCCGGGCAGCGTCTTTTCAGTAAGCTCCATCTCGAACTCTAAGTAGCTGACTTTGCCTGCTGCCTGTGCGCTGCGTATGCTTGATGCATGAGAGTGGAAATGCAAGCTACAGTTATCATGACCAATATACACCATGTGCCAATGCTCATATTTCTGCTTGCAGCTGGTGTTTGCCTCCCTATCAGCCGGGGCTGTGGTCCTGACATGCAACGTGGTTCTTCTGGGAGGAAACATTGGCTTCTTCCAGTCAATGTGTCTGCTTGGGTATTGCATCTTTCCATTGGATGTGGCGGCCATCATTACTATCTGGGTGACCAATATCATAGCAAGGTGGATCATAGTTCTGGTAGCTTTGTCATGGTGTTCATGGGCATCTGTACCATTTATTGCTGGTTCAGTATCACCAGCCAGAAAAGCCTTAGCTGTATATCCATTGTTACTGTTGTATACTTATATGGCTTGGCTAGCACTGATCAGGTGACATACCTGGAAGTCTATGGCGGGATCCCTGTGCTTGTAAGAATGTAGACAGTATGTGATGCAATGTTGTTGTGTCTAAGCCATCGACAGTATCTCACAGCCGGCCTGAGCACAAACAAGCTTGTTTGCTTAAGCTTAAGATGTTGGGTTCACTACAATCAGATGCCTAGTCGTTATGGTGGCAGTACACCCTGCTCTTCCATGCAGCATTAGGGTAGAGACTAAGAATTTGGGCAAGAAAGTATGCTCGCTAGAACTCTTACAAATTATTGCTGCTTGTGTCGACTCAGCTGTGGATTCGAATGGGATGCTCAGGAGGGCTTGCTGGACATGGGCTACAGGTGCAAATTTACAAACTGGCAATCAGACCCTCGCATCATATCTGGTTCGTGAGACCTTTGTGAATACCTTGACTGAGACGCATTCTGGCTTCATCTTGTTGAGGATAGCAGGCTAAATATCATTCCCTTGATAGATTGGATCTCAGATACACGTCCTCAAGGATGCACTGATTTGCAGAGCCCAGTGAAATGCCTGGATCATAAGCATTGTGATGGACAGAGTACGCAGTCATGCAAGACTGTGTTAGGCTGTGCAATGCACTGAAATGCATCTTGGAGACTATTGTTACAGTTGAGTAGGACCGCCGACACCAAAAGCTGCTGATAAAACCATTCTAGCGTGTGCTGCTGACTGTTAGATCGAGGCTGACAGTCCAGTTGGCCGGCCACGAGCGCAAGCACAGTTCATGTAGAGCTGAAAATGGAGGTTGTGTCAGTGGTACACCTATATCAGCAGAGTTAAATAGCATTGTGTAAGTGCTGTCTTACATCTTGGCCATGCCTTACATCTTGGCCATGCCTTATTGTGTACGCATGTCCTATGTTGGATTCCAACAGTGGCCTCTCAATTTCACGTAGCCACCATATACACGCTGTCAGGCTAATGCATGGGATTTCAGTTATTGTCCACTGTGCTTGCCTGCCTGCATTTGAAGACTAGGAGCCTGGCAGAGGAGAACAGACGTGTTTCTTGTGTCTTAGAACTGCTTCATCGATGACATGTGTCAGCAAAGCCTTTCCTGCTTTGCTGACCCTCATGGTGTTCGTGCTACGTTACCCATTGCGCAGTGCAAGAATGCAGCATGCTTTAAAGTTTTTTCAAGTGATACAGATTGATTCACAGCTTCTTGAGAAAGCTTTCCAATCAAAGCACTAGTCTACATATCGAATGTCGATGACCCCAATGTGCCAAAACATACAGCTGCGCCCAAAACTGCGCCGATGGGCAGCATGTCATCTCTATCAGAGATGTAGACACCACGTGGCTATGGCACAGCGATTTAGTCTCCTTAGGTCAGGAATTAGCTCATCGTAATGGTGAAGGTCGGAGAGAACCTACGTGCAGCGATACTTGCGCCTGCTTACCTCAGCAAGCACCAAAAGGACAGACAGACGTGACTGTCGGCCTACGGGTCCCATGTGCATGCTGTCGTCTTGACCTCCAGGCACATGAATGTCACAGACCACGTATGAGCTCCCCTGCATCTCCGCCCCCACCGCCTTCCAGCTCGAGCAGTCCCGGAATTTTGGTGTATGTGATTGTCCTCATTGGAGTTGCCGCCTTGTTTTCTCTTGGTGGTTTAGTGCGCTTCTGCCATCACACTGTCCGCTCACCTGCTCGGACAGCTCCCGGCACAGCTCCAAGATCAGTGCTTGAGGTCAGTACAGAGGTCTGCTGCGCTCCGCGGCTTGCAAGCGCTTACAAACCAGTTGCAGGGGCGGCCAAGTTGGTACAAGAGGTTTGACATTGCATCGTTGACGTTAGGTGCCGATGACGCGACAAGTTCCGGAATATGAGGCAAAAACGGTTGCCAACCCGGACGGGTGAGCTGGTTGCTGTGACCTGTCAAGCCTTCGAGAAACGCATATCTACACTGCGTTGCAATGAACGATCACAAAGCATGCTCATTTCACCACTGTCCTTTGCTTGCAGGAGTTTCAGTATTGCTGTAGCCTATCACAGTCAGTCACCGCTCAAAACATGACCTAAGCAGTCTCCTTGTCAGGCGGATTGGCACAGACCGAGTTGACAATTGATGTGTTGCACGTATCACACAAACAACACAATCTGGGACAGATGTGATGGTATTGAAGCGTATATCTGGGATACTTCAAGGCCATCATACAGAGACCATCAGAAGCATGGTGGAGTGGTTGCAGCATTTTGTCAGCATCAAATACATCAAAGCCAGCATACACAGCAATAAATGCGTAACACTTTTGGGTCATGTGGCTAAGGAGGTGACACCATGAGCACCACATTTGATCATGGTCAGCTCCAGCAACCAGATCAAGAGTCCAGGTGTGCCAGCAGTAACCATGCACCCATATGGAAAAATTGTCAAGAAAGCACTGCTGCAGCAACAGTCCTCTCAGCACAAAGAGTTTGTGGTTGCATCACTGCTGACCATGCCGGGCAACATGTCACGACTCAGTCAAGTTTGCGAACTGTCACTGCTGGTTTTATAATGCTTTGCTTGATCTTTGTGACAGCTTGCACGACTGCACCCATATTCCGTATTGGCAATTGGATGGCACATGTTTGCTCACTGTTGCATGTGCTATTCAATTATTGGTCAGGCACTCTTTTTGACCTAGCTGGGCTGCCAAAGTAGGCATTGTACATGAGCTGGCAGTGACAGTACGGTGGCAGTTGCTTTGCCTCATACAAGGCCAACTAGAAGTACATGGGTTCAATTCGTTCTGTGGCTTCCAGTTGCAATGACCTGTTTTTCCTGCTTGTACAATGGCTCATGGAGCACCTTCTGCGTTTGTAAGCGCAGCACAGGCCACAAGGTGTCCCTGTGTGCCAGACTGATGTTGCCGTTTCTGCAGAGGATATATACATACAGCGTTCTGCCACTTGATTGCCTTGTCAGACTACCATTCATTGTTTGTTAAATGCACTGGAGTACTGTAATCCATAGGAACGCACAAGACTGGTCTTTTGTACCCCTTACATGCCTTGTTTATACACTGCAATAGCCAGATCTGAAAGGAAACACATTGCTATATAGCGACAGGCGCCAGGTGCCTACAATGCTGTTGTCTAGCACATTATACCAGTCTGGTGACTTTACTGCCACCTTGATGATGTATCAGTTCCGATCTTACGTTCTCGAAATCTGTGTTTGCACAAGGCCATTCCACAGCCACCTTAGGTGCAGACTCTGTCAAAGACAAAAGCAAACAAATTCTTTTATGTAAACACTCTTGCCTTCCAATTATATAGCCCAAGTCATGCACACGTATTCAGTGTGCCATTGTGACAGCGTGCTTGCCTTCGCAGTTCTGCCTCAAGTTCACATATGTGGACAAAACAACTCAACAGAGGCAGGGTAGGCTGGACTAAACAACAACAGACTTGAGGCAATACCTCCAGAGGCCTGCAAGTAAAGTCAGACCCAATAGAGTGGCGTGATGCAGGAAAGAGACATCAGAACACAAGCAATTGATGTTATTTTGGACGGGCGTCATATTTGTGTTCTCATGTGTTCATTCATTGAATACGGGACTTTCCCTACATGCACAGTCCTGAGTAGCTCCCTGTCTCTATGGCGGCATCATAATGCCCCCTGGGACTAAGCGGCATCAAATTTCAAATTGAAAAGCTGCTTAAGTCGAAGATAGACTTCATCCTCAGCTTCTGGATGCTTTGACCAACTGAGCCTGGTACCCTCGAAAACTTTGAACTCCTTGCCATCATATGTATGCCGCCCCTCAGGCGTCTGCATTGCTACCACTACATTGTTGAGGTGACTTGCTAGCGGACATGTAGATGTGTACCAGTTCAGCAGCAGAAACTCAGGGAATTTGGTTTCCTGCAAATGGAAGAAGTACAGATCCTGGAAGCAGCCCTTGCTGTCCAGAGCCTGCATGAACAAGCCGGGCAGCTGTATCTGCAATGTTGTGTTTTCAGTTGTGTTTTCTGAAGTGGATTTGGTCCTCAGCCTGTGCCCATATCCAGAGCATGTGCCGTGTGCTGCCTGCCATACGTCTTGGACATCCTTGTAGAGCTCTGAGCAGAGTGTGCTCTCTGTGTATGACTTGTCTTCTTTGTTGCTGACTGCACAGCATACAATGTGTTGTGTTGGAGCAGTCGAGAACATAGCGCTGGAAGCAAGAACTTGTTGACACAGCTATACAATGCACAAGCAACAAGCCTTCAACAGGCAATAGTAACTTCTATCAAGTTCAAGCTTTGCTGCATTGCATGTTTAATGAACCTGCATGCTCAGATGACTTCAGTTTCACATAGCGGCAACCCTTGTCAGGCATCATGTTGCAAGCAAGCGGCTTGGCGCAGAGCTGCTGTGCAGACTTGAGAAGCTAGCAGAAACAGAAAGTAGGGCAATTGTGTTACTGCAAAGGCAGGACCTGAATATCTGTAGCAATCTGTACGCCCACGTTGGCCCTGTTAACATGCTCAAGTAAGATGACAATCGTTTGTAGCGGAAGTCCACAAGGGAGGGGACAGCCATCTGAGCAAACCTGAGGCAAACTTGCCATCCTTGCTGGTTTGCACGAGGTCATTTCTGATGGGCAGCCTGAGGCCTTTGCCTCCATAGCCCACATCACAATGCCAATGCACTCCATCAAGCACCACCCCTACCGCCATGTGCACCCGCAATGCATCTGGAACAGGGATAGCAGGGCCTTTCAGGGTCCTGCATTCAGAATGTATATACGACGTACATACAATGTATGTACAGATATGACGCGTTTGACTCAACCTTTGGCACAATTTTACGTGCCAGCAGGTCTGCATGACCTGCTAAAGCTGGTAAAGGCTTAAGCAGTGTGACCTCCAACATTGCTCACATGACTTAAAGAATAGCATGACTAGCATGCGTGTGTATCCAAAAACCTGCACGGTACCATTTTGAACACCCTCAAGCATTGGAGTAGTGGATTGATGTAAGGCCTGGAATGCAGTGTATGTAAGAAGGCGCACGAAGGATCAAGCAGCTGGTGCAGTGCAACGCAAGAAGTTGCTGCAAAGATCAAGCAGATTGAGAAAAACTGCCTGCTTTTGAGCAAAGGACACTGTGATAACATGCAAATGCAGCACTACGCTACTCAATGAGACAGAGGTGAATTGCCGTCTACAGTTGACAAGCAGAAGAGCACACCTAACTTGTAACAAATAGATACAAAACCCGCAGGCTTTGAGAGCCGCAGCAAACAGCAAATTCTGCTCAAAGCAATAGCCTCCTCTGCCATACTGCACTATTTTCCTGAAGAGACTGTCAGTTTGTATTGCGATAACAGGAAACTGCTCTTTTGCCTGCAAGGAGGCGACATGCCGTTAGGTGCAAAGACTGTATTTGTTCAGAGCGCTTTCACCATACGAAAAACGGCGTGGGTTGCTGAATCTCTCAGCCATGATTTTCACTGCCTGATCCTCAGCTGACCTTGTTAAGATGCAGTGATAGGTTTTCGTACGGTATGTTTTGCACATGCGCCAAGTGAATGCGACACAACGTCTGCAAATCCGGCTTCACTGGTACAGTCAGGCTCAACAATTTGACTCGGAGCAGATAATTTCTGAACTGCTCGGGCGTCAGCGGGTCCATCCAGCTTATTGGCCTACTAGTTTAGCAACGGGCACACAAAAGCAGTGTATGACACTGCAGTGCTAGGCTGCGCTACATGTGATATGTGACGCAAGCAGAACATTGCAGCGTTAATTGCTATCGATCATGTAACTGCAGAACTCAGTGCACAACAGATATGTGCAGGTGTGGGGAGGGGGGGGGGGGGGGGGGGGGGGATCCG
>JAABUP010007077.1_pt1 | contig 15380 bp, 29 predicted proteins | sample 5559201 | NCBI WGS metagenome assembly JAABUP01 (sample SAMN10711887, study PRJNA513373) | rock metagenome | isolation source: Antarctica rocks | place: Antarctica
CAAAAATGGTTAGTGTTTGAACCTTTCGCCGGCTTTCTGCTTTCGGCTTTCACCCTTTCGCCATTCGGCTGGGCCAGGTACCCCTTTCTGCCCGAACATTGGCTATTCCGTCGTCCCATACTTGAAGAAGATACAAGTCCTCGTATGGAGGTTAAAGATCAATTAAATGCCATGTACCCCTAGCCCACTCCTGCCTGACCATTGCCTATAATCACTAAACCCCCTTGCCCACTCCTGCCTGACCATTGCCTATAATCACTAAACCCCCCAGGGCCCTTCACTGGCGGACTCTGCAAGGGGGTAGAAGAAGCCATGGCTACCATGAAAGCAGGTCATGCTGCTGAATGTTTGCATGTCTGCCGTCCTCCTCTTTTGTAACACCTGTCATCACTGCAGTTCAATCCCAGTCTGTCTTTCAGTGAGCCCACAACTAGTTGTTGATAAATTGTATATGACTATGGCATGTAGGCAAGACTGTTGTGGAGCTCACTGATGCATATCATGCATGGCCAGAACATGACCAATCTGCTGATGATTGACAGTTGTGTGCATGCGTTGGGCCATTTCAGTTGTTTGCATCTGCTTTTGCCCTGAGGTGTGCAACATTGATTGCATGTCTGCAAACTTGCTGCAAACCTGTAAAAGCGCTTCTTACAGTACAGGGATTGCATTGTGCTCATTAGCTGGACATGAACAGCAACTGTTCCAGCAAAACATGTTGTTGCCCTGACGCTTATGACAACAAGGCCGAGGGAAACAGTACCCAGGGATCAGTTGCACTACTTCCTGGTGCAATGTCAGGTAGCGGGCTTACCTAGTAGGCAGGTGCATGTATGAAATGCATTGTTGCTGTGAAGATGCATTGTTGCTGTGAGCAGCCATGCTGCCATGCAGAATAAGATCTATGTAGAGAGGTACAAATTTGTGCCAAACTGCAAAGACAGCAGTGCGGCTCATTGGAAGCTTACTAGCTATAAACGTACCCTAGAGGAATCAAACGTAGCAAAATTATTTGCAAGTACGATGTGACACAGCAGTACAGCAATGATATCATACACTCCTGACAATACTCAATGAAAACAAGACCACTCTCAAGGCTTCTGTGGCGCCATGATCATGAACATGGTCCGGCCTTGCATAGACGGCTGGCTTTCTATCAAGGCATCATCTTTCAGGTCTGCCATGAAACGCTGCACAGAAGACCAACACAATCAGCAAGGCACATATGACAACAGCTATGGTCCTGATCTCCAGGTTATTATGTGGCTTACTCATATGTTGATAAAGAGCAACAGCAGTCACTTGACAAACAAAGCCGGATTGCTCCAAGTAGCAGAACACTTCCAAGCTCACACACAACTTCTCTCAGAGCATTGGCAGAGATACAAGGCATGACAGAGCTGGTATCCAGGTCCTCACAGTGATGAATGCATACCTGAAACATCTTACTGCCCTCTTCCTGAAACTGCATTTCACGGCCTCTGAACTGTAGTGAGAACTTCACCTTGTCCCCCTGTACCATCAAGGTCAAACTTCTTGGAGCCATATTACAGCACATGCAATGCTGAGCCATGATCAAGTTCACAGTCGGCAAAGGTTGCAAGCAGAACATGCAGCCAAAGAAGCCTGTAATTCAGTACATATGGGGTAGGTGCCAGTTGCTGCATGTCTAGTTGCAAGTTCAGGCATGTTCACATTTGCTGTACATGTACGTCAGCACAGTCTGTGACTGAGATGACAAAGGCATTTGCAGCTTCTTGATGCAAAAGTGCATGTCATTTGCATACCAGAAGTAAGATGCCGCTTTTCATGGGCTTGCTGCCGCTTACCTTAGCGAGAAACTTCTGTGCTGCTCGTAATCTGACTTCATAGTCATGCACATCAGTGCCTGGGCGCACCTTCAGCTCTTTCACATCTTGCCTGTGGTAACCAACTCACATCTGTGTCTCAATACATGTCAACTGGCTGTACAGGCATCATTATCTCTGCATTTGCAGGACTTGTGTATACAAAGGCAGCAAGAGAATGGTGCGGCAGATGTGTTGCGCGCCCTTGACATCTGCATGAGAGTTGCACTATGCACTGTGCAATACTTACAAGAGTTTTACCAAGCTAGCATTCAGCTTCTCATGAATGTCCACATGTGTGTCAAGGCAATGAAGGTGAAGTGATGTGTACACTGTGTATGGGTATACTGCACATCAGGATGCCACAACTTGCATGTTGATATTCAGCATACCACTCAGCTCATGTATCAGGACCAAGCTGCTGCTGCACAGTCCCAAATCAAACAGTCCAGCATACAATGGCTGTAACACATGCTGAGCAGGAGGATTGACTGCAATGCAGAAGAAACTTGGTGCAGACGTATCAGGCCTACCGCGCTTCACGCTGCTTCTTCTTGGACTCTTTATCCTGCTTTTCAAGTTCATACTTGTGTTTGCTAGCGTCCATGAGTCTGCACACAGGAGGGTCTGCATCCGGGGACACCAGCACTACATCCAAACCTTCGCCCTCTGCAGCGTCAATGGCCTCATCCAAAAACATCACTCCCAGCATGTCTTTATTCTCGGCTAGTAATCGTACTTGGTCAGACCTGCATTGTTCAGCCAAAATTTTGGCATGCAATGGGTGTGCAGACGCATGTCCCTGACACATTGCTATCAGAACAGAAGGATGTTATGATATGATAACCATCCAGTATGACTGCGTTTGGTATGACGATGATAACTTTGCAACGCCCATCATTTTGCACCCAGTGTTCTGCAGTAGGAATCCCTTCGACGCTGTGGCAGCCACTCCTGACAGCACAGCCACCCACTGTGAGCCTGTGCTAATCAACGTCAGTATATAGAGTACTGATCCCTAAACTTGCAGGTCAACATAGGGTGACCTGCCTGATTCAAGGCTCCTGATCTCAGCATTAGTCACTATGTCGCCAATGATGCTCGTCATCATACAGTCACAATGGGTCTGTGGCCAAGAGCACAAGATACATTGAAAAATTACTGTACACAAGTACATGCTCGTTAGGCTAGCTATACAATGATGCAAAGGATACCATGCATCATGCCCTGAATGGCTGTGGGCATTGCTCTGCACAGGCATTCAGGCTGTCTGCAATTTCATCACATGGTGCACATTTTCGCCTGCTATGATGAGGACTCACAATTGCGGCAACACGTCAAAGCAGTGGGGAGAAAGGCACAGGGACTGAGCTCTTTTGTGCCCTAGCTTACTCTACTTGAAATGAGCTTGAAGAAAGTTATACTCACTGAATCATTCTGTTTGCAATGACACGAGGCTCAGGTGCATTTCGCATCCCCCCTCGCCCTCTGTTTGAGCCATTAGAGTTGCCTCGGTTGCCACCACCATACCCACCACGCATGGGCGGTCGTGATCCCTGATTGCCCCCACCACCCCTGCCTCCCCCCCTACCCCCACCTCCGCCCCTGCTGGGGGCACTCGGCCTGCTTGGTCTGCTGGGACCAGTTGCACCCCCACCATCCCCACCAAATCTGCTGGTGACTGTCTGCAGGGCAATGTCAGGCTGCGACATAGACATGACAAGGTTGCATACTATGGTCAAACAGCAGCTGGAAGTAATTTGCAATGCGTTGGAGCTTCACAATTGGCTGGACCCTCAAGTTGTTCAGGCAGGGCAATTCAATGAACGCCGCAAGCTGTACAATGTGGTGCCACAAGCACGAGCGCGCACACTTTACACTTTAGCGAACACATGCAGAGCGAGAAAAATATTGCTTGGATACCTGCAGAGGAGATGACGCTGGCAGCGGCCTCTGAATGTGTAGTATATGACTGGGTTGAAAGGCTGGAAGGAAACTGGTTCCGAAGGGCGTATAGTGCTGGTGAACACACTGACGCCCTGAAACTCCTGGGCAGTTTTGCATGTTGCACTCTCCGACTGGTTGGGACAGCAACTGCTTCACGTGCAGGACACTTCTGCAAGACGAGCACAGTCACCGGCGTGCACAGCGTTGCGTGATGGACGAAACGCGAACCACAGCCAGATCACACCAAGGGCGCAAGCTGGCAATGAACCTCTGCAAAACGCCCTGGGCGCTATTTGCAAACGCCAGATGTTGCACACGCACCACTGCAACAGATTCGCTATTTAGCCTCGAGACATAAGGTAATCAGTCGCAGGATGGGAGCTACACGGGAAGCAACTGCAGCCAGCTGGAACAGCACAAACACACGCACATGACGATACTGCAGCAAGCCACTCATAAGCAGCAATCTCAACTGAGGCGCTCTTTTGGTCTAGCAGTGCTCAGAAGACGCTCATCAAGAAGCACCATTTGAGAGAGAAACCAGTACAATGCTGTGTATTCATCAACTCACAAACAACAGCCTAGATGCACAAAAAGTCTGAAGCTCAGCGACTGAACAGCTCTTGCAGCAGGGGAAAATCAGTACAATGAATGACCTAGACTTCACCTTGCAGGAGTGTCTAGTGCGTTCCACTCACACGCTTCACAGCACTTTAAAGTTCAATTTGATCAAAATCTCAGTAAGCACAATGTGTTGTGAGTCGGAACGTGCAACAAGCTGTGGAGCCTCATACAAAGTTTTACTTGGAGATCTTCATGGCAGTAAGGAAGAGGCGCTCCAAGCCAGCTAACTTACACGCAGATGCTAGCTCTGACATACCACCCTCATCAAGCTCAACAATCTGATGTCCTGAAAACTTCCTGGCTGAGTCAAGGCTCTGTCCTTGCTGCAGAGCTTCCTGCTCCTCCCCACGCACAGCCATTGCCTGCACGTACAGCACCATCGAAACCTACGGTTGACATGCACTTTCAGCAAATTTGCTAGCCTTGCAGCTAGGCATCTGTGCACCATGAAGTAGGACAAGGCAAGAGAATTCAGCCACTCTCTCATGCAGAAGTCTCCGTGGCACACTACCAAGGTAACAGATGAGAATATTTTATGCCGAGGTACCACAGCAAGTGACATGTTATTGGTGCAGGGCAAAGCCTGATTGTGATTACCATGACATCTTTTCTATCAATGAACTGGTGATGCGCAATAGCGCTAAGCAGTCATAGCCAGCAGTAGTACCTTCCATCGCAACTGTCGCAAACGGTGGACAAACTCATTTGCATCCTCCTCAAGGCCTTCACAGATAATCACGCCTGCAATACCAAGAGCACCTGCTTTTATGCTGACGATCTAAAACAGAACAATGGCGAGAGCATGATGAGATGGCTTTTGCGGCTCCTAGACTCTCTTTATGTATCAGTGATCTCATCAATGACTGTCTTCAATGACTGCCTTCAGGGATCATGCTGGCCTGAGGCTGAGAGGCGAGTTTAAACAAGAGCTGCTTTCAGGTGGCTTGACTACTTGCAGCATCTGGCCTCATGTCAGTCAATAATGGCAGCATTAAGATCCTCGACAACAGCGGCAGCAGCAGCAGCGCATCTGTCCATAGATAAGGTCACAATGTATAAACAGATGTGGGAGGACTGCAGGCATTACTGAACAACAGCAGCAGGAGCAGCAGCGAGTAGAGCTTTGCCTGGATAGCCAGGCTTGCTGTAGCCTGCAAGCCTGAGCTCCTTCCCCCATTCCAGAATGTGCTTGCGCTTCGTCAGTGACTTGATGTGATGAAACCTGCACCAACCGCTTGCTGTCATTCAGGGACTGTGACAAGATTGTACACTACACTGTCAGGAAGCAGAACGCTTCACAGGTATGCCGCATGGCATTGCAGTGGACCTGCCTACAGACCAACTGCACCCAAAGTCATGTGCTTTCTTTCAGCACATGATATGGCAACATTTGGCAGCTGGTCCATGTGTGGCATTGTGAACCATGGACAACACCTGGCTCCAGGTCATTGTGAGCTGTGGTTGTGATACAACACCAGCCAAAATGCAGATGTGACAGTTCTCAGCAGAGTCTGCGGGTTTTGCCCCATGTTGTTGTCATTTTTCTCTCTCAGTTATGGCTGAGACAAGCACGATCGATTTGATGTGAGCATCACCAGATTGACCTGCGCCCTATCTGACTGGGTCGCACTTTTGCCTCAAGTTTTTCTTGGCTGCCTCTGCTTCTCTCTACTGCATGCTGCTGAGCTTCATCTAGCACCTTGGATGCTTCTTCTTGCAGAGCATCAAGTATGAGCAACAAGCATTCACTGCCTTGATACTGGTCTACAGCCTGCTGGACAGCATGCGTGAGCTGTTCGTGTATATGCCTGCACGCAAATTCATAACTGCTCCAGATCCCAAAATTGCAACTGCAGTAATGTGTTTCAGATTGCAGCACTGTCGTACTGTTGCCAAGATTCTAAGGATCAGTTGAACAGAAACACATTTTTCAAGAAGCGTCAGTTTATCCTGAGACACTGGAGCGCATGCTCATTGAGATGTTTAAAAGAGCTGATGTAGTTCAGTGTGGGCGGCTGTGATGCTGACACCCGTGTGAGCCAGTTCAAAGCAAAACAGAGCTCAGGTACCTGCCTGCAGCGCATTGCACTTGTATCCTTGGTGGACAGTCAGGATAGTCATGTGGTAAGGTGAAGTGCAGTCCTATAGGAGCCCCATCTACCTGCATATCTATCAAGGTGACAGACCCACTGAGCTGAGATTGATAGGTGTTGGGGCCTGGGTTGGCAATGCGCTGCTTGCTAGCAGCTAGCAGAGATTCTTCAGCTGGGGTAAACCGAACTGCTCCTGGCTCAGGAAATGTTGCTGTGAGTGCCTGACAGGGAGCCAATAGTGGTCAGCCCAAGTAGGCTTGACTGATATGGCAAGGACATAGCACAAGTACGCATTTAACGCATCTATGGTGATAAATGTAATGTTGAGTCTGGCATACATCGATTTCGTCTAGCTGACGTTGTAACAGCTGTGCATCGCCCTTACACTCCATAAGACTCAATCCCGGGCTCTTCTGAGGGCCCACTGCAACATCTCCATCTGCTAATTTTGACGTACGATTTGATGGCTCCGTGAAGCCACAGCGCAACGTGTCCAAATGATATGAAGAGAGACTTGACGATGCAATGGAATGCATTGCCTTCCCCCCCTCGCATTGTCAATTGGTATAATCTAGGTCAAGCCTTTGTCGGCAAGGCTGAGTGCATCTCCAAAGCAAGTCCGCATAGTCAAGAGACGTCAAAAGACCCACAACTTCAGAATGCCGCTGCTTCCCAACATCCAGTGGGCACAACGAAAAGACCGCGTGTACCTGACTATTGACCTCCAGAACGCAAAGAACCCAACGATCAAGCTAGACAACGGCTCAGACGGAAAGCACGGACACGTGAGCTTCAAGGGCAAAGCACAATCGCACGCTACAGGAGCTGATGCACATGAGTACGAGGTCGAGCTGGATCTATTCGGAGCTATTGACTCCGAAGAAAGCAAGATCAGCATCTCAGATAGATCTGTGTTGCTGGTGATAGCTAAGCAGGAACCAAGTACGTACTTGCACAACGTCTCATGGCACTATGAATGGTTTTTGTTGGCTCAGCCGAGGCGACTGTTGCTGGTTGTTTTAGTAAGCACTTCACAGAACTGCAATCAAAAGTAGATGCCATACTACCATGTCTTGCCTTGCAAACACAGCAACAATGATGGCATTTGCAGCTGGGGAGCACTGGCCGCGACTCCTGAAGGAAACAGGCAAAGTTGGGCGAAACATCAAGGTGGACTGGAACAAGTGGGTTGATGAAGATGAAGAGGAGGACAAGCCTGATGACCTTGACATGAGCCAGCTTCAGAACTTACAGCAGTTTGGTGGTGGCGGCATGTCAGGAATGGGCGGTATGGGTGGCATGCCTGGCATGCCTGGCATGGCTGACATGAACTTTGAGGACCTTGGAGGTGATGATGAGAACATCAATGGAGCAGCAGATAGCGATGATGATGACTTGCCACCCCTAGAGAAGGAATAGACAACACATCCAAAACTTCTCGCCATTCGACCCGTATGGTGTTCAGAATTCTCTACTTCCAGCTGGTTAACATTTCGTGCAGTGCAGTGCAGTGCATTGTTTTGGACAAATGCAGTGATGAATGGCACCAATGAGCAGATTGTCTGCATCACCCTTATCTTCCCTTCAGTTGTTCTGTATGAATGCATCATGTTGACAGCTTGGCCTACAGTGCATATGTAGTCTGTTGCACGTGCAAATGGCTCTCCTAGACATCTCAACTTCAGACATGCACATTGCTTGCTTGTTGCACATAGGCAGTGAATTTACTTTATGATTAGCTTGAGACCAATTGAAGCATCACTGCAGTCTGTAGTGTCATTGCAGGCAGTACAGTTGCTTGCACTGTGTCAGCAGGCAGAGAGCAACTTTCTGGAGTAAAGTCCAGATTGCTAGCATATTGCATGTTTCACAGGCTGTTACATATCCCTTTTGAGGTACAACTGAGACTGCAGCCTATATGAGGCAAAAAGTCTGTTGGTGATCTGGAAAACGCTACAGACACGCCACAAACACTATACAATACAAGCTTCAGACCACAGATCATCAAACAATCTCAATCAGATCAGGCATCATAAAGCACCTATGACAGAGGGTCTAATCAAATTGGGCAGCCTCGGTGGAGCCAGTCAGAGCTGTAGTAGATGAAGCACCAGCAGAGACTGTGTTGGACACAACATCAAAGTATCCAGTGCCCACCTGCAAAACAGAAACAAAATTAGGAATCGGCACCCCAGCTGAAGCCTATACATGCCCTTAGCAGCAACACGTTCAAATCAATAACACAAACAAGAGCTCCCTTTCCATGGCCATGCATCTCAAAGCATATATACCTCTCTTTGGTGCTTGCTGCATGTGTAGCCCTTTGCCTCACTGGCAAACTCCAGCTGCTGCAGCTCGGAGTATGCAGCCATTCCCCTCTTGGCATAGCCTGCTGACAACTCAAACATGGCATGGTTCAATGAATGGAATCCAGCCAGGGTGACAAACTGGAATTTGTAACCCATCTTGCCAATCTCCTGCTGGAACTTAGCAATGGTAGCATCATCCAAATGTCGCTTCCAGTTGAAGGATGGTGAACAGTTGTATGCCAACAGCTTCCCTGCAGCATACAATTACACCAGTCTGCAGGAATCCGCTTTGGGGAGCAATCGTCATCTGAAGTACAGAAAAACAGCAGACCAATCCCTAAACGGTTTTGTTCCACATGACAGACAGCCTAACCCATTTGCAATGCAGCAGTTCGCCAGCAGTTGCTGTGCTATTGCACTTTGAAATTGAAGACATGCACGTGCTCAAATCATACAGCAGTGTAGTCAAGGCATACCTGGGTACTTAGCATGGATGGCATCTGCAAACTCTCTGGCCTCCTCCAGGGATGGGGTGGATGTCTCCATCCACAACATGTCAGCGTAAGGAGCATATGCTAGACCTCGTGCAATGGAAGCCTGCAATCACACAGTGTTGTGACAAGCTTTACGACCATCACAAAGAGTCACAGAATGAATATTTTCTCAGTGCAAAAAGCCCATGGCAACATATGACACCCCCGCAGCAGCACACCACTGACACTAGCAAAAAGTGCAAGTCCAGGATGCCAAACCGCACAATCCTCAATTCAACATCAGTTGCTCACCTTGACACCCTCCTTAACACGATAGAAGCCTTCTGGGGTCCTCTCACCAGTGCAGAAGGCACGGTCGACCTCATCCACATCGCTGGTCAGCAGGGCTGCACTGTGAGCGTCTGTCCTTGCAATCAGGACTGTGGGCACATCCAGCACATCAGCTGCCAGTCGTGCAGCTACCAGAGAGCGAATGAACTGGGATGTAGGCACCAAGACCTGCAAGCGGCACACTGTTGAAAATACTATGATGATCATCAGATGCACAGACATTGCTGTGTCAGCATGAACTGACATTTGACACAGGTAACTGAATTGACCAGTTGCACCATGTTTCTGGACTGTTGGGTGAAGGTGACGGCCATGTCTGGCGCAGAACTGGCCAGACAGCATGCAAGCATTCCAGAACAGCCAAAGCCAATCTGTCATTTGCACAAGGTACAGAACACACCTTGCCTCCCAAGTGACCACACTTCTTCTCAGAAGCAAGCTGGTCTTCAAAGTGCACACCAGCTGCTCCAGCCTCAATCATGCCCTTCATCAGCTCAAAGCAATTCAGAGGGCCACCAAACCCAGCCTCTGCATCTGCAACAATGGGCACATACCAGTCCCGCTTGGCACCCCCCTCTGCGTGCTCAATCTGGTCACCACGCTGCAGGGCGTTGTTGATGCGCTTGACATGTGCTGGCACACTGTTTGCTGGGTACAGGGACTGGTCGGGATACACCTGCAATGAGCAGCAGTGTCAGCAGTAGCACAGATCCAACAATTCCCTACACGAGGTTTCCTGGTCAGTCAAGGCAGGGAAGCTTTTGTCCTACTGCAGTGTGTGCTCAGCATACCTTGCTTTTGCACAAAGCATTGACTCAATGATGCTAGCAGAAGGAATCACGCAATGATCATCGAGGGCCACACATTTGTTTCACTGTACCTGAGCTGCAGCATTTGCATCTGCAGCCACCTGCCACCCTGAGCAGTAAATGGCCTTCAGACCACCCTTGACCATCTGCATGGCTTGCATGCCAGTCAAAGCACCCAGGGAGTGCACATACGGCTCATTGTGCATCAGCTCCCACAACTTGCGACTACCATTCTGAGCAAGGGTATGCTCAATTTTGACTGAGCCCCTGTACAACAGTAGAACTGTTAAGCACTTTTTGACAAAGTCTGATGCCACATGAGGCGGTTGGACAAACAAGTGTTAGAAAGGCCATATGAGTGCAGTCTCACCTCAGCTTCTCTACATCTGCTTGACTGTATGGTCTGAGCTGGCCATCAAATCTGCCAGCTGGAATATTGGTCAGCTTCACGTCGTTCACGATTTTGTCGCCAGCTTTCACCTGGCCTTGAGGAATGCTGTTTGCAACCATAATGCTAGTGTGTGCGCCTGCAAGTGAACACAAAATTTTTTGAGGAGCACGCCAAGCTGAAGGTCTTTGTCGTTTGTGCGAGGATGCCGCAAACGGCGGCAGCGTGACACTGAGACATATGTCGTCACAAATTGAGCATTGAAACCCAAGTTGCCCCCACGCTGTCGGCACAAACACCGGCAAGCTAGCATTTGCAGCGAAACGGCTAGGCAAATCAAGACAGATGAGAAAAGCGAGTATATCGCAAGAGCGCGACGCACCTGCACAAAACTCCTGAGAAGCCTCGGACAGAAGTCTGCGATGCTCAGCGATGCTCAAATAACAAGTGCAAGCTCTGCAGCGCTGCCGGGGGTGTTTGAGCGAATCACACCTGGACACCGTGACTCAGCATCTGCCTGCCAGGTTGGCGCGTAATATGACGTGGCGGATGCTACAATTTAGCCGGCACAGAATGGAAAGGCAGATTTGTGAAAGTACCGCGGAACCTGATCGGCAAGGGCCTTCTGATCGGGACTGGAAGAGGACTTGCGTAATGTCCGATTGATTTTGCTGACCTGGACACATGTTCCTCTGACACCTTTGCGATCGCACGCGCGATCTCTGCACAGCGACGCTTGTACTCCTCGGATCGCTCTGTATTGAGAAACACTGCGGAGTCACTGGTGATCAGGTGTGTGCTTACGTTCAGGACGGCCTACTCCTGTATGATGCTCTCTCATCAGTCCGGTCGCTCTGCAGTCCGTGCTTTGCATCCCGCTGCAGCTGACAGGCACAACCTGCATGTACCCATCCTTTTTTGTACAATCGGCTCAGGCCTTTTATATCAGTCGACCCGCACCACGCCAAGTCAGCTCTTACTTGTATGCTGCAGGTCCTGCACCTCAATCCCCCAACAAAATCAAACAGCAACATGGAAAAGCATGGGGTGCAAATTCTTGGGCAGATGAAGCCTGAGTACATCTCAGTCTTGAACCCTGAGGCTGTTGCGTTTATTGGACACATTCAGCGCAAGTTTGGCTCAAGGGTTTCGGATTTGCTGCAGAAGCGCAAAGACCGTCAGGCAAAGTAAGACACGATGCACCAGCCTTTTCCATGTGCTGCACTACAACTTGTCAAATCGCTGAAGGATGCATGTGGCTTGCAGATTTGATGCAGGCGAGAAGCCAAACTTCCTGTCTGAAACCAAGAATGTCCGGGAAGGCAATTGGAAGGTGACAGCCATCACAACTTGGTTGTGCACAGTACCATTATTGGCATGGCCTGCACAGTCATCTGCAAGACTATGTTCTGCCAGAAAGATTGTACACTATTGACCTTGAATCGAGCGTGCTGTTTGTGCAGGTTGCCCCTTTGCCAAAGGACCTGCAGGACAGACGAGTGGAGATCACAGGACCAGTAGACCGCAAAATGGTCATCAATGCCATGAACTGTGGTGCATCTGTCTTCATGGCAGACTTTGAGGACTCAAATGCTCCAACCTGGTAAGACATAGCATAACTGAAATAGTTGCAGGGCTGGGCAGCAGATGTTGACTTCTTCTCTTGATTTGTACATGATGTTTACAATGTGCATATGCTGTGCTCCATCTGTTACAGCTGCCCTTTGCAGGATGGATTCGTAGCATTTAGGATAGCATTTAACATAGGTCTAGTCTATGACTCAGTGGGTGATGCTGCCATAACAGCAACTGAATTTGCATCTTGTGGTAACAGGACTAACCAGTTGGATGGACATGTCAACCTGCGTGATGCTGCACGAGGCGAGTGCAGCTTCAAAGATCCCAAGTCTGGCAAGCAGTACAGCCTAAAACAGAAGGTAGCTTGTTAAGCCACGCTCACATGCTTGATCTTCAGGCAGAGTCAGTATCAACACATGAGCACAAGCCTCGTTATGCTTGTGAGCACACAGCATTGAAATCACAAAGCCAATGAATCAGGACAGATGCAGATCTGATGCAATTGCTCTCACACACTTGCTGTCAGGCTCGATGTATTGCTGCGTACTGCATGCACTTGACCTGTGCCAACACATCAATAGCACTCACCTAGCCAGGTATCATGTATATGCTGCTTCAGACTGTTGTGTGTGGTATTGCAGCATGCTGTCTTGATGGTGAGGCCAAGAGGGTGGCACCTACCAGAGAAACACATCCTGGTAGATGGCAAGGCATCCAGCGGAGCTCTCATGGACTTTTCTATTTTCTTCTTCAACAGTGCACAGGCCTTGGTGAAGTCAGGATCTGGTGAGCTTTTGGCACTCATGTTTACCTGCAGGTGATACATGTACACAGCACATCTGTGTGTGGCATCATCAACATTGCCTTCACAGCAATCACATGTCTGTTGTGTAAAGCCTGTCTGGCTTCTCAGCATGCAAGCAGTGAGAGAGGATGTGCACGACTACTCACAGGCACTGGTCTGTTCAAAGGTGACAGTGCTGTGTGCCTCTGCTGGCACGGCAAGTAGTGATGTGCGCAGGCTTGATGTTGCAGGTCCCTACTTCTACTTGCCAAAGATGCAGAGCCACAAGGAGGCTCGCCTTTGGAACGATGTCTTTGTGGAGGCTCAGGACCTGCTCAACATCCCCAGAGGCACAATCAAGGTGCCATGTCTGCACTCACAACCACCTGCCCTGTCACTGCCTTTGCTTCCTTCACTCTTCCACACCAGCGCTCTACCTTTCAATGCGATGCTAGCACATCTCAAGGTTGTCGTTGCTGATCGCAACAGCAGTGAACAGCAAAACAGTGTTTTGCTTACAATTGGCTGCATTGTACTGACATGCGGCAAGGTAGGTAGTGACGGCAGTGCCAGCTGTAAGTAACACATTGGTCCCAGTAGGTACCTGGCATTGATACATGCTTATAGTGCAACGATCCTTCACATGCTGCATTTACAGGCAACTGTGCTGATTGAGACATTGCCAGCTGCCTTTGAGATGGATGAGATCTTGTTTGAGCTGAGGGAGCACAGCGCAGGCCTCAACTGTGGTCGCTGGGACTACATCTTTAGCTTCATCAAGACCCTGAGGGCAGACCCCAAGGCGGTCATGCCTGACAGGCATGCCTCGACCCTATCCCATCCTGATTCAGCTGCATAGAGCGCCACTGCTGTGCTATCATATACTGCTGACTCTCTCTTGTCATTTATGGACCAGCTGAGCGGTATTCACGTCTCTGCTGCTTTTCCCCTAACAGCAGGCAGCAATTTTTGATGCATGCATCTGCTTTGTTGTGCAGCTTGGTATGCACTTGTGTGGCACAGCGTTATGTCAGCTTACGATCTAGTTGTGTGGCACAGCTTCATTGAAAGCACTTGTTGTGACTGTGCAGGAGTACAGTGGGCATGACAGTTGGCTTTCTACAATCATATAGTCTGCTAGTAATCCGCACTTGCCATAAGAGGGGTGTACATGCCATGGGAGGCATGGCTGCTCAGATCCCCATCAAGAACAACCCTGAGGCCAACAATGCTGCCATTGAGAAGGTGCATACGCTGACACTGTCATTGTGCTTGTAAAGTTGCTGCTAGTCACAACCGCACCTTCAGCGATTTGGGCAAAATGGCGCTCAGCATTAGGTTGTGTGCATTTTACAGTACCAACCCAACAGGATGACACCCTGCTCTGTGCAGTTAGACTCAAGCCAGATGAACATGCTGATCCTTGCCATGATATAATGCACAATGGTGGCACCTCTCTAACAGAATAATTTGCAATGCCACCCTGCTCTGTGCTGTGTATTGCTGCAATTTTGCTATGCCAAATTCCTGTGTCTGTACAGGCTTTGTTGCCGACAGGCTGCTGCTGTGCATGTTGCAGGTGAAGGCAGACAAGCTGAGGGAGGTGAAGAACGGGCATGATGGCACCTGGGTGGCGCACCCGGCCCTGGTCACTCTGGCCTTGGAGATCTTCAACGAGCACATGCCTCAGCCCAACCAGATCGACAAGAAGAGGGAGGACGTTCATGTCACTCGGGAGAACCTTCTGGAGGTAAGCTACTGTCCGTGTGACTGATACTATGCATACTGTGCTTCGCGACCATTTTGTGCAGCACTTTGATACCCCGGTGGAATATCGATTCCAATTTGAGGGCACATTGGTCTTTTTCCTTTTCCCATTTCCTTCTGTTGAGGACGTGACAGTGCTGTTGTCACCTACTTGAAGCTGCTGTGTAAGCCAGTGTTGAAGTTCTATCCTCAATACTTTCCTGCTCTGTTGCAGGTGCCCAAGGGCCAGAGAACAGATGCCTGCCTGCGTAACAATGTCAGCGTGGGGGTGCAGTACTTGGAAGCCTGGCTGGGGGGCATGGGGTGTGTACCCCTGTACAACCTGATGGAGGATGCTGCCACTGCAGAGATTGGGCGCACCCAGGTGTGGCAGTGGATCCACCACAAGGCCACCCTTGACAACAAGGATG
>JAABUP010007078.1_pt1 | contig 15377 bp, 21 predicted proteins | sample 5559201 | NCBI WGS metagenome assembly JAABUP01 (sample SAMN10711887, study PRJNA513373) | rock metagenome | isolation source: Antarctica rocks | place: Antarctica
ACCTTCCCGAACCAGCGCTCGAACGCCGGTCCTGATCAGAACTGTTTGGACTTCGGATCATCCACGGGAAGGTGCGCCCGTTCACGTCACCTCGCCGAGGCCCATCCACAGGTTCTGATCATTGCTCTCGAAGGGTGCCCAGGTGGTTCTGGCAGAGGCCCGTGCTCCAGGTCACGTCCACCCTGTTGCCCAGCCAACCGATGGCGACCCCAGCTCGCTCCTGACCGTCCACGGTCACCAAGACCGCTGGCGGGGGGGAAGCGGTCGTAGGGGAGCCTGAGCCAGTGTGGTCGAGAGTCAGCTCGGGTCCCAGGGATTGGAAAATCGATTCTTAATGACAACGGGTCCTCACGCGCGACCCGACTCGTATGGGGCTGGAGTACCTGTGGGGCTTCACGGACGACGACGGTTCTTACCAGGCCCTGTGGGCTCACACCTCCGGTGAGGAGTGCGCAGCCTTCGAGAGGTTTATGGACCTGGTGGCCGCGCGCCGAGCCCGGCATGCGGACATGCACATCTACCACTACGCGCCTTACGAGACATCCGCGCTCAGGCGGCTCGCCATTCGCTATCAGACTCGAGAGTCGGAGCTTGACGGGCTGCTGAAGTCGAAGGTGTTCGTCGACTTGTACGCCACGGTTCGGGGCTCTGTGCGGGTGTCCGCGCCCTCGTACTCCATCAAGAAGCTCGAGCCGATGTACATGGGCGACGAGCTCCGCAACGTTGCGGGTGTGCAGGCGGGCGACGCGTCGATCCTCGCCTACCACGAGTTTCGAGAGTTCCAGGTGAGCGACGCGGCTCGGGCTCAAGTACTCCTCGACGACCTCGAGGAGTACAACGCCTACGACTGCCTCTCCACGCTGCGGCTGCGCGACTGGCTCCTGGAGCGCGCCGAGGAAGCCGGCGTCCGAGACCAAATCCGAGCGCGGACCGGGGACGGCGCCAGCCAGGAGTCATCCGGCCGAGACCCTTCCTTCCTGATTCTCTTGGAGAGGTCCGGCGCTGAGCGTCGTAGGGAGCGGACGGCCGAACAGCAGGCATACGCGATGCTCGCCGCCAGCCTTGACTACCACCGGCGCGAGGATAAGCAGTTCTGGTGGGCGCACTACGACCGCCTGGCGCATCCGCTCGACGACTGGGCCGACACCACCCGTGACGTATTTCGAATCTCGCGGGCGGCGGTTGAGGGCAACTGGGCCGTTCCAGGCGGACGGGCCCGAAAAGAGCGTCGTACCCTTCGCCTGACCGGCGACTGGGCCCCGGGAAGCAAGGCGGGGAGCGTGGGCCAGGTGGTCTACACGGTTCCTTTCCCACCAGGGGTTGCTGCGCCGGACGGATCGTCGTACGGCGTTGGCCACGCCGTCGAGACGCAGATCGACGCAGGGGATCCGCGGGTCATCCACCTCACTGAGAGCCGCGAGCCCGGAGGCACCTTCGCCGATTTCCCGGTCGCTCTGGTGCCGACCGCGCCGCCCAACGCAACGAGGATCGCCAAGGCAATCGCGCTGGTCGGCGCCGACGCCGCGTCGGCCGATGCGCTGCCGCAGCTGGCCGCGCTCGATCTGCTGGCACGGCGGTGGCCGCGTTTACGCGGGGGGGTCAGCCTGCCGGTGGCTGAGGACACGATTCAGAGTGTCGTTGCAGTCCTTCCTGTCACTGCTGCGGTAGTCGTCGCCGCGTGATTCGCTGGCCCTATGACCGGGACAGCCCGTGCGGATTCGCTAGTTGCTCCTATCCGGTGTCGCAATCGCCCGCTTGCCGCTCAGCGTCGGGCCCAGGCCGTGGAGTTAGCCGTACAGGGCTTCACCTACGAAGCCATCGGCGCCAAGATCGGTATCGCCAACCGGGGCACCGTCCACCGAATGGTGCATCAAGCCCTTAGGGAGCGGGCGGCCCGCGGCGTCGAGGAACTGCGCCGGGTCAACTACGATCGACTGGAAGCCCTCATCCTGGCCCGTTAGGTCACATCACAGCAATCCGGGAGTCAATCTGCCTTATCCTTGCCCGCTTTGAAGAATTCGAACTCGACGAGGTCGGGCTCACCAGGCCCGTTCGCTGCATCAAGGGTCAGTTGGCCTCGGTCTGCGATTTCCGGCCACGCGGTTCCTACCTTGCCGCGCCAGGTCGTGGTGTTGAACTTGATCGGCGGTGGAACATGCTGTGGTGAAAGTGCTGCCGCTGCCGAGTAGAGCCACATCCAGGGTGTCTTACTGCTGGATTGGTGATCAATCGGCGTTCATAGCGCTCCATCTGCCGCACCGACCGTGACCAAGGGGCCATCGGCCCCGCCGGGCGCCCCGGGACGGTAGAAGTACGATACGCCCCCGAACGGTGATGTCGCTGGCAAGCCAGCCTGGTCCTGGGCCATCAGCCACTGCCGTGAGGCCTCGGCTTCGGCTCCGGTGTACGGCAGCCCCGCAAGAAGAACGAGGTCGTAGTACGCCGGCGGCAGCGACTTTGAGTCCACCTGGAAGACGACGCTGGTCCGGGGGTCGCCAGCGATGTGTACACCGGTAGCGGCCGTGTAGCGAGCCAGTTCGTTGCCAGCTGCATCGGCCAGTATGTCCGAATGACACGACCAGATGAAGTAGTTCGTGTAGTCGAGGACCTCGTTGGGCTGGTTGCAGCGAAGCCCCTTGGACTCCAGGTAGGAGATGACGGACTCGGGGGTTAGTCCTGGGATGGGGCTGGCCGAGATGCTCTTCGTGGGGTGTGGGTTGAACGGCTCTTGGGCGTGGCTGGGAGCGTCATGGCCGAAGATCAGCCCGAGCAAGGCGCGAAGGCCGAACAGGAGGACAGCGCCCACACCAAGAAGCCCAAGGCACCCGCATCCCATGGCCGACTTGGACCACTGTGTGGGCGGCGGAGGGGCCGATCCGGCTGGCTCGCTCATGAGCCGAAGCCAGGGGACCCGGCTGTGCCTGCAACGCACAACCAGCTCACTCGTTGGCGATCCGCGGCGAGTCTCCCTACCCGACGAACGATACCCCGCGCGAGCTCAAGATCTCGCTGAGCCTGAGCGAGACATGCACGCCACATGCTCATCCGGTACCGCACTCCGTCGTTTCGATGGTTGCATTAGGGACCGTTGCACACGCAGGGCCGGATGGTCTCGGCGTCGGAAAGTTGGGCTGGCGCGCCAACCGTGGCGTCGGGCAGCCGCCGTGGGCACCGTCGCCGCCTGCAACTTCGCCAGCCTGCTCTGGGGCAATCCTGCGCAGCAGAGCCGTCCAGCAAGCCATGCTAGGCGTGATCATCAAGTAAAGGCCATTGCCGCCGCGCTGCGGGTAATTACCGCAGAAATCCGGCTCTTCCAACTTGACGACGTCGCGAAGCGGACAACCCGTGGGCCCACAACTGTCGTTCAACCTGATTTGGCACAGATCGATTGAATGAGATGGCCGATTTGTGGCGTCGGCCAGCTTGGCCGGATCCTGTGAGGTGACCGAGGTCCTGACCGGCGCTGCACTCGAGTCGTGATCATGGTGACATTCGAGTCGGCAAGCGCCTTCCCCAGCAGCGTTAGGATCGCGCAACTGGAATACCCTCAGTTCCAAAGGGTGCTCCCTGGCCCCATCCTGCCCGGGGGTGCGACGACAGCAGCCAGAGCGTTCGGGGTCAGGTGCTCTCAAACGGAAAAGGCGCCGCCCGAGCCGTTGGACCTGTAATCTGCCACGCGGTTGACTAAGCTCAAAACTAGCAAGCTCGGCTAGTCATGGCTGGGCAATAAGTCGCTTCGCTGTCCAAACGTCGCTCGCCCCGCCAGCAGGTTTACACGCCTGCTCTTCAGCGGCTCGATGTGAACGCTGCCATGCGCCGGAGGTCCGCGATAGAGACTGCGAGCGTTCGGTGTGGTGAAAGGGTCTCTGGTTCGACAACTGGGAAGGGAATCGTGACCAAGATCTTCGAAGCAGATGGCCGATATCAAGGCAGAAAATTTCACCTGGAACTCGACGACGAAGTCGGCTGGATCACGAACGATTCGATGCTCGATTCAGCGCTCTGGTTCACATTGGCGCAACCAGTCATTCTGGTTGGCACCGGGCCTTCCGTAACAGCTGACCCCAAGGACCCCCAGTCGGTGCGCTGGGTGCTGGACGCCATCTGCCATGAGCACGTGCGCTACAAGGGGGATGTACCGGCAGCCTTCGATCCCGGGCCGTGGGACCCTGACGTTGTCTACTGACGGCTGATCGACCGGCTCGCATCACGGCGATGGCCCTTTGCCAGTGAGAACGATCAGATTAGATCTGGCTGGACGGCGCCATGCATCAAGAACGCATCATAATGCGGAGGGCGGGGTACGCAAGACCGTCACCGGCGCTGTTCTCTCGCGGGCGTCGATGGTAATGCCACCCATCGCGGCCGCCGCATACGCGAGGTTGAACGACTGGTGCGGATCACATGCCACATCGTTTTTAGCAAGTTGGTCGGAGTCCAGGCGCTCCGCGAAGGTCATCGCCGCGATGGCAGCATCAGCAGCGTGCTGGCCCACATCCCCAGGAGGAGGCTTGCCAGGGCCCGAAACGAACGCTTCCCAGATCAGCAGCTGCGCCTTCCCAACCAGCCACTGGGATGGTTGGGTCGTCGCGGTGACGTTGGCTCCCACGGCTTTGATGCGTTGGCACATCCACGCCAACTGCGCTAGGCCGGTGGCTAGGGCTCCTGAGCCAGCCCCAGCCGACCATGGGCGGTTCCCCTCCCCGGGCCGGGCCAATCCAAGCCTTTCCCAGGATTGCGCGTCTGGATGAGGCACCGGCACGGCCAAGGGTGACTCCAGGCCGAGCGCGACTTGAATGCCCCGCGATAGGCCTTCGCTCGCACACTGGGAGGCACCCTCGGGGTCATCCCCGTGACCAGCGACTCTCCGGCCCGGCAGGTCTAACGCGGCCCAGGCGAAGTTGCCGCGCACGGAACCCACATCCACCGCCACGACACGGCAGGTCAGCACTACTCATCCCCGTTCGTAAGGCGACAGGATCCTCCATCGACGGGATTCGCCCCATTCTAGATGGAGAGGATTGGAACTGAGCGGCCAGCACCTCGATGTCGCTGGCGAGGTCGGCGGTGACTTTGCCGAGCTGACCGGTGGCCCGAAGGGTTTTGGCCTGGGCTTCCAGGGCGGTGATCTGCCGGGTGGATTCGGTGATCAGTTCCCTGGCGTCGGCCAGCTTGACCGGATCTTTCGAGGTGACCGCCTGGGCGACTGCCTCGTGCCTACCAGCAGCGGGCCGCCGGCCGCGTCCAGCAGCGGCCTGACTTTGGCCACAGCGTTGCGGGCCCAGTACAGCGGCGTGGCCAGCAACGCCCGCGCCACGTTGACCGCACCAAGATTGCCGACCCCGGCGATCAACCGGCCGGCCGCACCGGCCACGGCGCGGCCGCCGGCCAGCACCCGGTTCAACGCTTGCTGCATGCGGGCGCGGAGCAACAGCAGCCCCCGCATCAGTGCCTGGTTGCGTGACGGGCCTTCCGGCGCCGTCATCGTGTGCTCGTACATGAGCCCTCCTTCAAGGGTCCGGGCATGAAAAAAGGCCCCACCGCCGAATGCGGAAGGGCCTGCTGCCGAGCCTGCCTTGTTTATCCAGCCCACATTTGGGCGTGGTTCACTGGCGAACTCGTGATGCCTATTTTACGCGCCCTTCCATTAATTGGCAATTCATTCGGCACGCCGGATTTACAAATAGCCACGTGGCCTGCTCAAAGGGGCTGCTGCGGTAATCGTCGCCGCGTGATTCGCTGGCCCCATGACCGCCACAGCCCGGGTGGATCCGCTGGTTGCTCCTTCGCGGTGTCGCAATCGGCCGCTTGCCGCTCAGCGTCGGGCCCAGGCCGTGGAGTTAGCCGTGCAGGGCTTCACCTACGAAACCATCGCCGCCAAGATCGGTATCGCCAACCGGGGCACCGTCCACCGGATGGTGCATCAAGCTATTAGGGAGCGGGCGGCCCGCGGCGTCGAGGAACTGCGCCGGGTCAACTACGACCGACTGGAAGCCCTCATCCTGACCTTGTGGCCTGAAGTCGAGCGTGGGGATATAAAGGCCATTGCCGCCGCTCTGCGGGTAATTACCGCAGAAATCCGGCTCTTCCAACTTGACGACGTCGCAAAGCCGGCAACTGGAGGGCCCAAAACTGTCGTTCAACCCGATTTGGCACAGATCGATTGAATGAGGTGGCCGACTTGCCCGGGATGGAAAAACCGGAAGCGTTGCCCACCTTATGTTGCCTTAGGTGTGTTCGGCGGTCACCGGAGCGTCTCCGCTCGGGGTGGCCTGAGGGTCTCGGCGAGATGGGCGGCGTAGGAAGGGTCGAGCGGGGCATGCCCGACGAGCAGTCGGTACCACATAGCGCCGAACAGCAGATCGGCGCCGACCTAGACCGCCGACGGCTGGCCGTGTCAACCTGAAGTGGCCCCAGGGTGACGGGGACTAGCGAATTCATCATGCAGACTTCGTGAGGCATGCTTTGCCACAAGATGTGGACCTTCACACTCGACACGAGTTGTGTCTTGCACGCGGTCGGGTAGTCCACGACGATCTGGGCGGTCCCTAGACCACGGCATCGCGGGTGCCTCGAAGCGGTCTTCCAGGTCCACGAAGGGATTATCCTCAGCCATCGGCGCATCCTCGCATCCTGTCAAGGGCATTGGGTTCTGCCCGGGGGCGGCCGTGAAAGCTGCCCGGTGACGGTCATGGGAATTGCCCGGTGGTGGCCACGGGATCTGCCTTGGGTGCCCACCGCCGGTTTTTGGGGTTAGGTCATCGGCTCACACTTCTCTCTCCGCCGGCGGGGCTCAGGTCTGAGATGGCGATCGGCTCGTCGCAGTGGGGGCAGTTCCCGCCGTTGCCGACGCGGCGGGTGAACAGGCCGCAGTCGGGGCATCGCCGTTCGTTGAGGTAGCGGGTTTCGCATTCTGGGCATTCATAGATGGTCCCGGGCCCGGTGATGTTCGGCCGGCTGGTGGGGTTCATCGGGGACCGGCCAGCGGGGTGACACCGGCGCCGGACAGGGCTTGGGATAGCCGCACCGAATCGCCGGAGGTTTGGCAGACGTGGGCGTGGTGCAGGAGCCGGTCAACCGTTGCGGTGGCGAGGGTTTTGGGCATCAGCTCATCGAAGGCGGCGGGGTGCAGATTTGAGCTGACCGCGACGGAGCGTTTCTCGTATGCGGCGTCGATGAGCCGGTAGAGGCCTTCGGCGGCGTCCTGGGAGACCGGGAGCAGCCCGATGTCGTCGATGACCACCAGGTCGGCGCGCAGTACCCGGGCGATGGCTTTGCTGACGGTGTCATCGGCGCGGTGCCGGCGCAGCAGCAGCCCGAGCTGTTCGAGGGTGAACCAGGCGACTTTGCGGCCGGCCTCGACCGTTTGCTGGCCGAGGGCCTCGAGCAGCATCGTCTTGCCGGTTCCGGAGGGCCCGCAGACCACCAGGTTCTCCCGGCGTCCGACCCATTCCAATGTTCGTAGTGCTTGTTGGGTCGGGGCGGGGATTGAGCTGAGCGCGGGTTGCCACGCCGCGAACGTTTTCCCGGTCGGGAACGCGGCGGTCATCCGGCGGGTCGCCAGGGAGGACCGTTCCCGGCCGGCGGCCTCCTCAGCGAACAGGGCCCGCAGGATTTCGACGGGTTCCCAGCGTTGGGATCGGGCGGTCGCGATGACCTCGGGGGCGCGGCGGCGGATGTGGGGCAGCCGCAGCCTGCGCAGCAGCGTTTCCAGGTCTTGCGGCAACGGTGGGGCGGAGGGCATCCCACTGACCGGCACCGGTGTCGCGGCCTGGGTGCCGGGCCGGCCGGCCGAGGAGGTGGCGCTCATCGGGGGTCCTGAGCGGTGCTGGTGGCGGCGCCGAGGGCGGACCAGCTGGCGGTGCCTTGGCTCAGGCTGCCGCCCTGGCCCGGCTGCCGGCGCCCCGCGGGGCCGGCGCTGGCGTGGTGGGTGATGATCGAGGGCAGGTCACGCTCGGCGAAGCGGGCGTTGACCGCCGCGTGCCCCAACGCCCAGTCCACCGCGGTCGGGTCACCGAGGCGGGCCAACGCAACGGCGTCGGCCATCTTGATCCGCATCCTGCTGGTGCCCGCGGCGGCGGCCTCGGTCAGCCAGGTCCGGGCCCCCTCGCCTAAGGACAAGAACTCGGCCTCGGCGGCATTACCCGGGCGGGGTTGACGGCCCAGCGCCCCCGCCGGCGCCGGCGGGAAGTGCTCATCGTTCACCGCGGGGCTGCCCGGGGTGGCCCGCAGGTGGCGGGCGACCTCGACCGGCCCGCGATCACCGACGTGCACGATCACGACCTGCTCGTCCGGCCCCTGCCCGTGCACCCGGACCCAGACCACCTGATCGAGCAGCCGGTGCGGAACCGAGTACTGGCAGTGCTCGTAGGTGACCATCGGGGTGGTGCGCGCGACGGTGCGGGTCACCCCGAACGCGACCGTGTGCGCAGCCGGCGGCAGCGGGTGCAGCCGGGCGCGTTCCTCGCCGAGCATCTGGACCGGGGTACGGCGGGTGACCCGATGCACCCGGGCGTTCACCAGCTCGCAGAACGCCTCACACGCCTGCTCCAACTCGGCGAACGTGCCATAACGGGGCAGCAGGTTCGTCTCGGTCGGGACCAGATCGGCCTTCGCGAGTTTCACGGTGCTCTCACTGCCGCCCTTCGAGGCCGGGTCCGCCGGCTCACAGGTGTGCACGGTCAGCCCGTAATGCCGGGCGAACGCGACGATCTGCGGGTTACGGACCGCGATCCCCGCGACATGATCGATCGTGACGGTCTTCTCGTTGTCGGTCAGCGCATAGGTCGGGACCCCACCCAGCCGGCGCAGCGCCACATCCAGCGCCGCGATCACACTCGGCATCGACTTGTCCCGGATCGCCAAAACAACCCGGAACCGTGACCACGCCAGCCACAGGCAGAACAACGTCGCGCGCGCCCCGCCGATCAGCGGGCCGTCGCCGAAGTCGTACTGCAACCACATCCCCGGCTCGGTCACCCACGGCCGGTGCACCCGCACCCGGCCCGCCTTGAACGCCGCCCGCACCGATGCCACCGCCCGGCGGGTTGTCCGCTCCGAACCCCGAAAACCCAGCAACAGCAGCTTTTCGTGCGCGACATCCGCGCGGACCTTCCCGCCCGAGTGCTCCATCCACTCCTCGAGCTTCGGTAAGAACCCATCAATCAGCAGCGGCCGGACCGCGGCCACCGCGCTCACCCCGCCAGCCTCACGCAGCCCGACGTAATGCTTCACGGTGTGATGCGAACAGCCAGCCAACTCCCCGGCGTCGCGAAACGAGCCGGTCAAATCGAACGCTTCCCAGATTTCCATGATCTCCCCTACAGACTTCACGGTGTCCCTTCTCGGGTGATGACGGCGTCTCAGCACCGCCAAGCGCATCCGAGAAGGGGCCTCAACCACCGCAGGTGGCAAGGCAACAGTTGTCGTGTCGGGCAAATCCCCTGACCGTCAGCGGGCAATTCTCATGGCCGCCACCGGGCAGTTACGTGACCGCCTCCGGGCAGCATCCCGTGGCCGCCGTCACATCCCGGCGGCAGGTCGATAGCGCAGCATCGCCGCGAGGAACATCACTCATCGGAATGGGTTGCGTCGATAGGTCTCGGGAAGAGGCTCTTTCGCGTTGGCTGCCGCCTCCACCACCCTGCGACGCCATTCGCCTAGTAGCGCCAGGAGGTCCGCGAGAGGCATTTCCTGGCCGAGTTCGTCCTCCTCATTGAAGTCGTAGGACGCGACGATCCGGTCGCCACGAACGGATAGACGCGTGATGTTGCCGCCTGTAAAGGGTCGGTCATCGCGGCGGTCATGAGCGGCCACGGCTCCGTGTTCAGCGTGGTCGATCCAGTATGTGGATGGGCCGTTGCCAGGCACACCGCGGGGGGGCAGGGAGGAGATGCTGTCGTCCAGCGCGTCCTGGAATAGCCGCCAGTTACCCACGAGATGGGCATCGACCTGCCGCCCATCCTCCCGGGCCGAGAACGTCGCGTCCACGATGCTGATCCTTCCCGACTTTTCCAGTCGCTATCGACGGATTTCGTACGCGAGAGGCGCTTATGGACTGGGACTCACCGGCCGCCGAGGACGCAGATGCCGCGCTCCTGCGCGCAGTAGCCGCACATCACGAAGACCGAGTTGGTAGGCCGTCCGCACTGTGGACAGCTCTTGCCAGCAAGGGTTGTCCCGAACCCCTCGGGATGGTCTGCGCATAGCGGCATCGGCTCGTTGCGCATGTCTGCAGGATGACACTTATCGGGTCGCGGCACCTCTTAGCGGTTTACCGAGTCGGTAGACGTCGAGTTCCAGGTCCGCAGGGAGAGCACCGAGTCTGCGCAGTAGTGGCCGTTGTCTCGGTCGACGAAGCAGAACCAGTCCATCGACAAACCCTCTTCATGCAGGGCATTGAGCAAACGTCCTCCTGCTCCTTAAGTTGGAGGAGGAAGTCCGCGACAGTTCGGATCATGCGCGCCCTCGGATCGCGACCTGTTACCCGTTGCCATCATCCTCGAGACAGCCGGGACGCTGGAGGCCACGAGCAGGTGTCGCGGGGGCTAGACCCGTGGTCGCTGCCTCAGTCGCAGTTACGCGGCCCCGGAAGGCCAGATTTTGCTCACTCGAAACGAAGCCGATGCCGACGGTCACCGTCTCGCTATCTGGAGCTCGGGCGCCGCCTCCAAATGGGTTGGGTTCCCAGGTTAGTGACGGTGCCGTCGATGCCCGCCGCGTCCATCCACTGCCGCATGGAGCGGCCCATCATGGGGTTGAGGTTCCACTCCCCGAGGGAGCGGTGCCTGGTGTCGAACCACTCGAGGCGGGCTGTGGGAAATATCCGGGCCCCGGTAGGCACCTGGAACTCGAAGGTGGCAGAGGCCACCTTGGCCCTGGTTATCTGCAGGGAGGACTGGGTGGGCCGGTGCAGCTGGATGGTGTCGGCGGTCGCCTCCAGCACAGGCGTCCCCGCCGACGCTCTTCGTCCGTAACGGACAAGGCGGACGGTCAGGGTGATCCCTCCCGCCCCGAAGACCACCGCACCGATCGAGAAGACGAGCAGGCCGAGGGTCGTCACCGACGTCGGCTTGGTGATCAGATGGACGCCAAGGGCGACGCCGAGGGCCAAACAGCCGACACCGGAGAGCAGTGGGATGATCAGCGGACGCCAGCGCCGCAGGAACGACACCCGCAGGCGGACGATGCCGCCGTCGACCTCGATCACGGGCAGGCGATGGGGCCGATGAAGCCGGGAGGCCGACGCTGGTATCCCTGCGGACGGGGGGAGACCAGGGCGGGAATGTTGACGTTGGCCGCCGGGCCCAACGGCAGAGCGAGGCGGGTGTTGGAAGCGGTCTGTTGGCTGGCATCAGCCTTACCTGTTGCCATCGTCTTCTGCCAGTACTTGTTCAACGAGGAAGGATCATTGGGGTCACGGCTGGCCTTGTTGGCAATGTAGCGAATGAACCGGTCAGCTTTGTTGCCAGGGAGGGTCTCGGTCCATTCGGGATGACGGAGCGGCACGATAAGCGACCTGCCAGGAACGGTTCAGTCGCGCCCTCCGTGGAGGAAGTACTGAAGCGCGAGACAACGCGGTTCGAGTCTAAGCGTTGATCGGAACGGATAGTGAGCAGGTCCTCGCCTTCAGGCGTGGAGGGGAAGTCAAGAGCGCTCATGGGCCTCTTGGGGCAGCGTAGGCTTGAACGTACTGCCTGAATGGCATGCCTCCGTTGGTCTCGATGTAGGCCACCCCCGTGCTGATGTCCACGATGACCGAGCCCTCGGTTATCCCTGAAAGCGTGAGGCTGGTGTGATAGGTGAGGCCATCGAGGACCTCGAAGTGATTCGTCTTGTCCAGCAGGCTGCAGCCCAGTCCGGTGGCCCAGACGGCGTGGGTATGGGGGTTCACCGCCATGTTCCCTGCAGGGCATCCGGTATGAAAGCTGTGCACTACATGCCCGGTGCGCTCGTCCACAGCGTCGATGGAGGAGCCCTGCCCTATGTACACCCTGTCAAGGCTCGGATCAGTGGCGAGGGCACTCACACCTGGTGATCCACCTCCGTGTGGTCGGAGGAACGTCACTCCGCCGTCTGGCTGGATGACGTTCACTACCCCGCCGGGGTCAGAGGTGGACACGAATACCCTGTGTGAGCTGGTGTCCACGGCGATGTGCTGTGCCATACCCATTGGCACGGATCCGTCAATCCCTCCGGTGGCCACGTTCAGTATCGAGACGACATCATTGCTCGTGACGTACAGCCGTCCAGCTACCGGATCCAGGGCCATCAACCTGATGCCGTCTGTTGTTGGAGAGTTGACCGTCATGGTGAGCTGCCTGCTGACCTCGTCGATCACCTGCACGTAGTACACCGCGTTCACGATCAGTTCATGCTTAATGGGGTCGACCACGATGCCTCCATACTCCTCCCCCGGATCAAGCTGGATGGTGGGCCCGGGGGAGGTGGTCCTGGTGTCGGTCACCGAGACGGAGTGGTCGTTCGCGTTCAGGATGTACAGCATGTGGAGGTCAGGATCCACGGCGAGGGAGTGCTCCCCAAGGGTGCCAGGGTCCTTGATGGTGCCCACGCCGAGGGGCTGATTGCCATGAGGTGATGGGGTACAGCCGACGGCAGCGCAGGCCATCAGCTGCAGCGTCAGTGGTATCAAGAGTGCGCGTGAGTGGAGCCTCATCGAGGTGTCTCAGACATGATCGCCTCTGGTCCGACATGCCACCAGCCCATGTAGTCCCGATGCCCTAGCGTGCTGACGCCGAAGCATATGAGGAACATCCCTCCGAGGAAGACGGGTACGGGTGTCGGTGACGCTCGAAAGGTGAGCAGTTTCAGTGTGCCGTGTTTTCGGTTCGGGCGGAAGGCAGGGTGTCGATCCCGGTGTTGCGGAGCCGGTGGGATGAGCCTTTCAGGGTGATGGCTTCGGCGTGGTGGACGATGCGGTCGATCATCGCGGCGGCCACGACTTGGTCGCCGAAGACGTCTCCCCAGCGGGCGCCGCAACCGCCAGCGAGACGCCGGCCGCGTCCACAGACGCCGGGACAGCGGCGAGTTCGCGTCCGCGTACGGCTCGTGCCATGCCTGCCGATCCTTCGCAACCGCCACCCCAGCAACGCTGCCACACGGCACCGACCGGCGACGGTGGCCGCATCAGTAGGGATCGTTCTACCGGGACGGTGTACTCACCGGTGCAGGAGAAGTGACCTGCTTGCTGGCCCTTACCGCACCTTGGAGCGTCGGTTCGGTGAGTATCAGATCTAGAAGCGCCCAGACTCGGGCGGGCGCGTACGTGCCCTTCGTCGGGATATGCGGGATCGGGATGTTCGGGCCGAGGTCGTAGATGATGTGCGGTTTATCGCTGTCGGGGGCGGTGGGAACGTCTGGCCAGCGCACCTGGAGGCTGGAGACGACCTCGTGTCCGATGACGCGATTGACCTGGTGAATCCTGCCCTCCCACCGGAAGGCAAGAAACCGCGGCGGGCGCTTCGGCCAGCCGTTCCTTCCGCCGTACGGGTGGAAGTACACCCGCTCGTCGGTGACGTACTCGCGGAAGGTGAACCGACCGCCGCCAGCTGGGCGGTTGTTGGAGGCGACGACGCAGTACACCCACTGCTCAGCTGGATCTCTCACGCTGGTCCCTCCTGACAGGAACTTCGAAAGTTCGGTGAGCCAAAGTCGTTCGGAGGAGCGGGCGGCTCCCTTAGCAGCGCGGAGATCGTCGCGGATGTCGTCCCACGGCAGGTGCCGGACCGGGATGCCAGCCAACTCGGTAGGAAGTTGTTCGGCTGCCCACGCTTGGGATGAGTCGGACAGGCTTACGAGGATGCGCGTGGGCGCACCGGTGACCCGTTCCGTGTACTTCTCGAGTTGTCTCTCGCCGGGTACGAGCCAGCCCTTCTTGGCCTCGATAATCACGGTCGCTTGGTCGCCGGTGAGTTCAAGGTCCGTGCGCCCCTGTGCGTCAGCGACTTCAAGGGACACTGCTACGTCTGCCGGGTCTCCTGGCATCTCGAGGCGCTGCCACACCGCCGCGAGCAGCCGGCGGCTGCGCGTCAGGGTCCATCCGAGTGCGGCGGTCAGGTCGACCTCGTCGCGTCCAAGCAGGTCGAACACTGCGGTGGTGTCCCGCCCGTAACGCATGAGAGTCGCCTCTGTCACCGCGAGAACCCAAGGATCGGCGTACGAGACGCACGCTCAACATCAAACGTCGCGCTAATCGAGCATGCCCGGTGGGTCATCACTGTGGCGGCTGGTCGTTGACCGGTGAGTGCTCTTCGCCTTCTTGGACGCGCAGGAGCGTCGGGCGACACGCGAGTATCGGGGTGGACTTCCGGACAACGCGTGAGCGGGGAGTGTCGGTCGTAGGTCCCCCCTTGGCGGCGGTCCCGATTCCTGGTTACGGGACGACACGAATTCACGGCCTGACTGCGCGCCCAGGTGGTTTCGTCATAGCCGGCTTCTTCGGGGATGACGTCCTCATCGACATCGCTGCAGCCGTCGCATATCCAGCTCCCCGGCCAGCCATCGAGTTCTGCGGGATCAACAAGTTCATCGCAAGAGCTATAGCGGTGCCGGCGCGCTCTTGTTGTGGAGCGTTCAGGGATTCCGGCGAATGGATCGGTCGCCGGAACGCTCGCGGTGTTCCGCGGGTGGTGACCGCTATGTTTGGTAGCGCCCGGCCGGCGCTCTTCCGGCCAGGTGTTACACCACAGGCACGACCAGACGAGGTTCGGCGGGGCATTACGTCCACCCTGGAACCGGCTGACGACATGTCCGAGACTCCCAATCCGGCGACCGCCATCTCCCCACTGCGCGGGGCCACCATCGGCAGCGGAAGGTCTTCGTTCGGCGGCGAGCGAGCCGCAGTGCGTACAACGACCTTCGGCGGCACTCAATATGGCCCACACCTGTTGACCCGTGATCTTGTCCTGCGGGGTGCCGGACATCAGCCGCCACCCGTTGGCCTTCTCTGCCTTCGCCAAGCACCACGATCGCAACGTACTGGGGGCATTTCGGTAAGAAGCTGACCCCAGGTGAGGTAGATCGGCGCCGGCGCTCCATCGGTCGCCGGTGGGGGAGAAGCGAGCCGCAGTGTTGCCCTGCTGAGCGCAGTGCGGGCGTAGTCCTGCGGGTATGCCTCGAGGGCTGCGTCTAGCTTTCGATACGTGGGGACCTCTCGTTGCGGGTCCGTGCCGCGCGCGGCATTCACCCGGTGCGCGTCGCGCGACGGCGAGCCCGCGCGAGCAGCCAACCGCCTAGTGTCGCGTGTCATAAATGACTTTACGGTTGGTCTTTGGGACCATGAAGGATGCCGATTCGAGTTGCGTCACTGGCCCTGTGCGAGGCTGACCGTCTGACCTTGGAGGGGTGGCTGCGGGCCT
>JAABUP010007079.1_pt1 | contig 15374 bp, 9 predicted proteins | sample 5559201 | NCBI WGS metagenome assembly JAABUP01 (sample SAMN10711887, study PRJNA513373) | rock metagenome | isolation source: Antarctica rocks | place: Antarctica
CCGCGGCGGCGTTCGGGTTCGGGCTCGCCGCACGGCACCGGCCCGCGGTCGGCGACGCCGGAATCGTGCTGTTCGCCGGCATCGGCGCCCTGTCCGCATCGCGGGCCGGGGTCGGCGGGACCGGCAGCGTGCTGCCGTCGCTGGCGGCCGCGGTCGTCGGCGTCGTCGTGCTGCGCGGCCTGCTCACCCGGGTGCGCACCGCCGGGCCGTCGGACAGCGCGGTGGAGCGCCGGCCGAGTCGGCGGGCTGTGCTGGCGACGCTGGGGGCCACCGCAGCGGGTGCCCTGGCGGTCGGGGCTGCCGGCCTGGCGGGCATGCGGCTGCGGTTCGGTTCGGACTCCGCTCGCGCCGCGTTGCGACTGCCCGTCCCGGCCTCCCCCGCACCCGCCCAGCCGGCCGGGGTGGATCCGGGCGCCGTCGGTGCCCTCCCGTTCCGGACGCCGAACGCCGACTTCTACCGGATCGACACCGCGCTGTTCGTCCCGCACATCGAACCCGGGACGTGGCGGCTGCGCATCCACGGGATGGTCGGGCGCGAGCTGACGATCGACCTGCCCACCCTGCTGCGCCGGCCGATGGTCGAACGCGACATCACCCTCGCCTGCGTCAGCAACCCGGTCGGCGGCTCCCTGGTCGGCAACGCCCGGTGGCTCGGCGTCCCGCTGGCGCCACTGCTCGCCGAGGTGGGGATCAGCCCGGACGCCGACCAGCTGGTGTCCCGGGACTCGGGCGGGACGTCGATCGGGACGCCGATCGCGACGGTCACCGACGGGCGCGACGCCCTGCTCGCGGTCGGGATGAACGGGGAGCCGCTGCCGTTCGAGCACGGGTTCCCGGTCCGGATGGTGGTGCCCGGCCTGTACGGCTACGTGTCGGCGTGCAAGTGGATCACCGACATCGAGGTGACCCGGTTCGACGCCTACGACGCCTACTGGGTCCGGCGCGGTTGGGCCCCCCGCGGCCCGGTGAAGGTCAGTTCGCGCATCGACACCCCGCGCGACGGCCACCGCCGCCCCGCCGGGCCGGGGGTCGTCGCCGGGGTCGCCTGGGCGCAGCACACCGGAATCGCCCGGGTCGAGGTCCGGGTCGACGACGGCCCGTGGGCGCAGGCCGATCTGGCGCCGGCGGCGACCGCGGACACCTGGCGGCTGTGGACCTGGCCCTGGAACGCGCCCGCGGGCGAGCACGCGCTGACGGTCCGCGCCGTCACCACCGCCGGGCAGGTGCAGACCGCCGACCGCGCGGACACCGTCCCGGACGGGGCGACCGGCCTGCACACCGTGCGGGTCGCCGTGACCGGGTGAGAGCCATCGGGTGACGGCGGCCCCGGCCATCTCGACCACCCCGGCCACTTCGACCACGGAGCGTCCACGCGATCTCACGCTCCGTGAAGATCCGGGATATGGTCACCACACCTGCCAAAGATCACCCCACCGATACGGGCCAAGCCGGGTCGGTGCGGGGAACGAAGGCAGGGCGTAGAGCAACGAGCGTCGGCACCGACGCCGAACACAGTCGGACCCTCAAGGGCCGCGGAAGAGAGGTCGTCTCAGCAATGAGTGACAAGAAGCTGTTCGGAGGAGAGTCCGTGCTCTCCTTCCGACTCGAGTCGGACAGGCGGGACTTCCTGCGCTGGGCCGGCGCGGTCGGGGTCGGCGCGACACTCGTCGCGGGCGGCGTCGCAGAGGCACCACTGGCATCCGCAGCCGGGCGGGCCGCAGCGTCCACCGACGGCGACCTGGGCATCCTGAACTACGCCCTGACGCTGGAGTACCTGGAGTCGGACTTCTACAACAAGGGCGTCGCTGCCGGGATCGTCTCCGGCCGGGAACTGTCCCTGGTCCGCCCGATCCGGGACCACGAGAGGACCCATGTCGAGGCGCTGCTGGCGACGATCAAGTCCCTCGGCGGTACGCCGGTCGACAAGCCGGGGATCAAGTACCCGGCAGGCACGTTCGGCTCGCGCATGTCGTTCCTGACGTCCGCCGTCACGTTCGAAGAGGTCGGGGTCACCGCTTACCACGGCCAGGTCCCGCTCATCAAGAGCGTCAAGATCCTCGGGGCCGCTGCCTCGATCGCCGGTGTCGAGTCGCGCCACGCAGCCGTGATCCACGACCTGCTGGGCACGAACCCGTTCCCGAACGACATCGAGAAGTCGCGCACGAAGTCGCAGGTCCTCGCCATCGTCAAGCCGTTCCTCGCCTGAGAGGGGTCGAAACATGTCACGTTCGGAGTTCGTCTCGGGTGGATACACCCACGTCCAGGCGCCGCTCGCCCTGGGCGCCCTCAACAACCGCTGGGCCCTGGCAAAGGCCGCCGACTTCAATTCCGACGTCGACGTCCTCAACTACGCCCTGACCCTGGAGTACCTGGAGGCCGAGTTCTACCGCCAGGGCAACGCCGCGGGTCTGGTCTCCGGTAAGACCCGCACCTACACGCAGGCCGTCCAGCAGGACGAAGAGGCCCACGTCGCCGCGATCACGGCGACGATCAAGCAACTGGGCGGCATGCCCGTCAAGGCGCCGGGCGTCGCGTTCGGTAACGCGTTCGCGTCGCGCACGTCCTTCCTCACGACTGCCGTCACGTTCGAGAACGTCGGCGTGGGCGCCTACCTCGGCGCGGCGGGATTCATCAAGAGCAAGGCCGTCCTCTCGGCGGCAGCCGGGATCTTCGGTGTCGAGGCCCGGCACGCCGCGGTGCTGGCGAACGTGCTCGGCCTCACCCCCGAGGGCGGCGTGTACAAGGGCGCCTTCGAGACGCCGATCGCCAAGGCGGCCGTGCTATCGGCGGTCGCGCCGTTCCTCACCGGCAAGGCACCGACCGGCGGTGTCGGCACCGGTGTCGGCGACTCCGGCACCCTGCAGACCGGCCTGGTGACCGCTGGTGGGGTCGCCCTCGTCGGCGCTGCCGCCGCGGGGTACCTCGCCCGCAAGAAGGCCGCCGGCGGCAACGCCGACAGCTGAGCGAAGGCACCGCACCCCGGGAGGCCGACCGGCCTGTCCAGCCGGGGACCACGACGGCCACCTCCCCATCCCGGGGCGGTGGCCGTCGTGGCGAGCGAACAGCGCGCACCCGGGCTGCCGGGTGGGCTCCGGTTAGCGTGCCGGACATCGTCCGGACTCCCGACCTAGGCCAGCAGGAGGGCCCGGTGAGCGTCAGCGCCCCGCCGCGTCCGGCCGCAACGGCCGCACCGCGGCGCCGTCCCCGTACCGCCGCCGACCTCGCGCGGGGCATCGCCCGGGTGACCGGCGAGCTGATGCTGACCCTCGGTGCGGTCGTCCTGCTGTTCGTCGGCTGGCAGCTGTGGGGAACCGGCATCGCGACCTCGCATGCGCAGGCGACCCTCCGCGATCAGTTGGCCCAGCAGTGGTCGCGGGCCGCGTCCGGGCCCCGGGCCGCTCCGGGCCCGACCAGTCCTGGCGCGGCGCGGCCCGGGCCGCAACAGCAGCAGCAGCAGCAGCAGCAGCAGCAGCAGCCCGATCCGGGCACGAGCACTCCGGCCGGCGCACCTCCGGCCGCGCCGGGCAGGGTCGTACCACCCGGCCCGCCGGTCGCCGCACCGCCGCCGGCCGGCCCGGTGTCGCGTCTGCTGATCCCGGCGATCGGCGTGGACTGGGTGGTCGTCCAAGGGGTCGAGCTGACCGATCTCGCCGACGGGCCGGGGCACTACCCGGACTCGGCGATGCCCGGTCAGATCGGCAACTTCGCCGTCGCCGGGCACCGGACCACGCACGGCGCACCGTTCTTCCGGATCGCCGAGCTGCGCGAGGGCGACGTCGTCGAGGCGGAGGTCGCCGACCGGATCTACACCTACCGGGTCACCTCCCATCAGATCGTGGCGCCCCAGGCGGTGTCGGTGGTCGCCCCGGTCCCGGGCCGGCCCGGTGTGCGGCCGACCCGGCGGCTGCTGACGCTGACCAGCTGCAACCCGCGGTACTCGGCGAGCCAGCGGTACGTCGTGCACGCCGAGCTCGCCACGACCCGGGCCCGTTGAGGCCGTGTACGGCGCGATCTGGCGGTTGCTCCCCGGCCCGACGGCGGTCCGGGTCGTGCTCGCCGTGATGCTGCTCGCCGGTGTGCTCGCGGTGCTGTGGTTCCTGGTCTTTCCCTGGGTGGACAGCCGCGTTTCGCTCAGCCCGGGCACGGTCGACTGACGCCGGCCCGGCCGGGGCGGAGCTCCCGGTCACGTCGGGCTCAGCGCAGCTGGTCGGCCAACCGGCGCAGGACCGCCAGGACCCCGGTCGGCCCGTCGACCGTGATGTCGGCCGCGGCCTCGACGCGGGGGTCGGTGTTCTGCTGGCCGCTGGCCAGGCCCACGGTGGCCGTCCCCGCCGCGCGGGCGACGGACAGGGCGGCGAACGCCGGCAGGTCGCCGAGGTCGTCCCCCGCGTACAGCACGGCAACGGCAGCCGCGGCGTCGATCAGCCGGCCCAGCGTGGCTCCCTTGTCGACGCCGGTGGGGCGGATCTCGCGGACGTAGCGCCCAGCCTCGGTCTGCAGGCCTTCCCGGCCGGCGAGTTCGACCAGGGCCGGCGCGATGGCGTCGATGGCTCCCTGAGGGTCCGCCGCCTGCCGGGTGTGCACGGCGATCGCGATGACCTTGTCCTCCACGACCACCCCGGCCGGTGCGGCCAGCCCCCGCAGCAATGCCGGCAACGCCGACCGCACCCGGTCGACGGCAGCGACCGCGACGGGGTCGGCGGCCGAGGTGAGCCCGCCCTCGGCGGACCAGGACTGCAGTCCGTAGTGACCGTGCACGACCAGTCGGCGCAAGCCCGCGTCGGCCGAGCTTGACGCTGCCGCGTCGGGCGACATCGACGCTGCCGCGTCGGACGACATTGACGCTGCCGCGTCGGTCAGCCCGGCGAGGCGGGCCGCGACGTCCGGCGCGCGGCCGGTGACCACCGCAACGTCCACTCCGGCTGCGCCCAGCGCGGCGAGCACGTCCAGGGCACCGGGCAGCGGCCGGGAGTCGGCGGGGTCGGCGACGATGGGCGCGAGCGTGCCGTCGAAGTCGAGCGCGACCAGGGTGTGCCCGGGGTCGGTCCGGGCGAGCCGGAGGAACGCCTCGAGCCGCCCGGCGCCGCCGTCGGTCAGGGCTCCACGCCGAGGCGACGTGCCGACCGGGCCCGCTGCCGCGTCTGGCGCATCCGCCGCAGTCGCTTGACCAGCAGGGGGTCGAACGCGAGGGACTCCCGGCGGTCGATCAGCGCATTCAGGACCTGGTAGTAGCGGGTGGCCGACATGTCGAACCGTTCCCGGACCGCCTGCTCCTTGGCCCCGGCATACCGCCACCACTGCCGCTCGAACAACAGGATGTCGCGGTCGCGCTCGGTGAGTCCGGTGTCGACCGGCACAGCCGGGGAACTCTGGTCCGCACGGCCTGCTGCGTCGCTCACCGGACCCACCGTAACGACGAACCACACCGGTGTCATTCGCCACGCCCCCGGGTGCGGTCGCTCTGCGTGCGAGAGTTGACCGGCGCCGCGCCGGGCGCGCCGCCGCCCCGATCGGCTCGACCCGAGGGGCGTTGGCCGAACACCGCCAGGTGCCGCCGGCGGCCGACCCCGAGGAGCTCCGTGGCCCAGACCCTGCCCGACACGCCGGTCCCACCGGTCCCGGACGGCAACGCCTTCATCGTCGTCGCCAACCGGCTCCCGGTCGACGAGGTGGTCGCCGAGGACGGGGCGAGGTCGTGGCGGCGCAGTCCGGGCGGCTTGGTCAGCGCGCTGGAGCCGGTGATGCGCCGCCTGGACGGTGCGTGGGTCGGCTGGGTCGGCGCCCCCAGCCCCGAGCCCGCGGCCGAACCCGGTGAGCCGGCCCGTCACCCGGTCGCGCCGGAACCGTTCGACGACGGCGGGTTCCACCTGGTCCCCGTCGGCATGACGGCCGGGGAGGTCGCCGCCTACTACGAGGGCTTCTCCAACGGCACCCTGTGGCCGCTCTACCACGACGTGATCGTCGTGCCGCAGTACCACCGGACCTGGTGGGACGCCTACGTCCGGGTCAACCGCCGGTTCGCCGAGCAGGTGGCCTCGATCGCGGCGCCCGAGGCTGTCGTGTGGGTGCAGGACTACCAGTTGCAGCTGGTCCCGTCGATGCTGCGGGCGCTGCGGCCGGACGTGCGGATCGGCTTCTTCCTGCACATCCCGTTCCCGCCCATCGAGCTGTTCGCCCAGCTGCCCTGGCGCCGGCAGGTGCTCGACGGCCTGCTCGGCGCGGACCTGGTCGGCTTCCAGATGCCGGGCGCCGCGGACAACTTCGTGCGGATGGTGCACGACTACCTCGGGCACGAGGTCAAGGACCTGACCGTCGCGCTGCCCGACGGCCGCGCCGTCCGGGCCGGGGCGTTCCCCATCTCCATCGACGCCAAGGAGATGGAGGACCTCGCCCGCACCCCCGAGGTACGCCAGCGGGCCGCCCAGATCCGCACCGAGCTGGGGAATCCGCGGCACGTGCTGCTCGGCGTGGACCGCCTGGACTACACGAAGGGCATCGTCCACCGGCTCAAGGCCTTCGGGGAGCTGGTGCACGACGGCACCCTGGAGCCGGGCGACGCGACCTTCGTGCAGGTCGCCACGCCCAGCCGGGAGCGCGTCGAGGAATACCAGCTGCTGCGTGACGAGATCGAGCTGATGGTCGGCCGCCTCAACGGCGACCTGGGCAAGCTCGGCGCCCCGGTCGTGCACTACCTGCACACCTCCTACGGGCGGGAGGAGATGGCGGCGCTGTACGCGGCCGCCGACGTCATGGTCGTCACCCCGCTGCGGGACGGGATGAACCTGGTCGCCAAGGAGTATGTGGCGGCCCGGTACGACCTCGGCGGCGCGCTGGTGCTCAGCGAGTTCACCGGAGCGGCCGCGGAGCTGACCGAGGCGTTCCTGGTCAACCCGCACGACATCGCCGGACTGAAACGCACGATCATGGACGCCCTGGCGGCCGATCCGGCCGACCTGTCCGCGCGGATGGCGTCGATGCGGGCGCAGGTCGAGCAGCACGACGTGGACGCCTGGGCGGATGCCTTCCTTGCAGCCCTCGGTGCGGTCGACGAGCCGTCCGCATTCGACCGGGTGACCGGTATCCCTGCCTCACTGCACGACCTGATGCGCCGCTGGCGGGACTCCCGGCCGGCGCGCGACGCGGACAACGTCGACACCCGCGGCTGACCGGTCGCGCCGGTCGCCCGCCCCGGGGACCGCGGCACGCCAGACAGGCGGAATCGCTAGGGTCGCCAAGTGCTCACGGAGGCTGCCACCGACCTCGCACCGCAGGTCGGTGAGCTGGTCCGGGTCCGCGGCCAGCAGCGGGTCGTCAACCGGCGCAGCACCTCCACGCAGCCGCGGGACGAGCTCGCCCCCGAACCACCGGGCCGGACGCTGGTCACGCTCACCAGCGTCAGCGACGACGACCTCGGCGAGGAGCTGACCGTCGCCTGGGAGATCGAGCCGGGCCGGGAGGTCCTCCCGGAGACCCGACTGCCCGACGTGACGCCCACCGGTTGGGATGACCCGCAGGTGCTCGGGGCCTTCCTCGACGCCGTGCGCTGGGGAACCGTCGCGAGTGCCGACGACCAGACGCTGCAGGCGCCGTTCCGTGCGGGCATCACCATCGAGGACTACCAGCTCGAGCCGGTCGCCAAGGCCCTCGGGATGCCCCGGGTAGCGCTGCTCATCGCCGACGACGTCGGGCTGGGCAAGACCATCGAGGCCGGTCTGGTGATCCAGGAGATGCTGCTGCGCCACCGGGCCCGGCGCGTGCTGGTGGTCTGCCCCGCCCCGCTGACCGGGAAGTGGCGCGACGAGCTGGCCGAGAAGTTCGGCCTGGCGTTCACCGTCCTCGACGCACCTGCACTCAAGGCGCTGCGCCGTAGCCACGGCCTGGAGGCCAACCCCTTCTCGGTGTTCCCCCGGACGATCGTCAGCCTGCCCTGGCTGCGCACGCCACGCGTGCAGCGGCTGCTCGACGAGGTGCTGACCCCGCAAACTCGGCACCTGGGCTTCTTCGACATTTTGGTGGTGGACGAGGCGCACCACTGCGCCCCGCCCGCTCCCGCCGGGGGCAGGCACTTCGCCGTGGACAGCCAGCAGACCCAGGCGGTCCGGCGTCTCGGCGAGCACACCCAGCACCGGCTGTTCCTTTCGGCGACCCCGCACAACGGGTACCCCGAGTCCTGGCAGGCGTTGCTGGAGATGCTGGACCCCCGGCGGTTCGCCCGGGGCGTCGAGCCGGACGCAGCCGTGGTGCAGCAGGTGATGGTCCGACGCCTCAAGGACGACCTGCTGCTCCCCGACGGCGCCCGCCGGTTCCCCGGTGGTCGCAGCTCCCGGGCCATCGAGGTCGTGTACACCGACGACGAACGCGCGGGGCACCGACTGCTGACCGAGTACACCCGGTCCCGCCACCGGGTTCCCGGGGCGACCGCCGTCCGCGCAGGGGACCTGATCAGCCTGCTGCTCAAGAAGCGCCTGTTCTCCTCCCCCGCCGCGTTCGCCCGCACCCTCGCCGCCCACCGCGCCACGGTCGCCCGCTCGGTTGCCGGTGGTCCGGACGCCGACGAGGCGATCGCCGGGGACATCGACGAGGCCGTCCCGGAGTGGATGCTCGACGCGTTCGGCTGGGAGGACGACCCGGATCCCGAGGGCGCGGAGAGCGATGTCCTCAGTCGCGCGGGAACCGCGACGGGTGCTCTCGACGTCGACCAGGCCGCCCTGCTGGACCGCCTCACCTCCTGGGCGGAACGGCGCGCCGAGCCGGCCGGACAGCAAGGCCGACGCGCTCGTGGCCGAGCTCCGGCGGCTGTGCCCACCCGGCACGACCGAGCGGGTCATCGTCTTCACCGAGTACCGCGACACCCAGGTCTGGCTGGCCGGCATCCTTGCCGCGCGCGGACTGGGTGGTGAGCGTCTCGGTCTCCTACACGGCGGCATGGACCCAGACCGGCGCGAGCACCTGAAGCAGGCGTTCCAGGCCGCGCCGGACCGCGACCCCCTGCGGATCCTGCTGGCGACCGACACGGCGAGTGAGGGCATCGACCTGCAACGGCACTGCCACACCGTGATCCACTACGACATCCCGTTCAACCCGAACAGGCTCGAGCAGCGGATCGGCCGGGTCGACCGGTACGGACAGCACCACGAGGTGGACGTGGCCCACTTCGTCGGTGCCGGATGGCAGACGGCGGCGGCGGGCTCCTACGACGGGGACCTGGAGTTCCTGTCCCGGGTGGCGCGGAAGGTCGCCGCCGAGCGGCGCGACCTCGGCAGCGTCAACCCGGTGCTCGCCGGTGCCGTCGAGGCGCGGATGCTCGGCCGTCCCCTCCTGCTCGACCCCTTGCAGGTCGCGCCGAAGACGAGCACCGGCGTCCTGCGCGCCGAGCGCGACCTGCGGGCACAGGCCCAGCGGCTGCGAGCCCAGCTGGACCGCTCGATCGAGCGACTGCACGTCGCCCCCGTCAACGTCCGCCGCGTGGTGGACACCGCTCTCGACCTGGCCGGGCAGCCCGCACTGGCCGACGGCGAACCCGGCGAGGTACGTACTCCGGAGCTGCGGGCGGGATGGGAACGGACGGTCGCGGACCTGGCAGACCCGCTGTCCGGTCAACCGCGTCCGCTCACCTTCGATGCCGCCATCGCGCGCGGCCGCGACGACGTGGTGCTGGCCCATCTCGGACACCCGCTGGTCGCGCAGGCCACTCGCCTATTGCGCAGTGCTGTGTGGGGTGGGCGGGCCGACCTGCACCGGGTGACGGCTGTCCGGTTCACCCCGCCACCGGAGCTGGAGCTGCGCGGCCCGCTGGTCGTGGTGGTGGCCCGCCTGGTCGTGGTCGGAGCGGACGGCGGCCGCCTGCACGAGGAGATCGTGCTGGCCGGCCGGGACCTGCCCGCCACCGTTCGCGGACGCCGACTGGACCTGGAGGCCCGTGGGTACGCCGCGGTGCGGGCCACGCTGGAGGCAGCACTGGAACCCGGTGCGTGTCGGCCGGCCCCGGCCGCCGACCGGGAGCAGCTGGCGCAGCGGTGGGAGGAGCTCACCCCCCGCCTCGTCGAAGACGTGCGCGCGCGGGCGACCACCCAGAAGGACGCGCTGGCGACGGACCTGGCGCGCCAGCTCGAGCGGGCCCGGTCCACCACACGGGCCGTCTTCGACCAGCTTCGCGCCACGCTGGCCGCGGCGCTGCAGGCGCCGGTGGAGGACCTGCAGTTGTCCCTCGACGGGTTGGACCCTGGCGAGCGACAGCAGTACGACCGGGACCGCCGGGCCTGGCGGGACCGCCTCGACACCCTCGACGAGGCGCGCGACGTCGAGCTGGCGGCGCTGGACCGGCGGTACGGCGGCGCCCGGGAGCTCGTCTTCCCGTTCGCCGTCGTGCTCGCCGTGCCCGACGGTGTCGCTCCCGTGTCAGGGCCGGTCTCAGCGGTAGACGCGTGAGCGCGATGCGGCAACGGCGTCGCCATTACTCCGCGGGTGAGGCCGCCCGGTGGCGCCACAGCTGGCTCGAGCTGATCCAGACATCCGGGCCCTTCCTGACGCTTCCGGTTGTCGACCGGGTGTTCCCGGACGGGCTGCCCGAGGTCCCGTCAGGCGCGCGACGCGCCGTGCGCACCGCTGTCGCCGACGCCCTGGACAACCGCGGCGCGACCCGGCACCAGGCGATCAGAGCAATGCTCTGCGAAGCCCTGAACTGGGACGAGCACCTCCGGCTCGACGCCGAGCTCCCCGCTGCCCTGGCCGAGCCCGTCGTCGAGCACGGACTGGCGTTGCGACCGGACATCGGCTTCTACGCCGAGCCGAAGGTGGACGTCGAGTCCCCCGAGGTCGACCCGGGCGACGACGTCGAGGACGGCGAGGATGACGCGGCCGAGGCCGTGCCGCCGACCACGGGCAGCGGTCCGTGGCGGCTGCTCGGGATGGTGTCCGAGTGGGGCACGCACCCGCTGGCTCGGACGTCGACCAACGGGTGGGCGGCCAGTCCCGTCGAGCGTCTCGCAGTGCTGCTGCGGGCCCGGGGTGTCCCGATCGGTCTGGTCACCGACGGTCGTTGGTGGGCCGTGGTGTGGGCGCCGGCCGGCGGGACCACCGGGGCGGCCGTGTGGGACGCGAGCCTGTTCGGGGAGGAGCCGGAGTCGTTCCGCGCCTTCGTCGCGCTGCTGACCCGCGCCCGCTTCCTGGCTGTTGCTGACGCCGACACGCTGCCGGCGCTGCTGACCGAGAGTGTCAGCGCCCAGGAGGAGGTCACCGACAACCTCGGCCGCCAGGTCCGCGACGCCGTCGAGCTGCTCGTGGGGACGCTGGACCGGCTGGATGCGGACTCGGGCGTCCTGGCCGGGGTGAGCGACGACGACCTGTACGACGGGGTCGTCACCGTGATGATGCGGCTGGTGTTCCTCCTGTTCGCCGAGGAGCGACGCCTGCTCCCCAGTGACGACGACGTGTACGTCGCCGCGTACAGCGTCGGCCGCCTCGTCGAGCAGCTGGAGGCAGCCGAGTCCCTCGCCGGTGCGCAGGCGCTGGAGCACCGCACCGGTGCCTGGCACCGACTGCTCGCGGTCAGCCGCGCGCTGCACGCCGGCATCGCGCACGAGGACCTCCGCCTCCCCGCCTACGGCGGCGGCCTGTTCGACCCGGACCGGTTCCCGTGGCTGGAGGGTCGTGTCGCGGGTGGCGCCGAGGATGCCGCGGCCCGACCGCCGGACGTGGACGACCGGACCGTGCTGCGACTGCTCCGCGCCGTGCAGTACGTGGAGGTGAACGGCGAGCGGCGGCGCCTCACCTTCCGCGCGTTGGACGTCGAGCAGATCGGGTACGTCTACGAGGGGCTGCTGGAGCTGGAGGTCCGGACGGCGCAGGAGGTCACGCTCTCGCTGGTGCGCCCGGCGGCGTGGCCGAAGGGCAAGGCGCCGGCCGAGGCCCCGCTCACCGAGGCGGTCGAGCGGCTCGGGAGCCCGACCGGGCCGACTATGGCCGAGTGGGTGGCCGTCCGGACCGGGTGGTCCGCGACCCGGCTCGCGAAGGTGTTCCAGACCCCGCTGGAGGCAGAGCGCCGCTCCGGTCTGCTGCGGGCCACCGGCGGCGACACCGACCTGGTCGCCGCTCTCGAGCCCTACGCTGGCGTCCTGCGCTGGGACGAGCTCGGCCGGCCATCGGTCACGATGGCCGGCCGCCGGTACATCGCCCCGAGCACCCGACGGGCAGCGACCGGTACGCACTACACCCCGCGTGCTCTCGCCGAGGACGTCGCCGGCAACGCGCTCGAACCGCTCGCGTACCGGCCGGGACCGCTGGAGACGGCAGACCGGTCGACCTGGCGCATCCGCCCCTCGACGGAGCTGCTCGACCTGCGGGTGGCGGACATCGCCATGGGGTCCGGCGCGTTCCTGGTGGCCGCGTGCCGGTACCTGGCCGACCGTCTGGTCGAGGCATGGGAGGCGGAGGGACGACCCGGAGCGGTGCTCGCTGTCCGGCACCGCGAGCAGGCGCGGCTGTCCGCCGATGCCGAGGTGGCGCAGGTCGCCCTCGACGCGCGCCGCCTGGTCGCCGAGCACTGCCTGCACGGGGTGGACATCAACCCCCTCGCCGTGGAGATGGCGAAGCTGTCGCTGTGGCTGGTCACCATGGACCGCGAGCGGCCGTTCGGTTTCCTCGACGACCGCCTGGTCGCCGGGGACAGCCTGCTCGGGCTCGCCTCGGTGGAGCAGCTGACCTCGTTGCACGCCGACCCGGACGGTGGTCACGGCGGCGCGCTGTCGTACGCCGACGGCTGGTCCGACCAGCTCGCGCGGGCCGCCGACCTGCGCCGGCAGATCACCGCCCACCCGGTGACCAGCGGACGTGACGTCGCCTTCAAGGCCAGTCTTCTCGCCGAGGCACGCTCCTTGACCACCCAGCTCGGCGCGGTGGCGGACGCGGTCACCGGGGTCGGCCTGCAGGCAGCAAGCCTGTCCGTCAAGAAGGCGGAGACCGCGTTCGTCGCCCTGTCCATCAGCGTCGGTCACGCCGCCCCGGATTACGCCACCGGACTGGTCGACCAGATTGCGCTGGTCCAAGCCGGCCGTCCGGCAGGCGTGGTCCCCCGCTCCCCGTTGCACTGGCCGCTCGCCTTCCCCGAGGTCTTCGCCGATGCGGACACCCGGGGCTTCGACGCGATCATCGGGAACCCACCGTTCCTCGGTGGCAAGAAGATCAGCGGCGCTCTCGGCGACGACTACCTGGCATGGCTGGCCCGGTGGGACGGTCGGCGCATCAGGGGCAACGCCGACCTCGCCGCCCGCTTCGTCCTCCGTGCGGAACGCCTGCTCTCGCCACGTGGCCAGCTCGGGTACATCGCGACCAACACCCTTGTGCAGGGAGACACCCTCGAGGTGGGGCTGGCCGAAGCCTGTCGCCGCGGCATGACCCTGCGTCGGGGGCGTCCAAGCCATAAGTGGCCGAGCGCGAGTGCGAACCTGGAGATCGTCGACGTCTGGGCCAGCCGGGCACCGGTCGCGTCGGCCGGCTCGCGCTGGCTCGCCGGCGAGGAGGTCCCGGAGATCGGCCCGGACCTCGAGCCGGTCGGTCGGGTGAGGGGCCGCCCTCAACGCCTCAAGGAGAACGAGGACATCGCATTCCAGGGATCGAACGTCCTCGGTCTGGGCTTCACGATGACCGAGGACCAGGCGACCGCCCTGATCCAGCACGACCCGCGGAACGCGCAAGTCCTCCAGCCGTACGTGATCGGCCAGGACCTCAACCAGCGCCCGGACTGCTCCGCCAGCCGCTGGATCATCAACTTCCGCGACTGGACACTCGAGCATGCCAGTCAGTTTCCCGATGCACTTGACATCGTCGAACGTCTGGTCAAGCCCCAGAGGAGCCTGCTGCCGGACTACAAGAAGCGGGTTCGGGACAACTGGTGGCGGTATGAGCACCAAGGTCCGTCGCTCTACCGGGCGGTCGCGGGCCTCGACCACGTGCCGGTCATCACTCAAGCCAGCAGTACCCTCATGCCGGTTCTAGTCCCGACCGGTCCCGTCTTTGATCAAAAGGTCGTCGTATTTGCTCGCGATTCTTCCGCGCTTCTCGCTCTACTATCATCTGCTATGCACTCTTGTTGGGTCGTTCGCTATGCGGCCACCCTAGGGACTGGGATCAATTACTCTCCCTCGGACGTCTTCCAAACTTTTCCTTTCCCTGCGCTGACCAGAGACCTTGGGTTGCTTGGCGAGCAGTTGCACGCTGGGCGTCGAAAGCTGATGCTGAGCCGTGGCTGGGGCCTGACGACCACCTACAACCACGTGCACGACCCGGCCGACCGTGACCCGGCGGTCGTCGCGCTCCGTGACCTGCACACCGAGATCGACGGAGCAGTGCTCGCGTCCTACGGCTGGGACCTCGACCTGGAGATCGGTCATCACCCCACGAAGATCGGGACCCGCTGGACCGTCAGCCCCCGCGCCCGCTTCGAACTCCTCGACCTGCTCCTCGAGGAGAACCACCGCCGCGCCGGCTACACGCCACCTGCCCGGTGACCCCGACTCAGCCAGATCCGCGCTGGGCCACCTCCGGCTGGGGCCACCGGGTTCGGACACAGGACGAGCTTTTCCGGGCGGTCTCTCGCATCGGCTCGCTGCAGGCCGGCCGCCGGTACGTGTGGCGCGGTGTCTCAGACGCCCGCTACCGCGTCCGCTCTTCGCTTCTTCGACACGTGTTGGCCGAACCGGGAGCGGCGGAACCGCCCACCGAGAAGTCCTTGCGGGCCCGGGAGCGAGCCATCCTCCGGGAAGCGCGGTCATGGGGCTTGGGGTTCGGTCCGACCGGCTTCGTGCCCGACCTCCACCTGCTGACGAGCCTCCAACATCACGGGGTCCCCACTCGACTGCTCGACGTGACGACGAACCCGATGACTGCCATGTGGTTCGCCTGCCAGTCATCACCCGGCGAGAGCGCCACCGCCGGGGCGCTTTTCGCCTTCGACGTCACCTTCGCGCCTCAGTACGAGACGCTGGAGTTCGGTCCCACCGCGTACGGCGCGATGTCAGACCCACCGGGTTGGTCACTTGGGTCCGCCCTCACCGTGTCGGCTCGCGACCACAAACCGTTCATCGTCCGACCGACCGTCCGGGACGCGCGGATGCAGGCCCAGGAGGGATTGTTCATCGGTGGGGCACTGCCCTCGGATCCGACGCCGCCGGCTGCGCTCGAGGACTTCGACCTCGCTCAATCCTCAGCGCCGGGTCGCGACCGTTTGTCTAGGCTGTTTGCGCCTGACGACCGGCCCGCTGGGCGACCGATGTCCTTGCCCTTCTGCGCCCTCGTCATCCCGCCGGCGGTGAAGAGCAAGGCTTTGCCGCACTTGCTCGGGACCTACGACCGCCGATTCGCCACGATGTTCCCCGACG
>JAABUP010007081.1_pt1 | contig 15372 bp, 1 predicted proteins | sample 5559201 | NCBI WGS metagenome assembly JAABUP01 (sample SAMN10711887, study PRJNA513373) | rock metagenome | isolation source: Antarctica rocks | place: Antarctica
TTATTTATTTATACTCCTACTCTAGTAAAACTATATTATTAATAAGGGTATTCCTTATACCTTTTACCTCTAAGTATTAGACGTACTCGTTAGCCGCTAGAGAAACCGTTAGAGCCTACGCTCTAGTTAAAAACTCCCTCTTATCTATATAATTTACTAATTATTAACTCTACGGCGGTACCGCTAGGTCTCTTATACTACGGTAAGAACTTACGCTAGTTTCTATTCTTATATATTAGTAATTTATAGTCCGAATTACCGCTTTACGGTCGATAGAGTAGGTAAAGTAGTTAGGCTTACGCGGTTAGTTTTAGGGCGGTTATTACCCCTTTAGCTCTCGCGCTTTTCTTCTTCCTCTTTCTCCTCTTTCTTACTAGGCCCTCTATCTCGATACCCTATAGAAGCTTCGACTTTACTAGTTACTCCCTTATAAACGAGAAGGATATAATTACCTTAGTTTCTATTATTTACCGTACCGCTACTCTAATACCCTTTATTTCGGTTAGTATCCTCCGAGTATCGGTTATACTAGCCTCTATAAAAAGCCGCTATTAGGCCTTCCTAAATTTAGGGTAAAAAAAGAGAATATATATTATATTTTACTTCCTCTATTTATATAAGTATTCGCCGTTATCTACCGTTAGGACGTATATATAATAGAGGAAGTTATTTAGGCCGATCTTACCGCTCCGAAACTAAGTCGCTATTAAGCTTTCTACTTTCCGTAGTATATAATAATAGTCTAGGCGATTATCGAATAGACCGCCTTATTAAATAGGGGATATTTACTAGCCCTAGAGGCCTACCTTATACTTCTCCTATTTATCGACTTAACGTCGCCGTACCTAGTACTTTACGTTCTCGTTAATTACCTTAATACTCTAGTATTCCTCGGTTTTAGTACTAGAGGTCTAGCCCTACCTCTTCTTAATAGTAGTAGCCGCCTTATTTTAATAGTTATAGCCTAAGGAGTTAAGGGCCTACTTCTCCTTCTCCTAAGTTAATATAGGTAGTAGATCGCGCCTCCTCTATCGGCAAATCTCAAAAGTTTATTTTAGTACGCTTTTTTAGATATTATCGAAAAAATTAGGGTTTAGTACGATTTAGCACGTTTCGCACGTTCCGCCTATGTCTAACGCTTTCAGCTATATTAGCAACCTAGGTTGCTAATACCCGAAATAGCAACCCTAAAATTTAGCCGTACGAACCCCCGAAGGCCCCCCGAAGGTCTTACGACCGTAGCCCCGAAGGCCTTACCACCGTAGCCCGAAGGCCTTGCGACCGTGGCCTAGCGCACCACTATCATCGCTATGCGCATAGCCCTAGCGCACCACCCCGTGCACCCACCACGCGAGAGAATCGGCCGAATCGACCGAATTTGGGGTCTGATTTTAGGTGGTGTTAGTGGTTCATCCCCTATAGCCTTCCCGAGTGTTTTGGTCGATTATAAACATCGAAAAAATCGAAAAAATCGAACTTTTAAATTTCACGTGATTTGCTAAAAAATCGTGATTTTGCTAAACCTACTAAACCTGCTAAACCTGCTAAAATCGTAATATTAGCACGCGCATTTACTAATTACGATAAAATTACGATTTTACCCGCATTTCCGGAGTTAGCAAATCCGGATTTAATATAAACTTTTGAGATTTGCCGATGTCCGCCGGTAGAGCCTATTCTAAATTATTTTATTCCCGTTTATTATTATAGAGCTAGCCCCTCTCGATACTTAGTATCGTATAACTAGCCTATCGAGCTATTAGTCTATCGGTATAATTACTAATTCCGCCTCGAGAACCTAGACCGGGATAGCCTTATATACCTCTAGTACCGTTTTAAGGTACTAGTTCTACTCGGACTATATATAAGGTAGATAGGCTATCCCTTTCCTTATGAGCGGATGGACCGCACTAGGCTTTAGCGTATCCGAGGGTATCCTAAAGATGCTATTTATCTATTCAATAATCCGTAGATAACTGAGAATCCTGCCAAGAGCTAGTAGGATTAATTAGGTAAGCTCTATGGCTCCGGATATGCTAGTTGCTAGTGCGGTCCATCCGCTTACAAGGAAAGGGATACTCTAGGAGGTAGGCACTAGCGACTTTACGACGATCCTATTAACGTCTCGGGGCCTAAAGACCGTAACCTAGTAGGTGATACGGCGTAGAATACTAGGCTAATTCTCTCTAGCGAAAGAATAGCTATTTAGAGTAATAGAAGTAAATCGGGAAGAAGATCTAGCGATAGGAAGTATACGATAGAAGCGTAACGTAGTACTACTAATAACGTATAAGAGTAAAAATAGCGGGGTAGTAAAGGTTTTCACCTAATAAGGTTTCCTTTATATATCTAAAGTATAGAACGCCTTTATTAGCTACTAGATAGCTAGATAGTAGAGTATAAAACAATTAATTAATTAAGGTACTAGTTCTAGATTATAGCTAGTATTCTCGCGGGCGTCTTCGACGCTTCGCTTATACCTTTAGATTAGTACTAGATCGGGGCGGTAAATATTAGTATTAGTCTTACTATTATATTATAAACTAGTCTATACTTCTCGAGGGTAGCTTCCTACGTCGATTCCGCTATATAATTAATAGCCCTAGTCTAGATAGCCGCCCTCGCCTTTAGCTAGGTAATATAGGGGTCCTAGCGTAGTTTAGTATCGATATAGAGCCCTAAGACTTATAAACTCGATTCCGGTTCGATTACTACGTTATTAAAGTTAATTACTATCTTTATATTAAATTTCTTCGGGGTCCGGGATAAGTATATTAGCTTATACTTTTAGGGGGCGAACGTCGCCCTATAGATTCGTACCTAGTATAGGTAGATTTTATATACCCTCTCTAGATACCTATAGTTAGCTTTAATAAATTCGCTATACGCTAGTAAATAGACGTCGTCTATAAAGCCTCTTACTTATATTAGGAGCCTAGCTATAGTATATTCCTCGAGGAGCGGTATATTAAAGAATAGGAATAATATTAGTAAAATCGGTAAGCCTTAAGGGATCCCTATTTCGACTTCTTTTAGTTCGCTAGTCCTTCCTTCTAGGGTAATCGATATCTTCTTATCTAATAGGAAGCTTACGACCTACCGAATAATAAAGGCCGGTATCCTTCTTATTCGTAGGTTATAGAGAAGTCTCTTATAGAAGATATTATTAAAGACGCCTACTACGTCGAGAGATAATAGGCTAGCTACCTTCTTCTTATTACCGCTTTTACTATAGTTCTATATTATATAGACTATATCTATAAGAGCCTTAAGAGCTATCTCGATTAGGTATTTCCTTCGCGCTCCTATCTATTATAGTAGAAGTAAGTAGTATTTCTCCGCTAGGTCGCTAAGCTTCCTTAGAACTACTATCTTTAGCGCTTTTCCTAATATATTAAGAAGTATAATTAGCCTATACGATTTAGGCTTTAAGTAATTATTCTTTACTAGTTTCTTTAGAATTACTATATTCGCCTCTTTAAACTAGGTAGAGTAATAGCCTACCTCTATATAGGCCTAAAATAGGTATATAATAACGCCTATAATCGGCTCTCCTATTAGTAACCTTAGGAATTAGTTTAGGATCCCCGTTCTACTTAGGGCCTTATCTACGGCCGAGTTCTAGATCGCCTTATTTACCTCGCGTATTATAACTATATATAGAAGCTCTATTAGTATTAGGTACCTTACTACCGTAATACCCCCTAGGTCTACCTAGAGAGGTAGAGGAAAGAGGGTCTTCTTTAGCGCTCTTACCTTACTATCGAAGTCTATAGCCTTTCCCCCTATTTTATCCTTTATCGCTAGAAACTAGGGAAGTTCCTTTAACTTTCTACTCTTTTTTCTACCCTATAGGCTTTAAGAATACTTTATAAACCTATAGTAAAGCTAGAAATATCTATTTATATACTCGGCCTATATATCGATAGGAAACTAAAGTAGGGACCCTACCTCGCGAAGACTAAGGCTAAGATAGCGACCTAGATACTCGGGCTATTAATAGTAGCGGGTTCTATATAGGGCGCTATACTTAGTAAAGCTAAATAGGTATATAGCGCGGTAGTTAGACCGGCGATAATATACGTAGCGGGATCGTAGTATAATCCTAGGGGTACGCTAGGGTCGAACCGAATAAAGGTAAAGGTATTAGAGAAAATATAGAACTAGTATTTATATATAGTTCTTAGAGCCTTTAAAGTAACCCTAATTACGGTCCTAGAGGCCGAGGCGAGAATACTATTAATCGAGATATACCTCGACTAGCTAGTAATCCGCGCTTAGGCTATAAGGGGAATATACTCGATTATAATTAAGAGTAATATAAGGATTAGGCGGAGACTAAGGCCGAAGAGAGGAAGAAAACTAGCGCCGCGGAATATACCGGCTAACGAAAAGAAGGCGTAGTCTCTCTACGCCCTAGGAAAAAGCGATATAGACTTTCTAACCCCTCCTCCCCTATTTAGCTTAACGCCGGCTTAGGCTAAGGCGGCGAAGGCGATAATAGGCGTCTAAATAGAGGGGTAGAGTAATAAGAGGTAGAAGAAGCGGTAGAAGAAGTACTAGAATAGGATTCTAGAGACGGTAAGGTCCTCGGTATAGTAAGGCGAGCTAGGAAGACGAGGTCTCTATAAAGGGCTAGTAAAGGCTATAAACTCGGTAGTATATCGGCAAAAACTTAAACCTAGCTTAGGGCTAGCAGGGCCGCCCGGGGCGGCACTAAGCTAGTTTACCTAAAATATCCTATATCCTAGCTCTATACCTCTTATATCTAGCCTAGTTACTAAATGAGGCACCTAAGCTTAGGAATATAACCGTTACTAAAGCTTATATTTAAATACGGCTATACCTAGAAGAATATATTTATCGCCTTAGTCTAGATCTACGCTTTACGTTTAGTAAACGTTTCCCCCTATAGTTCTAGGATACCCGCAGTTTCTATAAACCGCGTTTTTAGTATTAATACCCTTTTTATTATAGTAGCTATAGTTAGTAATTAGACTTCCTTTATCGATTATAGCGTTAGTACCTTTAATTAATTAATTAATTATTTTATACTCTACTATCTAGCTATCTAGTAGCTAATAAAGGCGTTCTATACTTTAGATACGTAAAGGAAACCTTATTAGGTGAAAACCTTTACTACCCCGCTATTTTTACTCTTATACGTTATTAGTAGTACTATATTACGCTTCTATCGTATACTTCCTATCGCTATTTCTTCTTCCCGATTTACTTCTATTACTTTAAATAGCTATTCTTTCGCTAGAGAGAATTAGCCTAGTATTCTACGCCGTATTATCTACTAGGTTACGGCCTTTAGGCCCCGCGACGTTAATAGGATCGTTATAGAGTCGCTAGTACCTACCTCCCGGAGTATAGCCTATCTACCTTATATATAGTCCGGGTAAAATATAATAATATACTTTACGTCTTACTTCCTCTACCTATATAGGTAGCCTACTATTAATATTCTAGGGACCTTATATATATAGAGGAAGTTAATAAGGCCGATCTTTCCGGTTCGTAATTAGGTTACTACCGAGCTTATAGCCTTCGCTAGCCCTTTATAGAGACCCCGTCTTCCTAGCTCGCCTTATTATACCGGGGACCTAATCGTCTCTAGGATCCTATCCTAGTATTTCTCCTACCGTTCCTTCTACCTCTTCTTACTCTACCTCTCTATTTAGGCGCCTATTATCGCCTTCGCCGCCTTAGCCTAGGCCGGCGTTCGGATAGGTAGGGGAGGAGGGGTTAGAAAGTCTATATCGCTTTTTCCTAGGGCGTAGAGAGACTACGCCTTCTTTTCGTTAGCCGGTATATTCCGCGGCGCTAATTTTCTTCCTCTCTTCGGCCTTAGTCTCCGCCTAATCCTTATATTACCCTCGATTATAGCCGAGTATATTCCCCTTATAGCTTAAGCGCGGATTACTAGCTAGTCGAGGTATATCTCGATTAATAGTATTCTCTCCTCGGCCTCTAGGACCGTAATTAGTATTAAATTATATAACGCGTGTTACGTAACCTAGATTACGTAATATAGTCTTAGTATCCTAATTTATCTTAATATAGTCTTATATTATCCTCTATAGTTTAATTAATTAAGAAGTATTCTACCCTACTACGTTTAATAGGTTATAAGCCCGGGTTCGGCGCATTCGCTACGCACCCTAAAATAACCTCTAAAGAACATACTTCTTAGGAGGTAGTCGCTATAGCGCTGCCGCTACTATAGAAAATGCGAATATTGCGCCCGGGAGAAATTAGGCCTTAGTACCGGAATAAAGTTCTTCTAAGCCGTCCTACGTAAAAATAGTCCGCTAGAAATTAGCTATACTAACGCTAGGAATTGGCTTAAGAGCTAGAAATTAGCTATATCTATATACTAGAGAATAGCTGTACTATAGAAGTTAGAAAGTAACTTATAGCTAGGAATTAGCCGCTATCGGAGAGCTAGGAATTGGCTAAGCCTATTAGTTTATTAGTAGAACGATTAGCTTAATATATACTAGAAACTAGTGCGTGAAAATAATATATAGCCTTAGGGGTGGCTACATTAGCTTTATATTAGCTTTAAAAAAGGAACCTACTTTCGTAACTATCTTATACCGCTTATAAAAGCGATACTAGTACTAATATAGGCTACCGCAGCTTTACTACTCTACTCCTAAACTAAGTTCTCTATAAAAGAGACGTTCTACCGCGATACTCCTGCCCTCCGTAAGTAGTATCGCTAGAGCTAGAACCCTAGGTACGTCGTTTAGCTCGTATTAAGTAGTAAAGATAGCGACTTAAGAGAATACTAAACTCCTCTATTATATCGAAACCGAAGCGCCGTAGGCTAAAGTAGGCCCGTATACTTTAGAAGCGACTCGAAGAGACGTTTTAATAAACCTAACGATCTATAAAAAGAGCTTTTAGACGCTCGGAGGAATCTAACCGATATAAGAACTAGTATCGATACGTATACCTCCCTGATTTATCTCCTTCCTTAGGCTAATCTATACGTGAATTAACGCTAGAACTAGCTAGTAATATAGAGCTCTTTGGCCTTACACCTCGAACTCCTCCTCCTCCCTCGCGATGTTAGATTAAATGAGGTCTATCGCCTTATTCGATAAAATTAAGAAGCTCGAATTAATAGAGGGCTTTATACGTTAGAAATAAGTAATGCGGGATAGGTTTAATATCATCGATCTGTAGGACGTTATTAACGATCCTAAACCCCCTGAATTAAATAAAGCGAATCGTTCATTTAACGCTAATAAGGCGAAGTAATGGAAATCGAGTAATCGCTTAATCTACGCTATTCTCCGGCGCACCGTTAGGGAGGTTATATATATAAAAATCGAAAAAGAGACTAATACGAAGGATGCTTAGGACTTAATTCTACTCGAATTTAAGCTACGTAGCTCCGGCTATCTATACGTAGCGCTAAATAAGCTAGACCTATTTACTATCGACTAGTATAATAGCCTAAGCGACTACGCCTCTAAATTCTAAGCTACCTATAACGAGCTTTAGAACTTCACCGGTACCTTCACGCTCGATAGTAACCTTATAATCTAGTAGTTCCACCGAAACCTCGGGTTATAGTTCTAGCGGTACTGCGAGGCCTACGCAGAAGACTATAAACCTTTCGAGAAAGATGGTAAAGCTAAAATAACGCTTAGTAAGGCTATCTTAAGGTTTCGTAACACCTTATATCTCTAAGCTAGTAGCATATCTAGAACCTAGATAGCCCTAGCGGTAAGGGTAACTAATATCCTAAAAGTCTACTAACCGGACTAGGAAGGTACTATTCGGCCTCTACTATACTATGCTAATATAGTAAGACGTATCCGCTATTATACTACCTATAGTAAGCCCTAGCACGATAGCTTAGGACATGACGACGCCATAGCTAATTAGAATAATAGACGTAGTAGTAGCGGCCGCGGTAGCCGAGGTAGCCGTAGCAACCGTAGTAGAGGTAGAGGTAATAGTAATAACTAGAACTAAAACCAAAACTAGACCTAGAATTAGAACTAAAATAATTCTAACTCTAATTTAAACTAACGCTCATCGTCTAAGCGACCTAGAGCCGAAACCGAATTAAACGTCGATTCTTAGTATACCCTAGCGGGCGTCACCGGAGATATGTCGTCTCTATAGATTTTTAATAGTAGCTATAATCGCTATATCACCTATAATAAGTCGGTCTTTAAAGACTTTAAGGAACTTACTAACGCCGAGCCTATTAAGGGCTTCGGTGGAGATATAGTGCCCACTAGGAGTGGTCTCATTAGGCTACTATATATAGGTCGAAATGGTAAGGTTGCCTACCTAGAAATTAATAATATTACGTACGTTCCTATATATAGTTTTAATCTCATCTCTTCTTCTAAACTATATAGAATCGGATATCCCTTATAATACGTTCCTAGGGGGATCTAGATTAGGTCCCTAGGCATCATCGCCGAGCTAGTAGACTATAACCTATATATTCTGCGAATATATAGCTAGTCCTACGCACTTACTACGATAGACGTTAAGGCCCTTACCTTATAGTACGAGAAGCTCGGCTATTTAGGTAAGGACAACGTGAAAAGACTAGCCAGCATAGTAGATGGAATCGATTTAATTGAGCCATTAGCGGAAGATAATAGCTATTAGGTCTATAGCGTTATAAAGATATATACCTACTCCTATAAGCGTTAATTACGACGAGGTCGTTTCTAAAATAACGTTTTCCATAGCGACCTTATTAACCTAAAAGGTCTCGGCGTACTTACTACGTTTACTAAGAACACTACTAAGCATAGCTCTTACTACTTTATACCTAATAAGAAAGGAGTCTTTAGCGCCTTCCGGGGCCTAAAGAACGCTGTCGAATATAGCTAAAATCGAATTTACTATTCCTATACGGATAAGGATCCTATATACGTAGACGGAGAATTTGCTAATTTTCGATACGAATATAGTATCGTATAGAGTTCTTCTATTCCTAGGAACCTATAGATAAATAGCGTTTCTAAACGCGTTAGCTAGACCTTACTCGCTAGGGCCTATATACTCCTAGTCGATAGTAGTCTCCTAGATGAGCTCCTACTAGAGCTAATCTCTATAGTAAATTAGCTACGTAACCGATCTCCGGTGGTAATAATAGATATTACTTTGTACGAGGCCGATATAGGTGCCCGCCTAGACCTATCTTATACCCGAAAGATAGGTTAGGTAGGCCTATACTAAGAACGAAAGATTACTAGCTAAAACTAGGAGAAGTTTAAGCTATATATCTAGAAAGGTATACTCGTTGGCTACGAAGGTGACCATTTCTACCGTATACTTATGCCCTCGGGAAAGGTCTAACGCTATACTAACGTCTAGTAGACTAATAAACGGGTTATCGAAGACCTCGATATAATGCTAACTATATCTAAAGTCTCCGTTATAGTGCCCCATTAGGGGGGAGATGTAATAGTAAGACGTAAAGGCCCGTCGGGGCTATATATAACACCTCCTAATATAGAGTTAAATATCGCTAGTAGCTCTAAGACCTTTAGCTAAGCTAAGGCTAAGGCTACTATAAAGTTAAATACGATAGTTCAGGATATATTTAATTCCTTATTACTCCCACAGCGGCTAACGAGACGCGCTATCTTATTAAATAGGCTAAGTCCTACTCCGGCTATACTAATAATTAATCCGGTTCCTAACTTATCTAATTTATCTAAGTCTAAAGAATTAGAGCTATTAGCGTTAGATAGGTATCTAGACCTACGAGAACTATCAGAATTACCTAACCTATTAGCCTTAATCGCTAAAGCCATACCCTATAAACCCTACGAACCGAAAACGTATAAGGAGGCTATAGCCGATTCGTTTAGTAAAATATACTAGTAATTAGGTATATAAACCGAAGTGGATTCTCTCGAAACTAATGCTACGTAGGTCCTAGAATAACTACCAATCGGGAAAGAGTGCCTCCGGGGCAAATGGGTCTATAAGCTAAAGCGTGGGGCCGCCGGTAAAGTTACTCGTTATAAGGTACGCTAGGTCGTGCGTAGATTCGAACAACGCTATAGTATTAACTTCGACGAGACGTTTACCTCGGTAGTAAAGCTAATAAGCTATAAGGCTCTATTCGCGATTATGGCCGCATTTAACCTAGAACTTAAATAAATAGACGTCTAAACTATATTCCTTTATAGCCTTATCGATCGGGATGACATCTACGTAGAATAACCTACTAGTTTTAATAATAATAGTAGGCGAGTCTACCGCTTAAAGCGAGCACTCTATAGACTAAAATAGTCCCCTCGTATTTAATATACCACCTTTATAAACTTCCTAGCCGGATTAGGCTTTACGCCCCTAAGTGCGGACTTTAGTATATTTATTAACTAGGATACGCGTCTTATTATCGCTCTCTACGTTAATAACATCCTTATCGCTAGTACGGGTAAGGAGAAAATCGCCTAGCTTAAATAAAAGCTCTATAATTAGTATAAGATGATAGACCTCGGCCTAGTGACCTACTAATTAGGCCTTAAGGTCATCCGCGATAGACCTAATCGCACCCTCTCGCTATCCTAGGAGGGCTACCTAGAACGGGTTCTTAAGGACTACGATATATAGAACACGCGCGCTAAGGCCGTGGGTACTCCTATAGAGGCCTTAGCACGTCTTATCCCTACCGACGATAATTTCGAGGCTAAACTACCGAGCCGTATAGCTTACTAATTAGCGGTGGGTTTACTTATATATACTATAATAGGAATACGCCCCGATATCGCCTACGCCGTCTCTATGGTTAGTCGTTTTATATTAAATCCCGATAACCTATATTAGGCTATAGTTAAACGAATCTTTCGATACCTACGGGGTATAATATATCTTAAATTAGTCTACGAGGGCAAATTAGCTCTATTATAGGGCTTTACTAATGCCGATTAGGTAGGCGATTATAACACCCGCCGCTCTATATTAGGCTACACCTTTAATTTAGGTAGTACAGCTATAAGCTAGTAATTAGAGCGCTAGCCTATAGTAGCTCTATTATTATACGAAGCGGAATATACTAGCTAGACCTAAGCTACTAAGGAAGCTATTTAGCTCGAAAGGTTACTTAAATAGCTTATACTTATCGCCCCTATCCTACGTAGGGGGGATATATACTCTAAAGATTATACCCTCCTTATATTATCTAACGCTCCCTAAGGACTCGTTACTTTCCTAGCTCTACCGTCGCCCGCCTTCGCACTAACTATAGTCATTTTCTGCGATAATTAAGGCGCTATAGCCCTAGCCAAAAATCTATAGGACTACGGCCGCACTAAGTATATCTAAATTTAGGAGTATTTCTAACGGGAGAAGGTCGCATCGGGCGAGATTAAGTTTAGATATATTCCTATAAGCGACTAAGTAGCTAATAGGCTAACTAAGCCGCTCCTAAAAGTTAAATTTAACCTATTTCGAGCCGCCTTAGGCCTCTAATAACCCCGTATATATTATATAGGAGTTATTTCTCGCTTACTAAGGTACGTCGGCTACTCCCGCAGAGCCTCCGGGTATACCCGAGTTACCTATTTAGGCTTAATGCGGCTCTTCGGCTCCTCCCGAGGGGGCTAGCTTCGCCGTAGATGGCTAGTCCTCCTAACCCCTAACGTATATATCTTTACTAAGACGTTACTAAACTATAAATAAACTTTATACGTCTCTTCTCTAGCTAATTATTATATAATCTAGCCCCTTAGCTTTAATTTTAACCCTAGGCGAAGCCCGTAGTAGCTCCCGCCCTAACTATACTCGGCTTAGCACCGATATTTTAGCTATAGAACTCCGCTAGTTTCTTAAGTTCGCGTAATAATAAACTATTGCCTATATCTACCTACGCCTAGTAGCGTTCCCTACACGGGCTAATAAAGCTAACTAGCGTAATAATATCGCCGACGTTACCGAATATAACGTCTATAACGATTTCTGGCGTATAGCCCTAGCTAATAAATATTGCCTAGCAATTTTCACTACCTAGATACGCACCTAGGTTAGCCGGTAAAGCGACTATCCTAGTAATTAATAGCACTGTTAGGCCGCGCTTATCCTACGTAATAATACTAGCTAAATTAACCTAGTTTTCTTCGACTATAACGCAAATATGGACTAAGACTTCGATACCAAAAGGCCTAGGGACCTTCTACTTCCCACCTAATTAAAGTTTCTTAACTACCTCCGGGTAATACGCTATAGACATATTAACGGCCTATGGTACGGCTACCTAGGCCGAGTTCTAACTCTATAGAACTAATGCGTGCTCTAGACAGTTAACTAGATGAACGCTATCGCGCCATCTCTAGGCCACTCCTTCTAGGGCCTATTAGACCCCCGATTAAGTGGATTTCGTTAAATTAGACGCCGCTAGCCCTATATAGGGCCCTAGAGAACGTTATATATAGAGCTATAGCCGCTAATACGTCCCCGTAGATTTCGTGTAAATAGACGGACTTATCTATAGATTTTATTTACCCTCGCTACCTAGCTCCCGGCTAACCGACTAATTAGGTACACAAAATAGGGGGATATAGGAGTTATGATTTTAAGTACTTCTTATTAATAGAGGATTTCGTTCGAGTGGGAGTATTAAATTATATAACGCGTGTCACGTGACCTAGATTACGTGACATAGTCTTAGCATCCTAATTCATCTTAATGTAGTCTCACATTATCCTCTATAGTTTAATCAATTAAGAAGTGTTCTACCCCACTACGTTTAACAATTAGGGTTACTTTAAAGGCTCTAAGAACTATATATAAATACTAGTTCTATATTTTCTTTAATATCTTTACCTTTATTCGGTTCGACCCTAGCGTACCCCTAGGATTATACTACGATCCCGCTACGTATATTATCGCCGGTCTAACTACCGCGCTATATACTTATCTAGCTTTACTAAGTATAGCGCCCTATATAGAACCCGCTACTATTAATAGCCCGAGTATCTAGGTCGCTATCTTAGCCTTAGTCTTCGCGAGGTAGGGTCCCTACTTTAGTTTCCTATCGATATATAGGCCGAGTATATAGATAGATATTTCTAGCTTTACTATAGCCTCTCCTAGGTTAACTACCGCTTCGAGGTTAAATCTCTTTAGTCTCCTAGTTAGGTAGACTAGCTCGTACTTATAGGGTATAAACGCTACTCCGTAGGTTTTCGCCTAGGTAAGGTATACCTCGTATACGTTCTTTAGTACCTTATAGTTACTCTCCGTACTTTTACTATACGCTATTAGATATATATCGTCTATAAAGCTACCTACCTAGACCGGGAGCTTTAGCTTCGCGTATCCCTCGATTAATAGCGCGTTAAAGAAGAGGAAGAGTACTAGGGAGATCGGGGAGCCCTATAGGATCCCTATCTCCGCCGCCTCGACCGCGCTCGTTTTTTAGCCTAGCGTTATTAATATTACTCTATCCCTTAGGAAGCTTTCCGTCTATTTTACTATTAATATCGGTACCCCCTTTAACCGGAGGTTATAGAGTAACCGTAGGTAGGAGACCTTATTAAAGGCTCCCGCTATATCTAGTAAGAGTAGGCTAGCGACGAATTATTCGCTACTATTCTAGACTATATATACCGCGCTAGTAATTATCTCTATTACGGTTTTTATAGACCTATTACGTCTTACCTCTATCTATTTATTAGGGAGAAGCCCGTTCTCCTCTATATAGTCGCTAAGCCTCTAGGAGACTACTATCTTAAAGGCTTTCCCTAGTATATTTAGTAATATAATCGGGCGGTATAACTTCGGTTTTAAGTAGTCTATCTTCTTTAGCTTCTTTAGAATAATAGTATTTACCTTTTTAAAAGACCTAGGGTAGTAGCCCGTACGGATATAGGCTTAAAAGAGGTTTATAAAGGCGCTAATTAGGCTATTTAATACTATATAAAGGAATCGGTTTAGGATACCGTCGATCCCCGGTACCTTATCTAGCTTAGGTCTCCTAATCGCCTTACGGACCTCTTACTCTATAATTACTTCTTCTATTAATAAGGGCTCTAAGTATATCGTCCTATCGATATCCCTTAGGTTAGTAGCCGGGGGTAGGGGGAAGAAGGTCCTTCGTAGGACTTCTATCTTACCCTTAAACTAGTCTATTTTCCTCTCCCCTTCTCTAGTCTTTAGCGCTAGAAACTTAAGAAGCTATTTCGGGAGTATACTACTTTCTCTTTCCTATTTCGTAATTAACTAGACGTCTACTACTATATATACGCTTTCCCGATAGTAGAGCGTTTTTACCTTTTTAATAATCTTACCCTTACTTCTCTAGGCCTCTTATAAGGCCTCCTCTATCTACCTTATCTTATAGGCGCTATACTCCTTATTCCGTACCTTTACTTCCTCCGTAGCTATCTTATATAGTTCGTTCTAGAAAGATCTTACTCGGGTTAACGGTTTCGCCTATAGTACGGTCTAGTTAACGATTTCGGCTATACCCTCCTCGATATCTACTACGTATACGTCGATATCTTCGTAGGTTACTTAATAGGCTCTATTCTAAAGCTTCTCCTAGTTTCTTAGCCTCCTTTATTACCTTACTAGCCTTCGCCGTTTTCTACGCTCTTCTTTTCCTCGATACTATATCTTCTATATCTACCTCTATTTCCGTAACGATTAAGATATAGTCCGACCTATATTAGAGGTCTTAGCGGGTCTAGTAGCTCTAGATTAGGTTCTATCCGATCGTTAATATAAATACTAAGTTAATCGTACTCTAACTCTTCCTCGCCTACTACGTTACTAAGTTCTTTAGTAGTATAAGTTCTATTCCGCGTTCTAGCGTTAGCTTAAGTAGGCTATCCGCTACCTAGTAATATATATATCGTCCTTTATTATTCTAGCTAGGGTAATAGAGGTTAAAGTCTCTAAGGAGAATATATTCCCTTAGGAGGTCTAGTTTAGGTCTTAGTACGCCTAGTATTAATAGACTATTAATAGAGTTATATAAGGCCGGGCTAGGGTTATATATATTATATACCTATAGAGTCTAGAACTCCTACTCCTACCCCTCCTAGTTTTATAGCTTAATTTATAGCTTTAGGGAGCTTAAGTCCCTAGTTATATATTCGACTTCCTAGTTATCGATATCCTATTTCTTATTAATATAGAAGTATACCCTTATATCGGCCTCGCTTCTATAGGCTAGATAGAACTAACTAGATCCTAGGTTATATAATAACTTCGTCCGGCTATCGATCTACGGCTCCTAGATAGCTAGGATATCTATTCCTTTAACCTCTTTATCCTTAAGTAGTAACGCTATTACTATCGCCTTTTCGTAGCGTATATTATACTATATTATTCTTATAATACGGTTTCCTAATATATAGGCTAGTT
>JAABUP010007082.1_pt1 | contig 15370 bp, 14 predicted proteins | sample 5559201 | NCBI WGS metagenome assembly JAABUP01 (sample SAMN10711887, study PRJNA513373) | rock metagenome | isolation source: Antarctica rocks | place: Antarctica
TTCGCTACTACCTCGGGCTTTGGTTGTATTCTGAGGGTGTTGCCTTGACGCTTTTGGGTGAGGACGGCACTGATGAGGCGGGTGACGTAGAGGGATTGGGCTTCGATCTGTAGGATCTCACTGTTGTATGCGAGGTTCGTGTTGGGACCGTAAAGTATGCCGAAGTTTGGGAAGTTTTCGACCGTCATGCCCAAGTACGCGGAAGCGCCTTTCGCCCATGTGTCCGAGAGCGATTGTCCTCCGGTGCCGTATAAGCGAATGGTATTGAGGAATTCAGTTGCTCGAAAACCGGTAGCGAGGATAAGAAGATCGAGGTCATGGTGGGTACCATCAGCCATCTTGATCCCCGTGGGCGTGACCTCGGAAATAGGAGAATTTTCGAGTTTCACATTGTCGTGGAGGAGGGTGGGGTAGAAGTCATCGCTCACAATGATACGTTTGCAGCTGAAAGGATAGTTCGGGGTAAGTGCTGCCCGCAGCTTAGTAGAAGCACAGGAGGGAAGCTGGGTAAGCATGTGTGAGCGAGATACATTAGCGATATGAGAATGTCTGGCGCTCTGAGGGAGGACTGAAGCTTCGAAGACGGATTCTCGGAAGTCCATGAGTTTGGCCCGATAACGGCGTCGTGCAAAAGGCACATATCTATACACTGCTTGCCGGGTTTTACTTATGGGTTTGTCGTGGCGAGGCATGACCCAAGCAGGAGTGCGTTGGAACACCGTGAGCTGAGAAGTGTGCTGAGCAATCTCGGGAATTATCTGTGCTGCAGTGGCTCCTGTACCTATGATACCTACTCTTTTGCCCTGTATGTTGTAATCCCAATCCCACCGCGCCGAATGCATCGTCTTGCCTTCGAAAGCTTCTAAGCCTGTTATTTGCGGATACTTTGGTGTATTGAGCTGCCCAACCGCAGAGACAAGGAAGTCTGACGTCACAGTATAGTCTTCTCCCATTTCCTTTTCTTGACCGAAGCGCTTGATCAGCGTCCGCCATTTGTTGTTATTGTCATCCCAACAGGCTTCCACCACGGAAGAATTGAATCGGATATGTTTGTACAGTTGGTACTTATGAGCAACGGCAATCAGGTGGTCTCGAATCTCTTCCTGGCCTGGATATTCACAGGTCCAATCGGAATTGGGCTCAAAAGAATAGGAGTAAAGGTGACTGAGTACTAAGGAGCTTCAGCAGTAGACTCGACGAATTGAAGAATGGTTTGACTTCAGAGGGAAGCATCACTCGTACCATCACAGCAGCAGCCTGGATAGACATTATCATTCCATGTTCCACCTACCTGGCTACCTTTCTCAATGATGACAAAGTTGCGTCCTTGGCTGCTCGTGATCATGTCGATAGCACTGCATAGCCCTGGATGATAATCGTCAGCCTTCGTAGAATTACAAACCAGGTCAAGTCTATCGCTGTTCACTCCAGGAATATCCTACCAGCGATGCCCGCGCCAATAATGAGCACGTCCGGGGAATTGATATTCCGGCCATAATCGGCCTTGGGGTATGGGTTTGGGTCAGTCATTGGATCACTATGGAAACGAGACTGATTCGAGGGAAAGAAAGCAGGGACCGGTATGGCGCATGCAGGTATGTACGCAAAGCATAAAGATACATGCCGCTACATGTAATTGATGAGCACACAAGATTTGACCACGGAAAAGTGAAATGACTGTACTAAGAATATAGAATGTCAATTCCATGAGATGGTAAATAAACCAAAAAATATTGATGACATCGGACCATACGAGCAAAATCGGCAGTCTCGGATTGTTCACGCAATCCTTGCCATACACAAAGTGCCAGATTTCTGTAGAGCCTCTTATCTTGGGCCAAAAGACAGGATTGGCAAAGGTTCTACATCACCTGAGATGACGATCAATTCACACGCAATGCCATCAATATCCTTCAAAGCTGGACTGCCACTGACAGCCAGGACCCTGGAAATAAAGTCCCCAAAACGACAAGCCGGAATGTCATGATCGTCATGATCTGGCATCAAGTGGAGTCCTGTCAGGCAAGATCCAGTAGGAGATGCAGATGAAGCGTGGAGAATTGGTTCGAGCGCTTCTTATGCAGGCTTCGGTGACACAAATCTAGTCCTGTGGAATGGTATGTTGGCAAGGCGGTGGTCTGAAAGGGAGCGACGGGAAGGAAGTACTTAATTAGAGTAAGCACTTGATATAGCGGCCGCCACTAGCGCTCAGATCAATCAGGTGACCGGCTGGACCATCTAGCCTCGGCAGTCTTCTTTCTAGCCTTGATGCCGGTCCGAGCGTTCAATCTAAAATCCAGGGTACTTCCACCACCATTGGAGCTAGTCATAGCCGTTGGACTAAGACAAGTGAAGTTTCAAACGACGAGGAATTGAAAGTCCAAAGAGATTATTATTCGGCTGAGATATAACACTCTAATCAAGATGAGGCAATTGCAGCCGAAGTGTTGATGATTCCTTACCAAAAGTTCCTATGCTTTGGTTGAACCTCACCCTCAAAATCCCTTGAAGATCTTCTCGAACTCAAACTCATTCCATCGGACTGTCGGTCTCAGACCTGCCAGCTTCCACTCCCCGCCCACCTTTCTGTACAGATGCTGAACCATTGCATGCCCATGTCCCTTGTTTTCAACCACCTTCAGATCAAGGCTCGTGTAGCGTTGATGTGCGGCCCTGAGCTGATGATGCCCGATGACTTCTTCATCCGAGATCTTCTGCCATTTCGAGGCGCCGATGTGGTGCTGGGTGTGGACCAGAGGGTCGCCAATGAAGCCGATATGTGACATGATACCCACGAAGTCGGAGGCAGGCATAGAGTCCCATTTGTGGCCATTGACTTCTGTGTAGTCTACCTATGTATGAAGATGTTAAAGCGAAGGACTGAGATGGCATGGAGGGGACGGTAGATGACCGAGACATACCATCAAAGTAGGAGCCAATATCGCCCGTAGTCTCATCCAATCCTTGTCATCATAGCTGTCTCCCCATTCGAAGGTGATCTCTGAGAGTGAGAGATAATCTGACCCCTAAAATATCAGAAAGGTGAGGATATCAACATGACCAAGCAATGCCTCAATGACCCGCTTTGATAGCATGTATTAGGGTTCTAACAGAATGTGCTATCAGGACACAAAGAGGCGTACCGTCAAACGTAATTCTCGAGGTCGATTTTGTTACTTGAGCCGCGGCCCCGCCTGCAGTAGAGCTTTCAGATGATTGGCCTGATCCTGTATCCTTTTCCTGGGCTGGTGTGGATACTGGTGGAGCTGGTGTCGTGAATGCGGTTGATGAGGACCTTTTAAGTGAAGTGCTAGGGTCGACCCAAGAAGCCTGCGCTGTAGTCACTGGGTTCCTATCCATTGCCAGATGCTCTGAGGCAAAGGCTTCCGGTGCCGGCATAGGCAAGGGAGGCGGCACTGTAGGAGATGTCTCTGATATTGGAGCCCCTATTGTCGATGCTGCTACCTCGTGCTTCATTTGCCTATCTCCTCCTGCCACTAGCTCGTCAGGGCCCTTGCTTTGTTCAGAGAGAACCATGTCCCTGGGAAAATTAACGTCAGACATAGCGATGTTGGCGGCTGGGCTTGTATGTTAGATTGAAATGTAGCTCAGTATATAAGGACAGAGTCCTCTCCCTTCATAGCCACATGTCTGATTTGTTAACACGCGAGCAGCAAGCCAAGACTTGAGGCCTCTGTTCGCGTGCGTTTATCTGTCCCGAAAGTAAAGGCTTAAACCCCTAATTTCCGAAATGTTTTATTCGGCTTACCTAGTAACAATCCTCACGTTTGATGCGTGTGTGCTGACGCGCGGTCAAACAATTCCAATGTTTCCAAAGTTCCAAACATTGGAATACCGAAGTCAGACTTTCACCGGTTCGGTCATCGAATTATGCGTTTGACAGGATGTGGCTGTCTCGTTCAAAATATGCTTGACCAACGGTAACACATATGCCGGCCGAACAGCACGTTTCATGTTGTTCGGGCGGGCCGTCCTCAGGCGCAGAAGCAATTAGCTAGGTGGCCGCGTCGCTGAAGCCGATCTAGTGGAGCTCTACAATGTATATACAGGTCCCGTCCTACTATTGGCAAAACGGATATATCTGATGAAGGATCCGAATCTGCTGTTTCTTTGTTTCACGTTGGAATTCCAAAGCAGAGTCCTTCAATTTGTTATCCGCCCTCATTCATCCATTGACAGTTACGCATACAGTCAGATCTGAAAATGGTCGACATGGGAGAAAATGGCACAGAGGGCCAGATTGTTAATGGGCACGCCTCCAGCGTTCCCAAGAACCTAGAGGGCAAGGTAGCGCTCGTCACTGGGGCAAGCCGTGGAATTGGCGCTGGGATCGCTCTGGAACTCGCAGCACGTAAGGCGTCCATTATCGTCAACTACGTCAAGGGCAAAGATGCCGCCGACGGCATTGTTCACCAGATCACGGCCCTCGGAAGTAAAGCTGTGGCTATACAAGCAGATGTCTCCAAAGTCCCGGAAATTACAAGACTTTTTGAAGAGGCCAAAACTTGCTTTGGCAAGATCGACATCGTTTGCTCTAACTCTGGAATGGAAAGTTTTGACAAAATCGAGGACATAACGGAAGAGAGATTTGACCTTGTTTTTGGTCTCAATATACGCGCCCAATTCTTCGTTGGTCAGCATGCGTACAAATATTGCGAACCTGGTGGGCGCTTGATTTTGATGTCATCAATTGCAGCTGGCCTAATTGGTGTCGGCGACCACGCATTGTACTCAGGCAGCAAGTCCGCTGTCAATGGGATCACTAAATCTTTTGCCAAGGACTTTGGGAAGAAAGGTATTACAGTCAACGCGATCGCACCGGGTGGGGTCAAATCCGACATGTTCACCCAAGTTGCTTGGAAGTACATTCCTGGTGCCACCGGGGAATGGTCTGCTGAAGAAATCGAGAATGCAATGGCCAATCACTGCCCGCTGGGGAGATGCGCGCTTCCGATTGATGTGGCAAGGGTTGTCGCGTTTCTGTCGAGTGAGGATGGTGGCTGGGTGAATGGTAAAGCAGTCTCCGCTATCTCGACATTAGAATCTATACTGACATTAGTAGGTCAAATCATAACTATTTCGGGTGGATCTGGTCAGTAGACCAGTGCTGCAGAGGAGATGGTATGGGTGACATTTCAGTGATGGCGGGACATCCTGATCTGAATGTTCTCCATGATACATTAAACTAATCTAATTTTCACCAAACAATTTCTGAGGTCGTGTGTATTACAATCCCAGATGCAGTGTATGGCTGTCGAGCTCCCAGCGTCGTGACATTCGTTATGCTCGCATATTCATTTTGAGGACCCGCTTTTGCGCATTCGTAGGTAGTCGATGATGTAATGGAGATTCTTGTCCAAATAGCTTGTCAATGCATTGTAGACATTTGTCTCGTCATCTTTTTCACCCTGGCTGTCGCGAAATCTTTCCGTGTAGATGGCAAGGATACTTTCCACTTTCTTCAACTCTAAAAGAAGGATTTCTATCTCAAGGAGTTGTCTATTCTCTCCCGTCACGGTATATGCTCCAAAAGCCAACTGTGCCGTAGCATGCATACTATTTGTTGGCCCAAACCTAAGGAAGCAAGCCGCCCTGTATAGTGACATCACCTTTCCAAAGATGGTAGCAAGCATCATCGTTGAGATACTCCTGCCACTCTTTGACACGCATTTCGAGCATTCGAGCATTGTCGAACAACTCTCCATCGCTTCTCTATTGATGGCAAGGACTATGTCAAAGGGCGGACCGCCTTGCTGGGTGGACGAAAGTAACGCCGAGTGATTATGTAAAGATTGAAGGACGTGAAGGCAAGCGGCGAAGCAATCGCAAGGTTGCGACTGGGTGACACTGGTAAGCTTCTGATTGTTACCATTCTGATCTTGTGAAGCCTGGGGCGCCGGTGGTGCAGAGGGACGGGGCGTCGTTTGGGAGGAGGAAGCACGACCCGTAGGTATCATATCGAGGGGGCTCTGAAACGAGGGACGGCTGGGATAAGGGTTGTCTTTCATGGTCCAAGAAGGACTGATGGAAGATTTATCCATTGTAGGGGCGGGAGAGAGTGGAGCCGCAGAGAAGAAAGGATTTGGTCCGGAAGTTTGCATGAAGTCCATGAAGTCGTCTTGCTGAAAAGGAGGGGTGGGGAGAAAATCAGAACTGTCGAAGACGCCGTCATCGGCAGACGAGCTTCCTCCTTGCTCCAGCAATGAAGCAGGGACAAAAGCAGTCTCCTGGAGTAGAGGTAACGCGATACCACCAAGCGGTCCACTATTGGGGTCGAGAAGAGAGCGATCAGGTTCATCGAGCAGTGGGTACATCAGTCGAGTAAGATATGAAGCTGAAGGGGGGGCATTGCTTCTTGGGCTATCTGAGCCCTTGGTGTGTCTGCTCGTATGGGGTGATGAAGTATTGATCGACTTGGTGACACCGTTGGTATGCCGATTTCTCTTTCCAGATCTCGAGGATGGACTGTAAGCACACGGCGCGCCATTCGCCAGGCATCGCCCACACAAAGGCCTTGTCTTGCTGCATTTGACCTTAGCAATCAAGCAGCTGTCGCAGGACTCTCTGAGCTTGACGGGTTTGGTAGCAGTATCAGGTTGGTCTGGCATTTTGCGAAGATTGCTTCTTCGCGGAGGCTTCTCCGATGAATCAGAGGTTCCAGAAGGGATCCCAGTCAAGCTGGCGAACGTGGAGTCTTTTAGAGACAGATGACATTCAGGGCTCGGATCTGTTAGAATTGGCGAAACTTTCGGCGGCGCTGGATAGAGGATGGAACACGCTTGAGTCTGCTACTCCCAGAGCCAACAAAATAGCAACGGTCCACCTCATCATCGACAACAATAGAAGCTCTAAAATTGCTCCTTCTTCTCCGACGTTCGAGACCGTCCAGTGAAGCATGTCTCACTGGACAATACATAATCGGAAGAATGTACAAGGAACTCGAAGATGGAAAAGGAAGACAGCGTGCTGGTCAAGGGAGGCCGCATGAGGCTAGGTCGAAACGAGTCTCAGCAGAAGCAGGTGGAACTGGCGATCTCAAGGAGAAGTGCCCGATCTCCCAGTCGCGTGGTGTAAGCATCCAGAGAAGGCATGAAAAGCGCGCCTATCTGCTGCTGTCAAGAGGGCAGATGACTTCATTGGGGGGCGGTCGAGGGCCGGGTCGATGTGGCCAGCTGCATCTATCCCACGTATTTCGCACCTGCAGGAGGGTGGAGCTCATGGCGGCTGCAGCTGCACGGAGGATCAGCCACAGGACCCGTGCGTCGCATCAAAGAACAAACAGGCCTTTTTCGAGAGAAAAGATGAAAAGACCTACAGGATGAGAAAAAGCACTACAGATGTCGACATCATCGCCCGCGGACCCTCGGAACGGGGGCCACCTACCGTCAAAGTCAACCAATATTGACATTCTCGTAGATGCGCGAATGCAGACTGAGTGGAGAGACGGAGACCAGACGAAAGGGACGGTCGTGCATGATGCGGAATGCGCGTCGCGGGAGTGGGGGCCAGACTTGCCCTTGCCCGGCTGAAAAGGTGAATATAAGCGGGATCCTTAGTCAGCAGACCGACCCTGTTTTAGAGCCTCGACCACTGCAAGTCATGATGCCGGCTGCATATTGCACCTCGTCACTCGCAACTCGCAGGCCATCACACTTGGTGTGCACTATTGACCGCCTGCCATCGCTGCCATCCTCCCTGTGAGTCGGTTGCAATGGCTGGCTTCTTCCGTTGCTCACTCTGATACGGATAGCTGCTGCGGATCTCATTCCTCCACGGCCCGTCTGATGTTTGGACGCTCGTTGGGACCTGCAGCATGCCACCACACCCTTCGCTGTCACCATCATTGATTCCTGATCATGCCGGCCCAGCCTTATACTGCATGTGAGACCGATTTAGTCCATGTCGCGTATCTTGACCCTCCTGATTGGGCGACAAAGTTCCTCAGACCCTACAAAAGCTTGTGCAATCCTTGAAGCACGTTTCGGTCAACTTGGGAAAACGATGATATCTCGCGACTCGTACAGTCTCAACGCTCTACACGAGCTCTGACGACCTCCCCGCGAGGCTAGTAGCTTACAGCGGCAAATGGCAGAGCCAAACGTCTATCACCGCTCCACTTCACTGCAACTCCTCATTGTCCTGTGACGCCGTTGCCGAACTCTCTCGGTCGCCTCCTTGCCTACTCGCGATCCACTGGGATGGCGAGGAAATCTGATTGAGCCACTAGGAATATGAATCAGTCACGGTCAAGGAGATGGCTCGGTCACTCCACATCCGGTGAGATTCTTTCAGCTGTAGATCGAGTGAGAAGTTACTTGGGTCACCGAATTTGGTCTAGGGGGTCATTCCAATGTCGATAGACCCTCAGGCCTATCTACGTAGTCATTCATGGTGGCTGTTGATAGCGCCAATTTCTGTCGAGGCTCAATGCTATGCCACGCGATGAGCGAATCCTGAATTATTGGTGGGACTAAGGCAGCAGTCATCCCCTTTTTCCGGGTTGTTATAGATGTGATGGTATAGTCGGAATGCTTCGTTAGCAATATCGCAGCCATCTTTCAAACCATTTCGCTCTTTGCAAAGATGAGTGAGATGCGCCTGCTTCTGTTCGGGGACGGAACGCTGTTCAGCCATGTCCATCTTCAAAGACAGCTCCTTGAGAGTAGAGGTAACCCCTTTCTCAGTATTCTTTTCCAACGAGCCAGCGATGCTCTTCGACATGAGATTGCTCAACTCTCTCCACAAGAGCGGAGAAGTATTGTATCATTCAATTCTATTGACGAGTTGAATGAGGGGGCAAAGAGTCGTCCTACTCATGCAGGAGTACAAGCTGCTCTTCTTTGTTTATCTCAATTGGCCCATTACATTGAGTAGGTTCAACTTCTTGTACCTCAATCAGACTTCCTGACTGTTGCAGGTACGTAAGCGACCTTCGAGGGCCTGCCCATCAGTATCCTATACCATGCATTGCAGGACTCTCTATAGGTCTGCTTGCTGCCGCGGCTGTGGCTTTATCTCCTGGAGTCTCTGCTTTGACTCCTCTGGCGGTCGAAATAGTGCTTATCGCTTTCCGAGTTGGTCTTCACGTTGAGAGGACCATAAGAAATCTGGAAATCGGTACTACGACTGATGCTGCTTGCTCGTCCTATATCGTTTCCGAAAAGACACCAGATGAGACCCAAGCTGCTCTTGATGAATTCCATCGCGAGAGAGTGAGTGATATGCGTCCTGTGCAAAGCTTGATGACTGACACTTACCACAAGGCTACCTTGAAATACAATCATGCGTATATTAGTGCCTACGGCTTGGATACCGTCACAATCAGTGGTCCGCCAGCTGCACTGAATACAGTTTTGGAGAGATACACCGAGTTTGCGGAAAATTGCTCCCAGTCACCGGTTCGCGGTCTATATCATGCACCTCATCTGTACGGACAAATCGATGCGAAGCGGCTGATCCGAGCCACTAGCCCCCGAAGTCCCCAGACCCTATCGAATTACAGCCTGGCCCTGCCACTACTATCAACAAGCAGCGGCCAATTGTTCGACGAAAGGCTACAAACACTGGACCTTCTTGTAGCTGTCGTAGACGACATTCTGAAACACTCTCTCTATTTCGGGAAAGTCATTGACGGATGCACACGCAATCTGGGTGATCTGACGACTTCGAAATGCAACATCGTATCCTTTGGCCCTAAGAATGCGGAGGATGTCATCTCGAAAGCTTTGATCTCAAAGACTGATTTCAAGGTTACCGAGCACTCGCACGCTAACGTTGCCAAAAGCCTCAACCCTTTCGGAGATGCACCACGAACATCGAAGAAGCCTAAGCTGGCTATCGTTGGCATGGCTGGTAGGTTTCCCAATGCGGCTGACCACCAGAAGTTCTGGGATTTGCTAGAAGCTGGCTTGGATGTCCATCGAAAGGTACGGCGGTCTATGAATACAATGACTACACGCTGACAATTCGAGGAAGGTCCCTAAAGACCGGTTCAATATTGATACCCACTACGATCCAAATGGAAAGATTCGAAATACAAGTCACACCCCGTATGGCTGCTTCATCGATGAGCCAGGCCTTTTTGACCCTCGATTCTTTAACATGTCGCCTCGTGAAGCCACGCAGACCGATCCCATGCATCGATTAGGCCTCGCAAGTGCCTACGAGGCATTAGAAATGGCAGGCTATGTGCCGAATAGATCACCATCAACCAAGTTAGAACGGATCGGGACCTTCTATGGTCAGACAAGCGATGACTGGAGAGAGATCAACGAGGCTCAAGACATCGACACTTACTTTATAACCGCTGGCGTGAGAGCATTTGCTCCCGTAAGTCTAATTACACTTACACTCCTGGGCTTGGGCTAATCGAAATACAAGGGGAGGATCAATTACTATTTCAAATTCAGTGGCCCCAGCTTCAGTGTCGATACTGCCTGTTCCTCGAGCGCAGCAGCTCTGCAACTAGCCTGCACATCTCTATGGGCCGGTGACTGCGATACAGCCGTGACCGGCGGCCTCAACGTCATGACAAATTCGGATATTTTCTCTGGACTCAGTCGCGGACAGTTCCTATCCAAGACTGGAAACTGCCAGACATTCGACAACGACGCAGACGGTTATTGTCGCGGTGATGGCATTGGCAGTCTCGTCATCAAACGCCTCGATGACGCTTTAGCAGACAATGACCGCATTCTCGGCGTCGTGCTCGAGACAGCGACCAATCACTCATCGAACGCGATATCAATCACACATCCTCATGCTCCAACCCAAGAAGCATTATTCAAGAAAGTCATGTACAATGCTGGAGTCGATCCTCACGAAGTGAATTACGTCGAAATGCATGGGACCGGTACTCAGGCTGGCGATGGAACGGAAATGAGCTCTGTTACCAATGTTTTTGCGCCAGCGTCTCGCACAGGTACAAGACAGAAGTCTCTTCACCTTGGTTCCGTCAAAGCGAACGTCGGGCATGGTGAGGCAGTCTCAGGCGTGACTGCTATGATCAAGTGTCTCCTGATGATGCAAAAAAATGCCATCCCACCTCATTGTGGTATCAAGAAAACCATCAATCAGAGCTTCCCTCAAGATCTGAATGCGCGCAATGTACACATCGCATTCAAGCCCACACCTCTAATGTCCCAAGATGGTGGTCCGAGACGCATTTTCATCAACAATTTTAGTGCTGCTGGTGGCAATACGGCCCTTCTCCTCGAAGACGCGCCAGACCGACCAGCGCCCAAATCTGATCATCGCGGTGACTGGGTCGTTGCAGTATCAGCAAAATCGAAATCAGCCCTGCGCGCAAATGCCAAGAATCTCATAAACCACATCAAGGAAAATCCCGAGGTTAGACTGCCGGATCTATCATATACTACGACTGCTCGCCGTATCCCACACAACTATCGGATTGCTTTCAGCTGCGATAGCTTGGCTAAAGTCACGGAAATTCTTACTTCCAGAATGGAGGCTGACATCGAGCCTGTACCAAGTGTTTCTCCAAAAGTTGCGTTTGCGTACACGGGGCAAGGGTCACATTATACAGCCCTAGGAAAGCAGCTCTACGACCTGTCGCAGCACTTCCGCTCTGATATAGAGAGCTTCAATGCTATTGCATGTGGACTGGGCTTCTCCTCCTTTCTACCTCTGCTCGAGGGTAACGTGGAGGCCAAAGACCTGCCATCAACCATAGTCCAGCTCGGACTGACATGCATTCAGATGGCGTTGACCCGCTTATGGGTCTCTTGGGGAGTTAAGCCTGATATCGTAGTTGGTCACAGCCTTGGCGAGTATGCTGCACTAAATGCTGCCGGCGTAATATCAGTCTCGGAGACAATCTTTCTTGTTGGTGAACGAGCTACTCTTCTGGAAGCAAGATGTGCTGTGAATTCACATGCCATGCTTGCGACAAAGTCTTCGACCGGCATGCTCAAAGACTCGGTCTCGGAATTCCCTGAAGTCGAGGTTGCCTGCGTTAATGGAACACGCGAAACTGTTCTCGGTGGTACTGTAAACGACATCGACCAAGTCGCGGAGAAGTTGACGACACAAGGCACCAAGTGCACGAAGCTCAATGTACAATTTGCATTCCACTCCTCGCAAGTAGACCCTATTCTAGCCGACTTTGAGAAGCTTTCAAAATCAGTCACTTTCCAGAAGCCTCGGATTCCCGTCATCTCGCCACTCCTAGCGACCGTACTGAGTGAGGCCGATAGCATTGATGAGAGCTATCTGGCTAGACATGCCAGGCAGACCGTGGACTTTGCAGGAGGTTTAGCTGCAGCTCAGCAACTTGGTCTCATCAACGATCAGACCATTTTTGTGGAACTCGGCCCCAACCCTGTATGCTTGAGCTTCCTCAGGTCTGAGCTTGGTCAGGATATTGTGACGGCACAATCTCTTCGCAAAGGCGTCGCGCCTTTCAAGATTATTGCTGAGAGTCTGTCTACCCTGCATACAGCTGGCCTAAATATCGACTGGAACGAATATCACCGCGACTTTATTGATTGCGTACGAATGCTGGACCTCCCTGCATACGCTTTCGACAACAAGAACTATTGGATTCAATATACTGGGGATTGGAACTTACACAAAGGGCAAATGGTCGGTCTTGCTACTCTTCCCGAGACCGAGGTACCTAAGCTGTCAACAACGACTGTCCAGAGAGTCGTCTCAGAAGTAGTGGAAGTCAACAAAGCAACAGTGGTTGTGGAGTCCGACATATCCCGTCCCGATCTACTAGCCGCGATTAGTGGTCATGTGGTCAATGGCACTGCTCTTTGCCCATCATCGATCTACGGTGATATGGCTTTCACGGTTGGAGAGCATCTTTACAAGCTTCTCAGACCAGAGACAGAGACAGTTCACATGAACGTTTGTAATATGGAGGTCTTCAAGCCATTCATTGCCAATGATGAGGCTGGAAAAGGACAAACACTGCGATTAAGTGCCACCACGGCCGACATTACATCGGGTAAAGCAAACCTTGTCTTCTGCAGTGGGTCTGGTAAGACAGAAGTGCAACACGCCAAATGCGATGTGGAATTTGGCTCTGGACTAGCTTGGCTTGCTGAATGGCAGCGAACAGCCTACCTCATCAATGGGCGCATCAACACTCTGAAGAATGCCGCCTCCTCTGGGTCTGCACATCGTATGCTTCGAGGAATGGCCTACAAACTCTTTGGCGCATTCGTGGAGTACGATTCCAAGTACAGGGGGATGGAAGAAGTCATTCTCGACAGCCCAGCTCTTGAGGCTACGGCTCACGTGGCCTTCCAAACTACCGAAGCCGACGGAAATTTTGTCTGCAGTCCATACTGGATCGACAGTGTCTGCCATTTAGCAGGATTCATTGTCAACGCCAATGATGCTGTTGATTCTGCAAAGCAGGTCTACGTTTCGCATGGCTGGGAATCCATGCGCTTTGCCGAGCCTCTCCAAGCTAGCAAGACTTACCGCTCGTATGTCAAGATGCAGCCACTTTCAGGCAACATGATAGCAGGTGATGTATACATATTCGATGGAGACAAGATTGTTGGCATGTGTGGAGCTTTGAAATTCCAGTGCATACCGAGAACGCTTCTCAATACATTCCTTCCGCCAAAGGGAAGCGTCGCTCAAAAAGCACCGGTTGCCGCTCGTACTCCCTCGAAAGCCATTGCTGCGAAGCCAGTCAAGAAGGTCGCGCCGAAGGCCCTTGCACCTTCGAAGGCTATGCCCACGGTCACAAATCAAGTTCTTAACATCATTGCAGCTGAAGTAGGTGTACCTGTTACTGAACTCGCCGATGCAATCGACTTCGCTGGAATGGGCGTTGACTCCTTGATGTCCTTATCAATATGTGGTAGAATACGCGAGGAGCTGGAGATTGAGGCTCCACCATCACTTTTTGTGGACTGCCCAACTGTTCGTACGCTGAAAGGCCACCTGAGCCAGTACGCGTCGTCGAGAGTTGTGGAGTCAGAGGAAGAATACTCGTCTGGGGCATCGACACCGTCACTGGACTCGGACGACAATTCATCTCAAGATGGGTCAGTAGCAACGTCAGTATCTGCCCCTGGAACTCCAAGTACGCCTTCAAACTCAGAGTCGCTGTCAATGATCATACGGCAGACCATTTCTGAAGAGATGGGAGTCGAGATTGCCGAGCTATCTGCTGCAGACGATCTCGGTGCCCTCGGTATGGACTCGCTGATGAGTCTCTCCATACTCGGTATGCTTCGCGAGAAAGCAGGTCTGTCATTACCAGCAGACTTTCTGGTGGAAAATCAAACCATCAAGGCTATCGAGACAGCCCTGCATATAGGCCGTGCGCCAGTAAAGCCAAAGACAGCACCAAAGATGACCGCTCAGGTGGTCCAGACCCCGCCGGAACAGACCAAAGGAATTTCTCAAGCTCCCCGAGTTAAAAAGCCTGCCCTTCCTGAGCGCTTCGCTAGTTCAGTCCTCCTACAAGGCAGCCCCAAAACAGCCGAGAAGACTTTCTGGTTGGTCCCTGACGGGGGCGGTGCGCCAACATCCTACATATTCTTGGACGAAATCTCACCTAAGCTAGCCGTCTGGGGGCTGACATCACCTTTTTGCAAAACACCAGAGGAGTACATGTGTGGTGTGGTTGGTATCGCCACAAAATTCATCAAAGAGATCAAGCGTCGTCAACCCAATGGTCCGTATCACCTCGGTGGCTGGTCAGCCGGTGGAGTCATCTCCTTCGAGACAGCACGCCAGTTGATTGACATGGGCGACGTCGTTGAAACGCTTGTCTTCATCGATACCCCATGTCCACTCATCATCGAACCCCTCCCCGGCACTCTCCACCGTTTCTTCGGCTCAATCGGTCTTCTGGGTGAAGGCGACGGCGCAATCGAGAAGCTCCCACCATGGCTCCTTCCCCACTTCGCAGCATCCGTCCACGCGCTTTCCACATACGACGCAAAATCCATTCATCCCGCCAAATGTCCAAAGGTCACTGCCATCTGGTGTGAGGACGGTGTATGCAAGGAGCCCGATGACCCAAGGCCAGACCCTTACCCCTATGGCCATGCTCAGTGGTTGTTGGAGAACAGGACTGATTTTGGACCGAATCTTTGGGAAGAATTCTTGGATGAGAACAAAATCACCACGAGGCATATGCCCGGCAATCACTTCAGTATGATGAAGGCGCCGCTTGTGGGGCAATTGACTGAATTTCTGAGAGAGGCGCTGCGTTGATCATTTTCCTTCGCGCAATAGATTGTGTATCGTCCCGTTTCGTCTGATTTTTGGATTGCTTTGGGCTTACCGCCTCACTAATAGTTCTCGTGTACATTCGCTCCACATACCGCGACATTCCATAGATTTAAAATTAATG
>JAABUP010007083.1_pt1 | contig 15370 bp, 15 predicted proteins | sample 5559201 | NCBI WGS metagenome assembly JAABUP01 (sample SAMN10711887, study PRJNA513373) | rock metagenome | isolation source: Antarctica rocks | place: Antarctica
ACGAAAGAAAAAAAGAAAGCGAAAGGTTTCCACATCCCCCCAAAACCCCAAACCAAACCAAGCCAAGACCAAAGAAAGAAACTCACATCCCTCTCCCCAACAACAACCTCGACGTTCCGGCCCCTCCGCACCACACTCGCCAAATCCCCCACCCTCACCACCTGCCCCTTCCCCTTCCCCCCCTCCCCACCCTTCATCCTCACCCGTATACCCTCTAAAACCTCCGGATCCCGCTCCCCCCTCCTCACCCTCTTCAGCTCCTCCTCCAGCACGGCCCGCGCGCGCGCGACGGCGGCGTCATAGTCTGAGAAATCGAAGGGGTCGGGGGTGGTGGTGGTGGTGGTGGGTGGGGGGAGGGTAGCGCGTTTGGCGGAGTGTTTTTGTTTGGAGGGGAGGGGGGGGGTGGTGCTGAGGGTGCGGTGGTGGTTGGGGCGAGCGATGCGATTGGTGCGCGGTGGAGGGCGGAGGCGGAGGGATTGGGGACGATGGGGCTGTGAGAGCGCGCGTAGAGAGGTGGTGGGGAGCTTTAAGGGCATTGATGTTCTCGAAGATGGTCGCGAATACTTTTGTTGTCGAGTGAGCAAGGGACCGTGAAGGGGCCTAGTCGAGGACGCTAAGCCTGTCTGAGCAATTTCGAGAGTCTGGCTGTCGGAAGTTTCGTTAATCCGTATTTCGTTCGAGCTCCTGAGACCTACCGGAAATCACGGGTTTCACGGAGCGTTACGACATACGGATTAACGAAACTTTCGACAGCCAGACTCTCGGAATTGCTCAGATAGGCTTAGCGGTGTAAACTTTACCGCTTTGGGGATACGCTAGGTGGGACTGGGAAAAGGCTACTGATCGGGAGACGGCGAGGATAAACCACTTCCGTTTACCAATGTTCTTGTACCATATGTCAGGCGTTCAAGGTATGGATTGATCTATCTAATTCGCTTCTAACTACGAAAAGCTTTACGGGATAAAGAATTCAAAATGCCGTCTGCCGTGACGGATCTTGACTCGGTCGAATCAGGTATGTATGAGATCTGCAAGCAACGATCGCTCTCCAGTAATTTTCCCCTGGCCGGCATCAACTTTTAGGCTCCTTTACAGATGCCAAGATTTCGCTAGAACAGTTCGTGGATATCGTCGACAAGTCGCAGTGCAGCTAAATCTCTCCCGCGCGGGAAGGGAGACTGGTTTAGCGGGTTGACATGGCCTTGGTGACGAGACGTTTCAGTGCTAATTCCTTCTTCTTCAGGTCATCCGAGCTGGAGTCTTCGACTTCGAGTTGGGCCATGGCGTCGCTGAGGGCGGTCTCGATCTTCTCTTTGGTGCCACGCTTCAGTTTGAGAGACATTGTTGGATCTGAAGTGATTTCTTCGACCCGGGAGATGTATGATTCTAGTTGCTGCCTGGCTTCGAATTTCTTGCTGAATGCGTCATCGGTGCTCTTGAATTTAGCGGCATCTATGCAATCATTAGTAACAGACTATGAAGATGAACACGGATTGATAGCACTCACCGCTAATCATGTTCTCAATCTCAGAAGATGAGAGCTTGCCTACGGAATTGGAAATTGTGATGTTTGCGCTTCGTCCAGATGTTTTCTCCGTGGCAGTAACTTTGAGAATACCATTGACATCGACTTCAAAGACGACTTCCAAAACAGCATCGCCGGCCTTCATAGGCGGAATCGGGGCAAGAGTGAATTCTCCCAACGACGTGTTGTCTTCGCAATTGACACGCTCACCCTGGAAGACGGGAAATTGCACTGTCTGCTGATTGTCTGCAACCGTGGTGAAAGTTCGCTTCTTGATTGTGGGCACAGTCTGACCACGGGGAACAACGGGAGCGAAGATGTTACCTTCCATCGCCACGCCCAAGGAGAGAGGGACGACATCGAGCAGGAGAAGATCAGCAGTATCGGCGGACGTAGCCTTTCCTGACAGAATACCGGCCTGTACGGCGGCACCGTACGCAACAGCCTCGTCAGGGTTGATGCTCTTCTCGAGCTTCTTGCCATCGAAGAAATCACTGAGAAGCTTTTGTATCCTTGGAATACGGGTGGAGCCGCCGACCAGCACGATTTCGTCCACTTTGCTCTTGTCTAGGTTCGCATCCTTCAGCACTTGCTGTACCGGGTCAATCGTACCATTGAAAGCCTTTGCGTTTAGATCCTCGAAACGAGCACGGGTGATATTGGCGTTGAAATCCTCACCATCAAAGAGGGAGTCTATTTCAACTGTAGTCTGAGTGCCATTGGATAAGGTTCGCTTCGCTCGCTCACAAGCGGTCCTTAGACGTCGGAGTGCGCGCGCATCTCCCCCAAGGTCCTTCTTAGTTTTCCGTTGAAACTCTTTCTTGAAGTGGTCCAAGAGGTTCGTATCAAAGTCCTGTCCACCAAGATGCGTATCACCGGCAGTCGCTTTGACGGTAAATACTCCGCCCTGAATGTGTAGCAGTGAAACATCAAAAGTTCCTCCACCCAAGTCGTAGATGAGAACATTCCTCTCCTTCTCGGATTTTCCAGAGCCCAGACCATAGGCAATAGCGGCGGCGGTAGGCTCGTTGATGATCCGAAGAACTTGCAGATCGGCAATAGCTCCTGCATCCTTAGTTGCCTGACGTTGGTTGTCGTTGAAATATGCGGGGACGGTGATGACAGCTTTCTTGACCTTCTTGCCAAGTTTAGTTTCTGCAACTTCTTTCATCTAGGCCTTAATTAGTACAGGTTAAGAGTGTATCGGACACCGAACAAACCTTCATTAGCACCATCGATGAGATTTCTTGCGGAGAAAAGGTCTTGGACTCCTTCAGGTAGTCCACCTTGACCATGGGGTTTCCGCCCTGGTCGACAACCTTGAACGGCCATGATTCGATATCCTTCTTCACTGTAGGGTCGTCGAATCTTCGGCCAATGAGTCGTCTAGAAAGGCATCAGCTCCTGCGCCCTCTAGGATGACAAAAACCATACTTGATATCAAATATTGTGTTCGTAGGGTTCATTGCTGCCTGATTCTTTGCCGACTCTCCAATCAATCGCTCTTGGTCTGTAAACGATACGAAACTTGGTGTTGTGAAGCTTCCTTGTTCGTTCGCGACTGGAAGGCATTAGGGCCAATGTTTTGAAGACATCTCGTCAGAAGCATTCTGACATACTGATTTCGACATTTGTTCCCTCGTAGTTAGCGACACACGAATAAGTGGTACCTTGAATACCTGTCAGCAAGGCTTGATACACGAGTACATCACACCTATTCGCAAGGCATGATGTCCAAGTGTATTGGCGAAATGCTTACCTAAATCGATACCGATTGCTCCTTCGTAGACTTCGTCCGCCATATTTGCGAAATCTGGAATGAACACAGTAGGATTTATGGTAGTGATTGGGAGGTTGAGAGGAGGTATTGCTGCGGAGGTAGAAGCTCGAGAAAGTATTCTAGTTGTCGGTGAATCTCCAAAAATTTCGTGGGCGATCTTGGATGCCGAGCTAGCGGCTTTCATAGGGCTGCCTCTTACGCCCGCTGTGCCCGCTAAGTCACTGCCCAAGAGTCTCAGATAATGTCTGTAGAAGGAAAGTGGACTATCGTGGAAGGTGATGCGATGAGAGTCTCCACAGTAGCTTGCTGAGCACTATCGTACAATACTTGGGCCAAATCTACCCATTCCTCATGCCAACGGTTGCTTGTATCTAACAGTTGGGTATGCCATTTACTCACCCGACTCCATGCTAAATACAGATACACATCTCCTCGTAAAAGAAGGCAGCGTTCCTCTAAGTCAAATGAAATTGGTAAGACCAAAAGCTTTAGGTCTTCTGAAGATGAACATAAAGCGTGAATTTCTCGAAATCAATCTCCTGTCCCGATCCCACCTTCGGCGCACCCCTGGGCGGCCCTGCAATAACTTCAACATCGATAGCGCTGACCCCAGGGAGCACCCGGGTCTCGTATATCGATCGTCTAGGATCCGGCTCTCCTTTCTGTGGCAGGGGATTTAGTCTTGGATTGGCTTGAGTGCTGCACGAAACGACCGTTTTGCTTGGTCGATGCATGAGGCTTGCGGAAACAGTGGGCGTGATGCTTAGGTAGTAGTGGGTGTGGGGAATGGTGATAGTGACGGATTGTTGGGTTCGAGTGGGGGAGGCGGGGATGTCGAGGTTGAAGTGGTCTTTTATGTTGAGGCCATCGTGGGTGCGGACGTTGAGATTCGTGATGAGAGCGTCAGCAATGCCTAGGATTCATCAGCGAAAGTTAAAGGATATATTTAGAACGCAGATCTCACCTTTTCCAGGCTGCCTGAGACGCGAATTGAAAGGTGTGTTGGAGCTATTGCTTGCAGAAGTCACGCCATTGGTGATTGCATGGGGATGAGGGCTACCGCTGGACAGTCGTGTCGACATATTCACAGGAGGAGGCATGTGCGTGCCTCCAGCGGTCGGGCTCTGCCGAGCTTCGTTAGTGTCGTTAAGTTGGATGGAGCTTAATGCAGGCGACTGTCTATGGTTGCCTTCAGCTTTGAGACCATTCGGTACTTGAGACCCTGGAGCTCCTTTCTCATTGAAAGGTCTTCCAAGAGCAGGGATAGTCGATGACCCTATACCATTGCGTAAGTCCTCAACGGCATTGGAAGCCTGGTTGGACAACCTACCTGTCATTGTCGCATGGCCGTTGGCGCCGGCTCTGACAAGTTCTTGTTGACGTTTGAGTGCTTCGCTATCTACTGACATTGCTGGGGTACCAGCGTTTTTCTGTCCACCAAATTTCAAGGTAATCTTTGATGGTTCAGGAGACTTGGCCGGCATTCTGAGCTTCACCCTTGGCTGCGGAGGCTCTGCGACGACACGCTTTGCCTCTGTCAATCGTCGATGGAAGTATTCCTTGAATAGATGAGCGACAAACGATGAGACGAAATACAATAGGATCTCTACCTCAAGCTCTCCAGCCAATTCCGAAATATCACTACCATCCTCATTGAATGTCCGTGCATTTTCCCAGATATGGCTGACCGCTTCATCAAGAGCTGCCCAGCTTTTCAAGAACGTCACTCCGGTGGGCTTGTCTCTACCCTTTACTCCACGCACGAGCTTTTGTACGCTCTTTAGGGATACTGGGTTTTTGATGACTTTGTAATAATCTACGAGAGAACGAGAGGGAAGATTGATGAAAGGAGTAAAGACTGGGGGTGACTCACTAGCCCATGGTCAGTATTCACAAATATTGAAAGACGCATTGAACTTACTCGTCGTCTTTGAAGTTGATAAGCTCGGTCATAATTTTCTCTTGCGCTTCTTGGAAATTGTTCCCTTCGAAGCTTTGGAAAGCGCCCTCTGCATCCTGTACCGCTGGCGTCGAGCTCCCCCTGCGATCATTGGCTGCCGCCGAGGAGCCTACGTGCGTGATAAGACGAGGTCGTTTAACGGGGGACTTTGTATCCTCTACCGCCTCGGGGTCGTCATCCCCTTCGGCGTCCTGCTCTTCGACTACCTCGGCTGCCTTTCGCTCCTCCAGCTTCTCTTTCCAATCAGGAGGCACAGGAGTAGTATAAGCCTGATAATTGGGCGACCGATAGGCTGGATTGTGTTCTTCCATATATCTAGAAAGAATCTTACGGACCTTCTCCGAATCCGAGAACACCTGGGAACGCTTCTCATTGAAGGATTTGGCATTGCTAATCATGCGTCTGAAGTCGCCTTCTAAGCTGGTCATGTTTGGATACTCGCGGTTGTCCAACTTAGTCTGGCAAATTGATCAATGTCAGCAAAGATTTGGAAGAATCCCTCTCAAGTCATATTTGGAATGGCTCGCTTCCATAATGATAGCAGTCAGACCGCTATACCAGCTTGAATTGTGCATCGCACTCAAGGCAGAACATCACAAGTGCTTCAGAGGAATTTACATCTAAACGAGAATGATTGTATATCGCATGTCCCATGGGTGCTGATGTTCAAGGTACTGGTTCTTCTGATGGGGAACGAACCCATACATATGATTGGTGGAAGAATGCATAAACCACTGAGATGAAGTCCACGATCAAGAAAATAAGTAGACAACTGACCTCGATTATTTCTAATGCCATAGGAAGCCCGATTCTATCATAGTAGTTGGGCATCTTCTTCTACAGATAGAGTGTTAGCAAACTTTCGTGAAAGTGGATTAATACATAGATCATACCCGGTCAGGTAAAGTCAAGAAGTGTGTAGCAATGTTCCAATTTCTGGTAAAGCGTTCTGTTAGTAGCTGCTTCCCGAGCCAGGACACGCGCGAATAGGCCTCGAGGCACATACTGTTTGTCGCGGGCATTCTTCAGCTGATTTACGAAAGCAAGGCCTGTCTTCGTAGTCCCCTCGGCCGTCTCCTCCTCGGTGGCCTAGAATTTCAGAAGGATTAGCCATAGTGCTGAGGCAGAAACCACTTCTAGCGGTGGGCAACACAGTTGTAGTGGAGTCTAGAAAGCGAGTATGTGTAGTTGGCAAAATCCTTAGATTCACCGCCCTAGCGAAAGGCAGTGGCCATGCCACAGAACTTCTTAACCCCTCGTCCACCGCTACCACCACCACCACAATAACTTAGAGCAAAGCAACACTTGCACTCTCAGCACATACCGGTAATTTCCTTCGCTTCGAAGCTGGAGCCACATCAATATCAGAGGCTGCCAAGGGAGGCCCTGCCATTTTGCGCTTCGAGCTCATCTTCGAACCTTGACGGTCGCAGGGGGTCGAAGAGTGCTGCGGGCAGTCCGGGACTCGGGCACACTGCACACCCTCCTCTCCAAGCCAACGCTTTCACCTCGACAATCGCACCTCTTCTGCCCAACGCGCCGCCCCAGGAAATACTTGTGGTCAGGGTAGAACTAGGGATGATGAAGCTTGCGCTGAACGTGTAGGGGAGCGTAGTCGGTGGGGTGGCTGTGAACGCGCTGAAAGCTGCAGTGGGCCCAACAAGAGGGCTCGTATCCAATTCTATTGTCAGAATGCGACCCGCAATAAGACCAGATGGCAATCACTCTGCGATCTGTAGACATTTCCTCAAACACCGTGATGCCCATCAAAAGCTGTTATTGAGAGCTAAATCCTAAACGGCTTAGCTGGAATGCCAAGTGATTTAGGACTAGCGGGGCAATATCTCCGAAAAGCCGTTGCGATTGTGAGTGTAAACAAACCTCAAATCGGTACCTGCACCTTCCCAGCCCTTGCGAAACTTCGCATAAGCTAGCGTTGCTCAAGCTCCCCACGATACCAGTGAAAGCGATCAATCAAGCCTGCACAGTGCTTTCCTATTCTCAGCCTTGTCGGGTTCTAGCTTCTTCATCCTGGTCTTGTGCAGCGTGGGGCAGCTTCACCTGGCTGCGAACCGCAAATTTTCCCATCCACACAGACACGCCGAGAACCCCTTTCCCACGTGTTAACCTTTGTCATCATTTCTCATAAATTTGGGCAGCGTCACGCCTCTACAATCTTTCACAAACCAAAATCTTTTCTTCGCGCAGCCGGAGACCGCAAGCAAGCTCACACGAACCAAGATGTCAAGCACAATCTCTACGATGGACCATGACAGAAGGAACAAGCTTCCCAGAATGCTCACGGAGCATGAGAGGGATCGGCTAGAGGAGTTCATAGAAGCCATACATTACTCATCACGGTTCGCAATTATGCATCCTTGGGTGCCTGCGGCCTGCTGACTTGCTGCATCAGATATTCCGACGACGAGTTCGAGTATCGGCATGTACAGCTGCCAAAGGAGATGGTGAAGAAGATACCAAAGGACTACTTTGATCCTTCTAAAGGCACCCTAAAGCTACTATGGGAGGAGGAATGGAGAGGATTGGGCATCACGCAGGTACGCACGATCTGTTAAGCCCATCTTCCTTCGTGAATTGGCTAACTAAATTATGAGTAGAGTCTAGGATGGGAGCATTACGAAGTCCATGAGCCAGAGCCACATATCCTGCTTTTCAAGTGAGTCTCCCCCATCCAACCACCAGACGACCTCCTAAATATGTCCCATCTAGGCGTCCGTTCAATTTCCAGCCAAGCATGCTACTACAACAACAAAAACAACAACACTAGACAAACGATTGTTCACTTTCGAGAAATTTCCCAATCATTGCCCTCAAGAGGTTTCATGCGATAATACCACCCCAGCATTTCAGCCCACGACAGTATGCATCGATGGTTCATGAATTATATCAATTGTTCTAGGCGAATAGAAACTTTAATATCAGGCGTTGCCGGCAAGATTGGGTTGATGGGAAAAGGTGCATTTCACGACTCTACTCTGTATTTAGCCATCCAAGCATTAGTAGCAGATATCGGGACACCGACTGCCATTAGGCCTCGGCCATATGTATGACAGCGGAAACGCTTTCTTGAATCTTCATGTTCATTTACTGGATGTTTTTATCCAGCCAATCTTCCCACTGCTGACCAGTAAAGCTGCTCGATATACTGCCTTCTTCGATACCCTGCCGTGATCGTTAGTCTATACAAGACACGAGTCAATGGAAACCTACATTGAAAAGCACTGTTGGCGTTACATGCACTCCCAGGCGTCGATTGAACTATAATTTGGATCAGCAAATGAGGCCGTTCTGGAAAGCACTAAACCGTACTTTCACCATCAACTTAATATCGTTGGTCACCTGATTTCCCACATTCAAGCTCCCATCCGGGCCTGGCTTATCTGAAATTTCCAATAACCCATACACTTTTCCCTCGTCCAGTCCCACGCTCGCGGCTACTTTCGCCAATCGCTTGTATGTGTCGTTCCTTGCCTCGTGTATAACATTGGCATCAAAGAAGTCTTTCTGCTTCTCAAACAATGCTTTACTGAATGGCCAGAATTTGTCGGGTGAGAGGCGTAGTACCGCAGCGCCAGCTTCATGACAGAGTGTACTCGAAGGGTGCCATGGTTGGATTTGCTGCCGAAACACGAACTGGACCTTGGAAGGATATTTCTTTGGGACGTCCGGGAGCACAGAATTGTAAATAGTGTTAAACATCTTGGCGGAGAAGGGGCAGACATAGTCAAGGTAGAGCTCGACAGTATGGATCGCTTTTGGCGAGACGTTAGCGGAGTACGCTTGACCAGCAAACTTTGGGGCGAGAGCCATGATTGTAGACACAAATCTGGGCAATCAATAGAGATTTTCTGCTCAATATCATAGTAAAACTAAACTCTCAATGAGTGAAAATGACGTGGGGGCGGAGGGGAGCTGCCAACGCCAGGTAGTGGCCGTGGCCTTTTTTACCTGAGCCCGAGCATTCACTCATCCCTTCACACGCGATGCACAAACACCTTGCAAACCCTAGACTCAGTGTCTTGTGAGGCATCCATTGGAAGCATGTTGTTGCCGGCGTTGCGAGCATTTGATTCACTGAATCAGCTTGCACAATCTCCGCAGTATCCTTGTCCTTTGCGCCGGTAGCACGGACTGAGACACTATGAACCATACAGCCATCCAATTGACACCACGGTGAAGCAGCCACGAACTTTCTCTACTCCCTGTCTTCCGGTACTCAGCCAGTATGGCGCCCATCTTTGGCTTTCCAAGTCCGCAGGTACCGAATCTCGGTTTCTCAGTCTCGCACCAGAAAGTCGAACTTGATATAGACCTACCAAGCCAGAGTCTTCGAGGCCGTACAGAAATTACCCTCAGTCCACACTCGAAAGATCTCAAGTCAGTCCGGTTGAACTGCAGGCAGTGTGATCTTAAACGTCTCACCGTGAATGGAAAAGCATGCTCTAGTGCTTCGTACGAGGATCCCTATAAGCGGACAACACTTCCATGGAAGGCGGGAGTCCACCAGTACCATATGCTCCAGCAGAGGCTAGAAAATCAATTGAAAAGGTCGCCTGAGGAAGAACTCGTCGTAGCATTTCCTAAAAGCCTCAAGATAGACGACCTCGATCCGTTCTCCGAGGAGGCGCAGAGCATACTCTTATCGAAAAGTGTGGGAAGCAGCAAGGGTGACGGATCAGCTAATGCTCTGGACCCCGTTCAGAATAGTAGAAATACGGCTGAGCAGGCTGCACGCTTCACCCCAGTCCAACTCAACATAGAATTTGTTGTTCGGAAGATCCGAGATGGTATGCAGTTCGTGGGCTGGGAAGATGGGGAATCCCGCTATCCGCATGCCTATAGTACGAATTCTTTGTCACCTGGAGCCGCATGCTGTCTCTTTCCTTGCGTCGACGATCTTACCTCGCGGTGTACGTGGGAAATATCACTCACATGCCAAAAGACTGTTGGAGATGCGTTTGGAGCTGTAAATTCCCAGCTACAGGTCAATGGAGTAAATGGAATTTCGAACGACATGAACGGGACTCGCTCTTCTCACCGCACGTATTCTAGACACAGCGATCTTAGCGAGGAAGACAAGGCTCTGGAGCTTGCCGTGATATGCACAGGAGACATGATAGATGAGGTAAGTGTGTCAGCTGTGACGTTTTTATCCACTGACAGCAGTAGATTGACGATCCTCGAGATCCCACAAAGAAAACCACCTCTTTTATCTGCACTTCTACTTTATCTGCACAGCATGTCGGCTTCGCCATAGGACCATTTAAGCACGTGGACCTTGCACAATTTCGTGAAAGTGATGAAGATGACAGACTTGGACAAAATGCTGTTCCTGTGCATGGCTTTTGCTTACCCGGGAGAGCTGAAGAGATCAAAAACACCTGTCTGCCTATCGCTAAGGTAAAGAAACCCTTGGAATCAAAATCCGCAACAAGAGCAACTGACCGTTCCCCAGGCGATAGACTTCTTCACTATAAATTATGGCGCCTATCCCTTTCAAAGTTACAAACTATGCTTCGTCGATGATCTCTATACGGACATCGTTGATACGGGCTCATTGTCGCTTTGCAGCAGTCGCTTATTGTTCCCAGAAGACATCATAGAACCTCTAGATCGGGTCACTCGTCAACTCGTTCATGCTCTTGCAACCCAATGGATTGGAATCAACATCGTGTCCAAGGACCCGTCTGATTTCTGGGTTGTGGTGGGGATTGCATACTTCATCACGGATCTATTCATGAAGAAGCTGACAGGAAACAACGAATATCGATATAACCAGAAACGAGCAGCAGATCGAGTGGTCGAGCTCGATGTCAACCGTCCATCGTTATTTGATCTCGGGGCTCTCATAACTCTTGATCCTTCTCTCCTCTCATTCATGGAACTCAAAGCGCCCCTTGTTCTGTTCATCTTGGATCGAAGGCTCACAAAAGCGGGACATTCAGCTGGGCTCTCCCGAATCATATCGAGGGTGTTTCTTAACGCCAAAGTGGGTGACTTACCTAACGGCGCCCTTGACGCTCTTTATTTCATGAAAACATGTGAGAAGCTCGGGCACATCAAGCTAGACGTCTTCTATGCCCAGTGGATTGAAGGAGCTGGGTGCCCCAAATTTCGCGTCACACAAAGATTCAACAAGAAGAAGCTTGTGGTAGAGATGCTCATTCAGCAGATCCAATCTGAAAACATCAAGGAATCGAATCTTGAGAGCGCGACATTCATGCGAGATGTAAAGGAAGAACGGCACGAGGTTTATGCTGGCTCAATTCAGCCTTCATTCACGGTATTGGGCACCGTTTTTAGCCAACTTCAAGTACTGACCTTCTAAGGGCCCAATGACCGTTCGTATTCACGAGGCTGACGGTACACCCTATGAGCACATCATCGAGATCAAAGATGCGAAGACTTCGTTTGACATACCGTATAACACTAAGTACAAGCGTTTGAAACGAAGCAAACGGCAGAAGGAAAAGACTGCTGCCGTCACAGGCATGGAGTCCTTCGGCGGTGGTGGTGATGACGTCCTCTTGTATTCCCTTGGTGACGTGCTCCAATCGGAAGAAGAAATGAAGGAGTGGAAGCTTGACGATTGGAGCAAGGAAGAGGAAGACAGGATGAGTCAAGAGTCCTATGAGTGGATTCGCATGGACGCAGACTTCGAGTGGATCTGTAAGATGAACATCTCAATGCAGTCATATATGTGGGTTTCCCAGCTGCAACAGGACCGGGACGTTGTAGCTCAATTAGAGGTACGTCCACCTTGAACTTATATCGCAAACAGGTATTGACATTGTGCAGTCTTTGCAGTGGATGGCGCTGGTACAACCCCATAGACTGGTGTCTACAGTTCTCATTCGTACCCTGATGGACCAACGTTACTTCCATGGTATTCGCACGGCAGCAGCGGAAATTCTTGCTAAAAACGCGAGGGACGAGCTCGAGTGGATTGGACAATTCCATCTCGAAAAGGCATTTCAGGAATTTTTCTGCTACACTGACTCGCCTATGACTCGATCAAACGACTTTGCAGACCGAACAGCATATTACATGCAGTGCGCAATCCTTCAAGCAATCGCAAGAATACGGAATGCGAGCGGCCACACTCCTTTTAGAGTGAGGAACTTTCTCTACGAAAAGTTGAAGTTCAACGACAACTCTAACAACGAGGTACAGTACCTGCATGATCGTGAAGGCGTTTCATTGACAAGTGATAGTATTCCGACTGCCATTATCTTACTATTCTCATGAAGGCATTGGCCGAAGCTTTGGCCGTGAAGACTCCACCGAGCAGCAATGCTTTTGATGGCTTTGAGGATGACGGTGACGATGAACATTTCCACAGTGCCTGTCTTGAGGAGATTGATCGATATCGGCGCATCGACGAATGGATCCCATCTTATCACAACATACTATCGATCACTGCCTTAGATTGCAAGAGGATGCTGGCAAAAGCTGGTGTGATCGCTTCAAGACCAGCGGACTTCCTTCAGTACACACCAGATGGGACTTCAGAGTATCTTCGCCTGAAAGCTTTCGAGAATTTGATGAGTTTAGGATTGGCCAAACACGACGCAACCCTTCGATGGTTTCTATTTGTCCTAGCTACCGATCCATCACCATACATCCGCGATCAGATGCTACGCATCTTTGGCAGGACCCTAGGCTCCATTGCCATCGGTGAGCACCTGGAGGCCGACAAGGCACAAGCGGCACAGCAAGATGGGCTTGTCATCGAGCAAGAAGCATCTACCGAGGCCCGCCAGATCAGCATAGCGCGCAAACAGACGGTCGAGGGCGCTCTCAGCGCTTTGAAAGATGAATTATCCGACAACGCTATCTTAAAAACTGAGATTTGGAACGCCATTACATCACCTACACTCTCTCTTCGACAGCTGGGCGAGCTCCTCGACATCTGTGACCTCCTTTACACCCCAGAGACCTCCATGGTAGTAGGCCTCCGTTATCCCCGTTACTGGACCTGCAACAAGACCGGCAAAGGCAAGGTCGTCTTCTCACGCTCCTCCCGCATCCGTACTACGCAAATACCGAAACGTAGACTCTTTTCCCTTGCAATGCCTTCATCCTCGCCAAATGTCAAGAGCGAAACTAGTAATCCGACCCCTGCCATGCCGCCGCCGCCTGCTCAGGCACCCTTGAAACTCAAGCTCGGAGGGCCTAAGAAGCCGTTGATTGCAAGCGGACCCTCCACGCCTGCCTCGGTCGAGACTGTGCCGCCAAGTCCAGTGGACAGCTCGCAGGGAGAAGGACCTAAATTGAAATTAAAGTTTAAGTTGGGAGGACCAAAGGTGGGCGGAGCAGGAAGTCCACCACCTTAAATATTGATTTGCTATAGATTCTTGCCTTATGATACCCAGATCTAGTATTCAAGAATTGATCATCTTATTTGACGTCTCATTCTTCAGGCTCCCAATGAGCCTCATGCGATTATACAAAAGGTGGTGACACGCTGAGCTTTTATCTCTCATTTCCCTTCAAGAATCAGAAAAGTTGGCTAGGAACATTTGAAGTGGGAAGTCTTGATCGATGCATGGACAGGACTATGTATACTTTGACTCGCAGGCTTCCAAATCTAGCCGCCTTCTGTGATACACCCTTTTTCACAAATCTTGTCGAAAGAGAAAATCCGTAAGTCGAGCCAAAGTCTTGCGAGCTGGCGTGAACCCTAGCCTATCTCTCCCCCAGTATCGTCCATCACATTGGCGATTGAGATTTGATCCACGGGCGCGCATCTCCTACCTACTCCCTCCCTCGTGTCCGCACGCGGAAACCCTTACAGTGTATCGCCAGTCTTTCCGCTGACAGACATCGCTTCTCCATTTGCTAGCCTTGTTCAAATGGGAAGTACCAAAGATGGAAGCATTTGCATGACATACGCATGATACTGCAATCCGGTTGCGAACCGCAAGCTTCATGGAGAAAATAGAGCCTTTTCAATTTTGAGGACTGTCAAATACCTTACGATTGTCGATACCTGTTGATTGTGTGTGTATGTCAATATATAAACGCCATATCTCGAACCAGAAGATGCCCTCACTCATGGCCCCTTTATCAATACTTTACGCTTCTATCTTTAGGATCATCTCTCCAGCTGCGTATCCAGCGTTTGATAGCACATTGTCAATCATATCCATTGGCTTTCTAGTCGGTGACTAAGAAAAGATCCAGTTCCACTGTACCTTTATTGCACGTGTTGTGGGCTGTTAGGTGTAGTGGTCCACCGACGATAGGAAATTAGGTTGAGGGTATTGTTGAGGACTGGATTACCTTTGATGCTTGGGAGGTGGGAGGACTCTGCGTGAGTTTTGTTATGTTATACTCAGGCGCTGCGCTTTTTGATTGAAGTCGATGGGAGTTGCAGAGAGCAACAAAAAATTCCGAAAGAAAGGGTGATGGTAGAGGTCGATAGGAGATGATTTCGTTTCTCCCGTCATGGCAAAAAAAGTAGAACCTTGGATCAATTGTCATTTCGTCTGAGTGAGATGCAAAGTATCTTAAAACAGTTCTATAAAAGCTAAAGGATGACGGGTAAATTGTTAACGGAAGACAAGCGAGTTCATGTTAACGTAGGTGATGCTGGTGTAGCAAAGATACGGAAAACACCAAATACAATTTCATTGTCATTAGTCAGTCATATTTTCGCACGAAATTTGCAAATGCACTATCTAGAAGAATCAAGCCGAAAGTCTTTTCTCATCTATACGATGGCAGAGCTTCCAGCTCTTCAGCCCTGCGCCTACGCTATGCATGGTATCACCACTGAAAGCCAGAAAAAGAATGGACGCACGCTCAAACGCTCATGATCGAAATTCAAGGACCACCTCTGGGATGCTGCTTCCTCGGCCGGAAATTTCTGATTCCACATGTAACATGCGTGTATCTTGACTCCCGAGGGTGATATGAACCAGCGATGTCTAAGACGCAAACTCCTTTCGGACCTTCAATCTGGACAAGTCCGGTCACTAGTAGGGTTCCTCTCTGCCCAAAGTCATGAGGAGGTCTCCAATTCTTCGCTAGGGTTCGCTTCCACGCGGTAATACCCGCTCCATTGTCATTACCAATCTGC
>JAABUP010007084.1_pt1 | contig 15370 bp, 18 predicted proteins | sample 5559201 | NCBI WGS metagenome assembly JAABUP01 (sample SAMN10711887, study PRJNA513373) | rock metagenome | isolation source: Antarctica rocks | place: Antarctica
ACCTCCTCCTGTTGACACCCAGCAGATCTGCAGTGTGCAATTCTGCTGTGTCAAAAACTGAGTTGCAGATCTGCTGAGGATGCTCTGTTGCAGCACGTCTCTCAAGAGCTTTCTGAATGCTTGCATATTCAAGCGTCGTCTGTTGCAACCCTGTTGACAGAGCAGATTTGCACACTGCAGCTCTGCTGAGGGTTTGCTGTTGCAACAAGCACGCCTCTCAAGTGCTTTCTGGATGCTTATATGTTGAAGCAATGTCTGTCCCGCATGGTGTGGAGTATCAAAGTGTAGCATTGCCATAATACCTGGGGTCGATGGCAGCAAAAACTAGTTGCTAGATACTCAGCTGTCAAGATGCTGGATGTTATGCTGCATCAGACTTGGCTGCATCTTTTTGTGTCTTGGCTTGTGTGCCCTTGTTGGCTGTACTGCTACCAGCAAATTGCAACTATGGACCTTGTGCAGCATGTGACACCAACGGTTGTCAAGAAAGTTCTTGACAACTTGGTCAGCGATGATCCCTCTCTGATGTGTCTGCAGTCATTAGACAGGACTCCAGCGTATATGAGTTTGTTGAGAGCACCCTCCATGAGACTACAGAGTGGTCACACCACCAAAGCCAGCTCAGCTTCAACCACAAACGAATCTACTGCAACGCGGTGACAAAGTCTCTGCTGTACTGCAGCTATCAGCCAGGACTTGCGTGACTTCATGGAGGGTGCTCTCACAAACAAGCCAAGCAAACAGACTCAGGGTGGGTCCCCTAGTGACCCCAGCCCAAGGGAGTCTCCCTTCAAGACCAGTGGCAGTGCTGGCAGCAATGGGCAGAACAGCAGCAGCTTGACAGGCAGTCAGGGCGGGTCTTCAAGCAAGACCGATGGCCGTACAAAGAATGCAGGGCAGAAGGATGGGGCATCTAGCCAGGAAGAGAGTCCATTCAAGACTGGTGGTGTGAGTGGCGGTGGTAAAGGCAGTAGTACTGTGACCACTGGAGCCCCTGCTCTGAGCCAAAAGCAAGGTATGGCTGCCCTGCCTTTTGGCCCACTATAGTGCTGCGCTTTTTGTTAAATGTTTTTGGAACAAAAAAAGGTATTATATGACTTTTGCTCTCAAGCATTTGATACTTTTTTTGTGTTTATTTTAACAAGGTGCCAGCTTTGTCATTGACCTGCGTTGTCAAGCCAGGATGTCAGCTGAGTTGGCTCCACACCCCAGACTGCAACATACTAACAAAATTTGAGATTGGTTGTGGAGCTATGTTATTGACCTATGCTTTCAAGCCAGGATGTCTGCTGAGTTGGCTCCACACCCAAGACTGCATTACACTGACCAAACTCACATCGGTTGTTGCTAAACACAATGTATGCTGCTGCAGCAACCAATGACCAGGACATCAATGACATCCTGGTTGTTAAGCTAAACACAATGTATGCTGCTGCAGCAACCAATGACCAGGACATCAATGACATCTTCGGCAAAGGAGGCTCTCATGCTGCTCCCAACACTGTTCAGACTGGAGGTGGCCCAGGACAACGTAGTGGACAGGGTAGCACACAAAGTGGTGGACAGGGTAGCACACAGAGTGGTGGACAGAGGACTTCCCAAACTGGTGGACAAACTGGTGGACAGAATGCATCAAAGCCCTCTTCAGGCACACCATCATCAGACTCGGCATCTTCAGGCTCAGCTGCTACCAACTTTGGACAAGGTGTGCACATTTTGAATTCAGCCTGCAAATGTGCTTCATGTGTCAGCCCCAATCATTGCAACAGCAACATGAAACAATGATGCAGTTGTGCCATTGGCTGCACTGTAGGGCGGCAATCTGTACTTGTCTGTTTACCGGCTGCCTGCCAACACCCGCTCAACTAAAATGGAACTCATCAGGAAGTCAGCAATAGACGCTGGTTGCGAGACTTTATTGCTAACGAGTTGATGACTTCAATTTTAGTTGAGCAGGTGTTGGTAGGCAGCCGGTAAACAAAGTCTCACCTGTAGTACATGCATTTACCCACATCACAAGCTTACTCATATGTGTGATGCGCATGTGTACATGCATCCATGCAATCATACCAATGTTGTGTGCAAGGTAAAAGATGCAGTCACGCGCAAAGTGTCATAAATTGGGGGTCATGCAGAACATCAACTGTCGATGTACATCTTCATTTCACACTGAATGTGATGTACTTGGTGCAGCTGGCAATGACTCAGACATCAATGACCTTTTTGGCAAAAGAGGCTCTCACACAGCTCAGAGCAATGCCAATCCTTTCTCAGGACTCACCCCCTCAGGGCTGCCCTCTTCAGGGCCTCGTGACTCAGGCACTGAGACCTCAGGCCCTCAAGACTCTAACCCTCGCTCCTCAGGCCCTGCTGACTCGGGCACTCATGCCTCAGGGCGAGATGGATTTGGAGCTCGGTCCTCAGGCCCATCAGGATCAGTCAGGCCTGACAGCAACAAGCGTGAGTGCCTTTGACAATATTCGATGCATTCCACATTGTTTTCCTTCATTTCGTTGTTTTCTTCACTCTGTAGGAAATGTACACTTTTGGCTACCATACACAGGTGCCTTGCAGACATTCAATACTGGCTGTCTAGGCGGACTGCCCCAAAGTTCTTGAAGCTTCCCTATTTCATTGTTGCATTTGCGCACACAGCAGTTTCAGCACACATAGCCAAAAAATCCTGCTGCTCAAAAGTCTGTTTTCACAATGGGTTGCTGCTTCTCAGTTTTTGCTACTAGATTGTTCTGACTGGAAAAAAGTGGCTGAGCTGGCAATTGCGGCATTGGGCATGAGTTGGTATGAGAGCTTAGAGGTCTGGGCACAAGTTCTGGCTGTGACAGGCACAACCAAAGCCCACATGTCTCTGCAAGTATAACACACGTTTGTATGCAGTTGGAAGGTGTTCATACCTTTGTCATTAGCCTGGGTAAGTTTTGCATTGGGTATATTATTTAACATTGACTGTCTCCCATGATGACAGCCTGTCTGACTGTCTGTCTGTGTGGTGCAGCCACCAATGACTCCAACATCAATGCCATCTTTGGCAAGCCTGCCACCCCCAATGGCCAGAATGCTTCCAGGGGATCATCTGATCCCAACGGTGGCCAGAATGCTTCCAGGGGATCATCTGGACCCAATGATTCTGCCTTTGGAGGTGACTTTGGAGGTGACACATCTTGGTTGTCCTAACACCTGTTGCGTGTCCTAATCCATATTGTGCAGCATGCACCTGTTGTGTGTCCTAATCCATACCGTACAACATGTGATGCTGTGTGTGATAGCCACCACTGATAGCCTTGCTGAAGCGTGGGAATTGTCACAGCTGCTGTGGCCCCTGGTAGCAGAGGGGGTGTTGCTGGTGCCAAATTTTGTCACCAACAGAAAATGCAGTGTTCAGTGCATGACAAATATGTTTCCAGAATTTTGATGTGCTTCCGCTTGTAACTGACAACAAGCCCTGTTTGTATTGCAGGGTTTGGGCGGCAGGACATTGGGCTGCAGAGCAACTTCAGGGGACCAACAGGGCAGCAAGGCCCTCAAGGCAGCTCAGGTACTGCTGCCCATACTTTCTGCCTTACCCTCTGTCTCTCTCCGGGCTGCTGCCTTAGGAGGCTCTTGTTATGATCGCTGAAAAGCGTAAACTTTTCTTTTTTCTTTTCTTTTTTTATCTTTTCTTTTCCTCTGTTTCATCCTCTGTCCCATGTCTGGAAGTTGGTGATGTGACCTGCTGTTCTTCTGACTCCCAGGCTGGGTCTTGGAAATCTTGTTTGCAGTCACTAATCAACAATCAGCTCAAGTGTTGCTGCCTTGGTTTTTTGCAAGGTAGCAGTGTGATGTTACCCTGAGCAGCTCAGCACTGCTCCATCTGCTTTGTGCCATGTGATCATGCACCCTTATGTTCTTTCCACTTGTCATTAGCCAGCTCAGGCACTGCTGTTTGCTCTGTGAGCATGCCTGTTTGGTGATGCATGTCCTGCCTGCTTGATCTTGGCAAATCTTGCAAACGAGTTCTCTCTCCTTATATGCCTCAGACAGCTCTGTTGCACTGCAGGGCCCCGAGGTTCATCAAGACACTACTGAAGCAATAGATCAGTGGCAGTTTGCATGCTGGTTAGTGCTCACATGTTTCAGAGTGTATAATCTTCCGGCAAGAGTGCAGAGGCATGTCAAGGCCTGTATAAAGTATAATATGTGTTCTAGGCATGTCCCTTTGGCTGAGCCAAAGACGTTTGAAGGTGTAGTAGCAGAAGGGGCTGTCTCATGATCAATAGTCAATTGTTCTATATATAAAATGGTGTACAGAGCAGCAAGTAAAAATCAACTGCTACCATGGCATTTGCCAGTCTTCGGCTGCATGCAGTGACCAGCTGCATCGATGATATCTTTCTCACATACATGATCTATGACTCTATTGTTATGCCATTGGCTTCTATTCCTCGTGACTTGAGACCGACCGCTTCATCGTTGTCACCAATCTGTTTCATGTTAGGTGGTTGCTCATTGAGGGTGGACACTTGCCAAGTTGTTGAGGCGCAGACCAGACTGCTGCATCATTACAAATCAGCACATGTCATCATTTGGCCATAGGAACATAGTGAACGCTATTTTAGTGGTCTGATGAGTCACAACTGCCTCCACACAGAGTTTTAGCTGTTCTCTTTACTCTGCAATGTCAGCTGGGCCTTGCCAAAGATACAGTTGCAAATGCGGCCCACCCGCCAAAGCGTATGCCAAGCTCAGAGACATTTCTGCCTGACTTGATCTCTGCTGGCAGCCAGCAGACCGTCCCGCTCATTTCTGTACTTTGTCTATGAGACTTGGAAAAGCAAATGCTTACACTTGCCTCAAAATTCTAACTTGTGCCATTTTTGCTGAACCTTCACAAGCATCATGCGCGGCAGGTAAAACAGGATCAAGCTTTCTTTGAATGCCTTGTGGCGGCAAAATATGTTACATTGCTGGGTCGTCGAGGTCGGTGACTATCTTCCAATGCTTTTTTGTGCTTCCGCAGCAGAACACGCTCCTCCAGCACGTCTGCAGAGACCGTCTGCCAGCTGCCCCTGGATCTATGGGCAAAAGTTTTTTCGTATTTGAAACCCAATAACGCTGCAGCTGTACAGTTGTTTACCATGGACGACACGGACGAAGAACAGAAGCAAGCTGTTTCCGAGGTTGTCTCTGCTCAGGCTCACTATCACAAGCTCAAGCTGGTCTGCGGCAAGTTCAAACAAGTCTTTCAAGAGCACTCAGAGCTCTCAGATGAATTAATTCTAGCTGAAGGCAGTCAATCTCACATGGTCCCTCATGCGCTGGTCTGGTTGCGGCAAAGTGGCAGCGCCATTAGCAAGTTCACAGCATTCTACGGAGGTCTCACTCAAGACATGCTCCTGGCAGCAATGGCTTCCTCTGCGCCACAGCTCAAGTATGTGCACCTGTGTGGTCTTACAAGGGCTACACTATCAGGACTGGCACCTGAATGCATTCATGAGCATAGATGAAATTCATAGTCCCTCTGCGCCCGCTCAGCCACATCAAGCTTTCACACATTCATGGGCAACGTCAGGTGTCGCACATCTCTACAGACAGCTGTCTGCATGATTGCTGCAATGACAGATGTGTATGTGCAGCACACACAAATTGCCTGGACCCACACAAAAGAGGAGCTTAGGTGCTTGCATGCATTCAAAAGCCGGCATCAGTGTTTCAAACCTTTGCCAGCACAGACAAGTGAGAGTTGATGACGACAATGCCGACACAGACACAGACACAGACACAGACACAGACACAATGTAGCCCACCTCACAGTACTGCTGCATGAAGTTGGGCCATTCAACGCCAGACTCATAATACAGACGCATGCTTGAGGTGATGCTGTTTGTGAACCTGCAAGCAACACAAGCATAACAAATAACTAATAGTAACAACAATAATAGTAACATTCTATTATTCCGTGTTGCTTGCGACACAGAATAACGGATTTGTACATTTGTTGCACAGCAGAATGTTCAGCCCATGCATGATGATTTAGTTTTAGCAAGTTGTAGCTGCCAGTAATATTCTATCATGCCATGAAGTTAGCAAGTTTTAGCTGCCAGCGTTACTTGGTTAAGTAACGCTGGCAGCAACGATACTGGCTGAGTACCCTGATCCACTTGTGTTCAGTCGCATACATGTCTGAAAATCGAGCTCTGTTATATTTTCTGGCCTTTCAGTGAGGCTTGTAGGCCATCATAGGCAGGTAAGAACACTGCAAAGCACGAAACCAGTCAAAACGCACCAGTAGATGCAGATATTGGTGAGGAGCTCGTCCTTGGTGAAGCGTCTCTCAACTTGGCCTCGACAGTCACTCCACGTTTTAAACTTCTCCACTATCCAGGCTGCCAGACCTGTGGGCAGCTTACCACATGTCACTGACATATGATTGACTGACTAAAATGCACATGCTGCCTTTCTTGACAACAATGACTGCCTCCAGATCTGCTTCCCTACACAAGCTGACAAGGTAATTGATCTGCACAACCTGCCTTGACAGATGCCTGCCTTCTAAACAACCTTGCTGCCTTGCGTAACTGAGTGGTGACATTGCTTGGTTGCGCAACAGCATAAGGTTTTCTCTCTTGCTGCTGCTGCTTGCTGCTGTCTGGCCTATGTGGACGTGGCACTCAAGGTTGTGACAGAATGCATGTACAGAGGCACCTCAGCAAGCATGTGCAAGTTCATACCATAGGAAGCTGAGAGACGCAACAAGTGTAATACAAGTCACACAGTGTGAGACAGGTGAGACGATACCATATGCTGGTATAACAAAATACACATCGCAAAGCATACGAAAGGGCCCCTTCCTGCACTGCGGCGAGCTTTGATACCAATCACATTGGATTGACAAGCTACAGAGGATCATTCTGGAATCACAAGGGTGAGATACTGACAAAGCTTGCACATGTTGCGTTGTGATCTACACGTACCTGTTGGTGAGTCACTCAAGCCGTATCCGAGTGTCTGTGGCTTTGTGCCCTGTATGTGTCTGTAGCCTGCATGTCAGAAGCTGTATCATGCAGAGTGGTAGCCTGCATGATCAAAGCAGAACAGCACTGCATACATGATAATCACATGCAACTTATTCGGCATGCAGAAGGGCTCTGGAAGCTTTGCTGCAAATCAAATACTAGACACGACTTCTGAAGTAGCATGTGTAGCAAATTGACATGCAACATCCAGAAGCTCCAGCACCACAACATGGAGAATTGACCAAACATGCCATAGGTTGTGCCATAGGTTGTGCCTTGATGTAGCCACGGCTTTGATGACAAAACTGTCTGTTGCCGATTGATTACACATCATGCAAACATGCACATCAGCTACAAGACCCCTTGTCTGTGCATGCACCCTGTGCACATTCCAACACACCAACACCAAACACAGACACTCCATACCAGATGAAAGAATTCTGGTCAAGCAAAGGGCGGATTGTACCATATTCATAACGCTGCACTTGCCAACACGACAACACCAAACAAAGAGAGTCAACAGCAAAGATAAAGATCTCTGGTCAAGCAAAGGGGCACATTGTACCATATTCACAACGCTGCAGCTGGTCTAGCTGGTCAAGGCCCTTCAGCTCACTCTCAGTCATTGTGATTGGCATCTGCACAGCACATCACTATTGATCTCAATACTGCATTCAGCTAGATACATATCAGCACCAGAACATTGGCATCAGAGCACACAATGCAGCCTGATAACAGCAGGTGGGACAGATAGGAAGATGTGAAAATCTTAGGATAGACAAGGTGGAAAGATGGAAAAAGGATTCAGGAACGATGTGTTGTTTAAATGTTGTTTACGGCTTGCATAAGGCATGATGCAGAAGGGCACAGTGCATGAGGATTGAGGCATGAGTCGTGAAGCTTGTGATGTGATGCTGCAGAGAGTCCATTTACACAGCAAGCGAATAAAGATAAGACCCAGGTTGCACTTAGACACAGTCACCTTATTCAGGATGGGCAGGCGATGATTCAGCAGCTGGGCTTCATGCCAGGGGTGGCCCCGCTTTGGGAATGCTCGAGCCAGGGTGTGAATGGCTTTGCAGTGATCTGAGTGCTGGGTCCCCAACAGGAAGCATATCAGAGTCCCCCAATCCCCACCTGCAGTGGGGATGCACTGCCCCTAATGATGGTGCTTTCTGAGCGTGACACTGTATGACCTGCACTCAAGGGCTGAGCAGTGCAGTGCGCTAAGCAGGAAGCTTACCAAAGCATTTCAATTCCCACATGCAACAAATGGTGGGGCATGCTGAGCATCATAATGTATGTACAACACTCATGTCATCTGCAGCTTGAGCATTTGTATGCAGTGCACGCAGGATACCCAAGAAAATTGCTGTGTCTGACAGTGATGTCATTCAAGACAGCTCAAGACATGACCCAAAGCGCATAAGAAACATGAAAGCTCCTACCAGCTGGTGTCACACATGTGTCGACAATAAATGCAGAGCGCTACATCTTTGCAAGTTTGATTAGCTTATGTATGATTTAAAGACTTCATCTACCCCACCAGTGTACAAGGGCTAGTCAGCCACATGCCAATTTACTGAGGAAACACAACAGCATGTAAATTGTGCTTTGGAAAGACAAGACTTGTCCCGCACGTACCTAGCTCATCATGAGCTGGAAAGCGCTGTTATTGTTATTTATTTTTATGTGAATCGTGAGTGCTCGCACCTTGTGCTACGTAGCGGTCGTAACCCAGGGCAAGCATCAGACTGTTGAGTGTAGAGGCAATCTGAGCTGCGCCAAAACCAGGCCTGATGGGCGCTGACGAGAAGCCATACCCAGGAAGTGAAGGAATGACAATGTGGTAGCTGCTACTCAAATTGCCTGAACAAGATACAGTCGTTTGTAACAGTCACCCCTCATGATCATGCATATCCTGGCTGTCATTAGTAGTGTCATCAGGACGTATGTTGCATGCTGAACTCATCTGCATCTGTATGCATACAGAATCACATGGACAATCACGTGGACATCTTCAGCACAAATAGTTGCCAGAGTGCTTTTTCATTTTACAAGGGAGAAAAAAAGAGATGGTGTGCAAGTTGTTTTGGATCCAAAGTCTTCACAGCATGGTACATTCTGTGCATGACCAAACGCGTTGTCTACCTTTCTGCTGCAGCTTGGGTATGAGCTTGTGATAGTCCATGAAGCTCCCTGGCCAACCATGGACCATGAGGAGGGGGATGGCGTTTGGATCGTCAGAAGGGTGGTGGACGAAATGCAGATCAATCTCTCCGACCCAAACTTTGAATTGACGAAAATGAGAGTTGAGCCATGCTTGCTGCTTAGGCCAATTATACCCGCCGCGCCAGTAAGCGAGGAGATCCTGCACGCTGACAACCTTCTTGAGGTCTTTTTCTGAGGACACAACGGAACGGCCCAACTCGAACACTTGTTCAAGTGGACTTGTTTGCGTCACCTGCAAGTAAGGTTTAGACGTGCCTTGCTCCCAAGCCACGCCCTCCTGTTGATCGGGCAGTCTCGCTCGCTGCAGTCGATTCTGCAGGTCCCTCTGGTCGTCATCAGTAATGCTAATACGAAAAGGCCTTGGCCTCGAATTGATCGTCATATGTCTGCCAGCAAGACTGGTGTGAGCTTCCGCTGTAAAGCAATGGAGAAAACTTCGAGCGTCAAGATATAACCTCAGAGAATGGTGCTCAACTCCGCAATGCAAATGCCCCGCAGATGCATGCAAAGTGAGCGCCCGCTGGCTATCGTATAGCAGGATTCAGCGCTGCCAGTTCGGCGCCATGATCCTGCAAGAACTGGCTTTGATGCATGCATGCGTACCGTATGACTGATCACTAATTACAGACTCACGTGCAGTTTGTCACTCGCTGACAACAGCAACAGCAACATGCATGACATTGGCAGACACTGCCGCAAACTAAGTTGCGCATCCTATACTGTGCAGGCCCTGCAAGGCGGCCAATTGGTATGTACTGACAACGTCTTCGCTTTCCGACCTGCATGGCAAGGTCGAGCAAACCTCAGAGCGAGGCACGTAAAGATGCTGCAAGTGGGACGACACAACCCAAAGAGCCTGCTGACGACAGGGACTTTGCAAAGAAGACGGCTGACTGCAAATCATACGAAGAGCAGCTGGAAGTGTATTGAGCAGACTGCGAAGAGAACCCAGACTACTGGGAGAGCGATGAAGACTACGTTGGTCCAAGCTAAGTCGACCGTCAGCACAGATGGCGATGAGAATCATGACACACAAGAAATTAGCAACAGCACAGTAGCCCAGGGTCAGGGAAAGGCAGACTTTTGGGCTAACCTTTCAGCATTGATTTGTGTTATTGTAGCAGGGTGCAAATACAAGGACATCATCATACCATGGTTGTCTCTGAAGCAAATAGATTTCTCTGGCCTTGTTGTGTTAGGGTTTTTTCATAAAATTTTTGAAAATTAAGAACACATATGCAAAGTTCTATGGCAGGCAGAGACTCCGTTTGACTTATATAGATGAGATACCTGGCATCAAAGAAGACGTGGCAAACATCAAAGCAGACGTGAAAACCATCAAAGCAGATGTGGCAGACATCAAGGTCATCTTGTCTCTTCCATGGTACAACAGGTTGAACACACCCTAACGCAATCATAATGTTGCTTGTACGAGTGATGCCAGAGGTAGCAAGCCGGGTCAGTTCAGCTTTGTTAAAATGAAGATTTGCTGATGTTGACATCAGCTGTTTGGTAGCAAGATTCGACCTGATCTTTTCTGGTAAATTGTATAACGAATCAAGCATTAGAAAGTACTCCATAATTAAAATTTCTGCATGCATGTGCTCACACATGATCATGTACGAACTTAGTCTAAGCATTGTAAATTCTGAAGCTCCATATCCTGCACATGGTCCTCAACATGCCTGTATCACTCAATGAGCATTGTCTCTGGTCGACAAGGCATCCAGGCACTGCATGTCAGCGGACATGCATTGCTCCATCTCCTTTTCAGGACCTGCACCAGAAACAAAGTGTCCAATGAGTGTCACTGGGCATCACTTGGCGTTCAACATCTCCTGCATGGCATGCATGTCATATGACCACCGTTTGAGGTTCCTAACAACACATTTTTGCTCTAAAAGGGTTAAGCTCCGGTTGAGTTCCCAACTTCATACTTCATTTCGCTTTGTGGCTGACAGCATTGCCAGGAACAGGCCATGCTGTTGCTGATGACAAACCTGGGAGTATAAGCTTGAGTCTGACATCTGTTTCTGTGACCATGATCCTGCTGTTGCACAGCAGCCATTTGCACAAATTTGTGTGCAAGCCTGAGGCCAGGATATGGCGCTGCCACTGACTGCATCCACCTGTCCAGACCTGATGGCAACACAAACACCACATCCTCACGGGCACATACAGAAAGAAGTTGCAGTGTTATACATAGTCAATTCTCAAGCTGGGAGAACCTGCATTGACAAATGCAGGACAAGATAGGACAGAGTGCACAGTCCAACCCCAACACAAATGGAAGTTATTCATCAGTTACAGACATGATGCAGCAAAGCACACCAGCAACTTTTGTTTCCCAGTTGACAAAAATATGAATCCAATGCAATGACCTGTGCATCAAGCGTGCTAACAGCAGAAGGCGGCAGCCACAGATAACAGCCACGGAGAACAGCAGTAATTGTAGACAGGCACGGTACACTGGATACAATAAATACAAGGGATACGCATCTGAAGGGATACATTTGTTGTGAATATGAAAAGTAATAAAGCATCAAACGAAACAGTACCTGCAACAGGTTTGCAGAGGTGCCATGGCTGCATCTCTGTCTGCATGCAGCCGCCGCCTCTTCTGCCTTGCTTCTGGCCTGCACACCAACCTCGCTTCTTCTTTGCAATGCCCGTTTCTAAACCTGCTGCTTTCCTTGGATGCAAAGGCTATTGCTCAGAGTCATATACAGCCCACAGCAAGCTCGCTTCTTTTCCACAATGCTTGTTTCTACACCTGTTGGGTTGCATGGTTGCAGACACTGTTGCTCAGAGTCTGATACAACTCAAAGCAGCAAATACTGGTACAATTGGCAGCATTGGGCTAGCTCTAGTTGGCGTCTGCCCTACTCAAAGATGCAGACAGTCTGCGTCACAGCAGTTATCAATGTTCACCAGGCTGGTATACATACACTTACATCAGAAAACAGCCAATACCACAGGGTCCAAGGCTTGTGCATATGCACAGCAGCCTCTGGCTGAGATGCATGTTGCTGTACCTTTGATTAAACATCTGTCCTGCCAGTGAGTCAACCTGTACTTTCAGGGGAGCCAGTGGCGCAGTCTGAGTCGTGACTGTGGACGGAAGGGCATGTAGCTGGTTCCATGGGGCAGTCTGCAATGGCCCTGCCCCAACACTCTGATTCAGGCCCAGCTGTTCGGCCATGGCATCTAGCTCGCCTGTGGAGAGCTGAGGTGCACCGCCCTGCAGTGACAAGAAGAAGACTAAAAGACAAGATGAAGCTGAAGGTCTGTCAACAGTGTCTGTGCCTGTTTAGGCACTTCTAAGCCACTTGATCAAAGGTATTAATTACCATGGGCTTTTGCTGGAGGTAGGCTGCAGGGCATGCTGATGATCACAGCATTGGTAAGGTTGCGGAAAAGCAGTAGTGGTGAGCTATCTTTTTTAAATGCAGACCACACTTGTCTCTCCTTAGGACATGTCTCATCATTTTGGTAGTTACTTATCAGAACACAAACAATGCTTAGGCTTTCTGGCTCATGATGAGCTAGCATGTGTAGGGCAGGCCTTGTCTCTCCCAAAGAGTCTGTTTTCAGCGTCCCTGTTAGGTCCATTGATACAATTGTTTTGTCAGTCATGTAATCGAGACATCATCGAATCTAGATGTGAGGCAACCAGGTGGTCAAAGCCCCTGGGCTTCACCCAACAAAAGCTCGTGAAGCATGCTCTTACTGTGCAACCTGAAATATTTCCAGGCCCCTGAGTCTTTTGCCTTGCAGCTGAGACTGCACAGAAAAGGCATTGCACCTATTCAGTACATCAACATTCGGAACATGATCATGCAAGGACATGCCACATTTGTTATTGCATGAGTTCTATGCACTGTATTGTATATACCTGGAATCCTGGCAAAGCTGTTTGGGCCTTGACTGTCTGCAGTTGTTGCCACTGGACCCTCCCTCCTGGTTTCACATAGTGCAAGTGATATAACCCCTGCAGTCATACCACAAGCTCTCACTCCAGAACCAGCATGGCCTCTTGAAAGACATGCTAAATGTGTACAAAGCCACCTCTTTGCATGTACAGGCATGTTGGCACAGCAGAAGCTGCAGCATGCAACAGCATTTCTGGGTGAATCCTCAATGGCATGCATACAGTCCTTCTGCGGTTGTGACATACAATCTGTTGCATGTACATCGTCTGCATATAGTGTACATGTCTATCTGTCATGAGACATTGAGGGAGATTAGCGGCATGTGGACATCCTTTTGGCCTGCTGTATTGCCGAAGAGCAATGTGTTGCGGCAAATTATGCATGAGAAAGAAAGCTAGCTCACAAGCCTGTATGTCCTGGCAGCGTCATCTTCAATGTCATCATCATGATGCAATCTTTGTGGCCTGCACAGTCTTTCTAGGTTTGTACACACAAAAGTGCGTAAAGCAGCAATCCTGTACATCTGCAGGAATGGTGCATTTGCAAACCATGTGTAGGGTTTAGGACAACCCCTAAAGCAGGACTCTCAAGACACAAAACTCTGTGAGGTATGACCAGGCACAAAGATACTCTCTCATACATATTTGCCGTGAAACAAGTTCTACTTGTTTGTGAACAAGCAAGGTGCGTACCTCAAAGGATGCTTGTGACTCCTGCTGGGACCTTGCGGGCTTTTCTGGGGATTGGGCAGAGTCCCCAGGACCAGCTGCTTTGCCAGTATGTGCCTGCACGGCACATCAGCCTGAGACACCGGAAAACAAAATTGAGAAAGGCGTGAATACAAACCAGCTCCTGCTAACCATCTACTTGTTATCAACCAGACAGTGTTGTTCGTCGTGTTGTTTGCACAACATTTACTTCTGTGATCACCAATGTTTGAATACTATATACCCATGTTTAGTGTTTGACTTTTGCCCTTCCCTGCCAGCTTGTAGCATTATGGCTCAAGCAGGCGCACCACTCTATTTGTTGGGGAAAGTATGACTCTAGCCGCCGGGAAACAGAAACTGCATAGCCCACATTGTTTGCATACAGCGTCACAGCGTCACCTTAGTGTGGTTATACACATCAACAAGACTTGTGCAGCATGACTGCTTGACGACGCAGTTCAAAGTGCAAAACGATTGCCCTCAGTACGTCAGTCGCATGCCGGCTGAACACAGACGCAAGCTTTCTGATACTAGGTGTCTTTGGTGCTGTTTTGTCACATGCTTCTGAGCATCTCATGCTTACTGTGGGTTGACCTCCCAGTAAATGCCTGTTAACTTTCTCTCTGATGGGGTTTGAAGTCAGGAAGCATGAATCTGTTGACTGACTGACTGACTGATTGATTGATTGGTTAATTGATTGATTGATTGATTGATTGATTGATTGATTGATTGATTGATTGATTGATTGATTGATTGATTGATTGATTGATTGACTGATTGATTAATTGATTGACTGACTGACTGATTGATTGATTGGTTGATTGATTGGTTGCTTGATTGATTCAATCATACCTGCTGGATCACTCTGACAATGCTCTGGAAAGCAGAGTAGAGCTGCTTGACACGCAGCAGCATGTCTGGTTGGAACTGATGCAGTCCTGCCTGCTGTGCCTGCTGTGCTTGTGCCTGCTGTGCCTGCTGGGCTTGTGGCTTGCCTGGTGCCTGAGGCGATGCTGCGCTGCTAGATCTGTTTGCCGCTAGGTATGCCATCAGAGCCTGTGAACACATATGGTCAGGCTGTGAGCACATCCAGTCAGCCTGTGAAACAACCCAGTCAGCGCTTGATATTTGCATATGTCCAGTCAGCCTGTGCAAACATGCTGTCAGCCTGTGACAAGATCCAGTCAGCCTGTGAAGCAGTCCAGTTGGCCTGTGAGCACATCCAGTCAGCCTGTAAGCACATCCAGTCAGCCTGTGAAACAACCCAGTCAGTGCTTGTTATTTGCATATGTCCAGTCAGCCTGTGAACACATGCTGTCAGCCTGTGACAAGATCCAGTCAGCCTGTGAAACAACCCAGTCAGCGCTTGATATTTGCATATGTCCAGTCAGCCTGTGCAAACATGCTGTCAGCCTGTGACAAGATCCAGTCAGCCTGTGAAGCAGTCCAGTTGGCCTGTGAGCACATCCAGTCAGCCTGTAAGCAC
>JAABUP010007087.1_pt1 | contig 15368 bp, 16 predicted proteins | sample 5559201 | NCBI WGS metagenome assembly JAABUP01 (sample SAMN10711887, study PRJNA513373) | rock metagenome | isolation source: Antarctica rocks | place: Antarctica
ATGATGGTAATCAGCAAGTGCAGACTTGTGGGCTGCTCGGCTGGCGACCTTGTACTCAGCCTTGGCCTGAGGGGTAGGGTTGGCTAGTGAAGCTTGCCACAGCTTGCTCTTGCTGTTGGCGAGGTGGAGCGTTGCCTCTGAGATCCAAGGTCTGTGTGGCCTTGGAGGTTGCTTCAGCTGAGCCTGTGCCGTAATGTTGAGGGAGCCTTTGAGGGCTCCCCAGCTGTGCTCCACATCCCCAATAGGATGTGGTGGTGTGTGGCCAACAAGCCCTGCAGGGATAGCTGGAATGCTTCCTTGCCTGCTTCACTGTGAAGGGGAGCAGGCTGTAAGCGAGGATGGAATGTGTGTTTGACTGGCTGAACTTCAACCGCAGCTTGCAAAGCATGAGCCTGTGATTGTGCCATGCTCTGGGATTTCCTGCCAAAATTCTATGGCACATCATGGCCTTGACCTAAAAAGGAGTGCGCACAGCTGTTCAGGATACCAGAATCATGTCTCAGGTTCTCGCTCTTCTGGTTGCAGGCGAGGCCTTGCAGCTCTCTTTTGCGCTCTGGTCTTCCTGAGACATGTGTTTGGCTTTTTGGTGTTGCTTTTGCTTACTTGCCAGCCACATTACACACTGCAGAAGCAACACTTTTTCACTCTCGTGACTCTAGACAGACAGAGATGTGCATTGTACCAATGACCTTGCTCAAGGCATGATGCATTATGCTCAAAGCGATATGGTGCATTGTGTAGCTCAAAACTGCTCTACTGTTCTCTGTAGTTGGCACTGCTCCTACGGCTGAACTGGAGTGCAGCCTATGATGCAAGCCATAGATATGGCTCTACAAACCTAAAGGGAATACCAGAGTCATGGGTAGATACTGATCCACAGCGGCATGCCGCAGAATCTCAGCTGGGCTCGATCAGCCCAGCCCTTCGAACAAATACTCCGTCAGCAATCATCATGAATGATGGATTCACCTCTAAGGCCTGGTCAGGAGCATGGGGATCAGACGAGTGTTGATGCCACATTGATGATACACACTGGTGTTGAACATGGATGCAGTACTGGTGTGCGCAGACAACAGCAAATTGGATGCAGTACATGTTTGTGCAGACAAGTGCAAAATCCAAACCCACAGGCTACTGCTTGTGTATGCACATGCACAGCTGCGGCACTCTTTGTGCTCTGCCAGTGATATGCACACGTGATATTAGAGCATCACTTGTCAATGGCATGCTTTGCTGGCTAATCGTCCAATTGCAACTTGAACGTGCCAACAGAGACATTGGTACCTCAATGATGTAGCCAGCCAGTAAGTCTGATCGCATGGTTAAAGAAGGCAAAGGTCATCTTTTGGTATCTCTGTTGACATCAAGACACACCAAACATAGTCATGCTCATGTGTTCCTGCGCTGACAAAAGACCTGAAAGTGGTGGTGTTTGAGGCAAATATAGCACTATTTTGTTGCTTGAATGGGGAAAGACCTAAGTTTCGATTTGTATAAAGTGCTGCATGCTTCCACTGTGAGGTACCTGATGGCCCAACTGAGTGATGGCAGGCACGTCTGACAACCCCAACAGAGGGGGCTGATCTGAGAAGACGTGCAGAGGGTTGCATACATGCTGACACAAGGTTCCCACTTTAGCAGCAACCTCTTGGTGAGACAGCACCGGTATCAAGAGGCCTGGGTTGTGCAGCAGGCAGTAAGCAAGTTGTTTCCAGCACCATGACCCTCACGAGAACCAACTAGGGTATGTTATGTTGTTAAAACTGCTCGAACAAGACAACTCCAGGACTATCAGTTGTGATTACAACGTGTTTGGGGATACTAGTGCCACAAGAGAGGCGCCAGTATGGCAAATGTAGAGTTACAAACGTCAGTGTAAAGATGGTGCTAGTGACCAAAGTCACTGTGAACACCGAGCGAACACCGGGCTCTTGCTGCCGCTTGGTCGGACCGTAATCATACCCCAAGCCTCTGCTACACGCAGACTAGCAGCTGACTCTCTCAGCATAATGCAGAAGGGCTCGCTCTGCTCAAGCCAGTAGCAGGACCAAAAGTGCATCCTCATCTGAGACAGCAGTAAGTCTCCCAACTGCGGCTCGGCGACACTGATCATCGCGCTGAGAGCATGATGACAAACAGCTCCACCTCGCGTGAAGGTCCCGAAACGGAATATATAGCGGACAATCAGTATAAGGCCCCATCCGCACGGCGATTTGACCGTGGGTCAGATATCTGAGTCTGACCTTGGGTCAAATGTGTTCATTACGGATGCGGGTTTGACGGAGGTCTTTCGAAATCTGCAGACCACAGCTGAGCGGCACAGCGGAGCGCAAACATATACTTGCGACGAGCGACGCTTCAGTTTACTACCACAGCTCTCGATGGCCTTCCACTCCTGACGGAGCAGATTTGACCTCCGTTAGAAAGTGAAGTTGGTCGGGACCTACTTCACTTTCTAACGGAGGTCAGACGCTTCGGAATCAAAATGTGGCCGATCTGACCCAAAGTCAAATCGCGGGCCTAAATGTATATAATGTTGTACAGTTACATGACAGTTATAAGTAGCAGTGAAGCTTTTTGCGATTTAATGATCAGTGTCGCCGAGCGGCGGTTGGGAGACTCACTGCTGTCTCAGATGAGGATGCACTTATGGTCCTGCTACTGGCTTGAGCAGAGCGAGCGCTTCTGTCTTATGCTGAGAGACTCAGCCGCTAGTCTGCGTGTAGCAGAGGCTTGGGGGATGGTGACAGTCCGACCAAGCGGCAGCAAGAGCTCAGTGTTCGCTCGGTGCTACAGTGACTTTGGTCACTAGTACCATCCTCTACACTGACGTATATAACACTACAATTGCCATAGTGGCGCCTCTCTGGCGACTTGTGGTGCTACTATCCCCAAACAAGTTGTTAATCACAACTTACATCCCTGGAAACTTGATTTGTTCGTGCATTTTCAGCCACATAACACACCCTGACTGGCAGCTGACCTTGATGAGGTAAAAGCCTGCGTCAACATCCATGCAACACTCTCCTGTCTGCGCACTTTGTCTCATCTTTCCGCACATCGAGGCCTTTCTTTGCGCAGGGTCTCTCTCCATGCAACATGGATGATCACCCAGCAAAGCGTGCCATTGACAAGCTTAAGATCATATGTGCATCTCACTGGCAGAGTACAGAGTAAACAATGGAGTCATGCAGCAGACATGCAATGACAAGCATATCATGAGCTGTGAAGGATGTTCATGAGTTGTACATTCACTACAGAAGGCATGTTCACTGCCTTCGTCACTGTCTCCTGTGCCTCTAAGCTTTACTTTTTTTGCATGAAAACACACAGCATCCAGTTTGCATTCCAGTATGTCTCATCAACATGGCATCAACCCTCGTCCTAACCACATGTTCTTAGCCAGGCCTTACAGGCGGGTCCATCATTGCCCATTGGAATATCTGTTCGTACTGCTGGGCTGATCGATCCCAGCTCAGGTCCTGCTGCATGCCGCTGCGCATCAGCTTTTGCCATGACTCTGGGTACTCCTTGTAGGTTTGAAGGGCCAGGTCTAGGGCTTGCATCATAGGCTGCACCTCAGGAGGGGTGAAGGTCCACCCAGTGCCTATGCTCTCCCCCTTGTCAGCTGCAGTCAACAAAGAGGGAATGTTAATTTGCAAGCCTTCGCAATTTTCCAACATGTGGTGACTATGAGAGCTCTTGCCAACAACGATAAAGCAGGAGGCTGGAACAAAAGCAGTTTTGCGCAAGCACAGCTCATGCTGAAGGCATAGATGACAATGTTCAGATGACAGAGTCGTATTCGGCATCATCTTGCTGACACTTTGCTTTCTGCTGATGTAAGGCTTAAGTCCACAAAACGATGCATGTTGCAGTCACAGTGCACCTGCACGCCGCCAACCGTTGGCTGCAACAAGCTAACCACGGCACATCGTTTTGCTGGAGCGCAATGGTGCATCACACCTTGAGCAAAAGGGTTGTAGTCCTCTATGGTATCTCTCAAGCCTCCGGTAGCATGTGCAATGGGGATGGTCCCATAGCGCATGGCAAACAGCTGATTCAGCCCACAGGGCTCAAAGCGCGAGGGCATCAGCAGAATGTCACACCCAGCCATGATTCTGTGGGACACCGGGATGCTAAATCCCACCCAGCCTCTGAAGTGGTCAGGTCGCTCCTGCTCAACTCTACGCATCTGTTGCTCGTACTCCGGCACGCCGCTGCCCAGCATCACAATCTACAATACAGCATGTCACTGCTTACTAACGTGTCTGCTGTGCTGCAGCCACCTGTTTTGTTCTAGTTACATTCAGCACAGGAGTTCAATATGATGTGCAGACAGACCAACCAAAGAGCTATAGGCAGACAGAGACAGAGATACATCCAGACTTGTTTTGGGGTTAGTCACTTCATAGCACCAGAGGTTGGATAGACCCACAGGTCGCCCATCAGTCACATGGGCAACCCACACATCATGTTGCTGGTTTTGTCAGGAAGATATCCAGGCATTGGATTGCGCATTAGGAGGACACCGTGACACGTTGGAAAGGTCATTAGAAGAATACTTTGGCTCTTGTGATTGCTCATTCAGTCAGCCTCCCGGCAGGCTCAGCATTGAATCTATTGGTTTTCATCATTAGGGTTTCCAAACACCCTGAAAACTTTCAAACTGTCAATTTTGTAGGGCTGTTTGATAGGTTGTAAAGGGTTTTAGCGGCTTTTGCACTTTTCATCTTTAGGGTTTGAGAACCGATGAGATTCAACGCTGGGCTCCCGGCAGAGCAATGGAAATGCAGCAAGCAGCTAGCATGGTGCATGAAACTCACCTGGCAGCCTCTTTGTGCCATGGGCTCAACTGACTGGAGCACCACATCAGGGCCCTTCTGAAAGTCCAGCCGCCCTATCCAGCCCAACAGGGGTATCTTGGGGTCTACATCAAAGCCCAGCTCCTTCTGCAGGGCGGCTTTGCACTTGGCCTTGCCTACATCACATTCGTACTCCCATTCAGTGGCAGCTGCATACTGTGTAGTCAGTGGCAGGTATTGGCTTGATACCCACTGTTGCTTGGCACCTGGTCATGCCTGCATTGGGTTTGGACTGAATGCTAGTTCTTGGCAGCTACAGACGGCCAGGCTGGCCTCTATGATGACTGGGACTTTCACAAATGCATGTACACATGCTCATGCACAGCATATGCAATGCACTCATGCATGCATAGGCAGCATGCAGCATCTGCAGTGCGCATATGCTTACGTGTGCACACTCAGGGTACAGCACATACACTGCATTCATGCAAGCACATGCACGATGCAGCATATCCAACATCATATCCACATCACAAACACTGCTGAGGAGCTGCAGTCCTGCAGTGACGCTAGTCCTTGACATACTGTCACAACAGAAACAAGCAATCAACTAGTACTGACAACATTGTCACGTCAAGATCAGCCTCACACCCATATCTGAAATGCTTGCGCAGCTCAATGGCTGCAGCCTGATGTGCTTATCTGGTTTCAAGGTAAAGATGATGTCTGCAGGTTACCTGACAGGTCATCAACGCTGTAAGCTGCTTCTGTGTCAGCATCGTTAGATGGGTCCCACTCTGACATGTCAATGCCATTCACAATGCCATTCAGCTTGTCCTGCCGCGACTGCAGCACCTCATGCAGACCCCAACCCCCCTCTGATGTAGTGATCTCCCATGCGTACCCCTGTGCACACCAGCAATCATTCCTTCCTTCATTCATTCATCCATTCACTCATGTATTCATTTGTTCATCTACTCGTCATGCTTTCATCATTCAGTCAGTCAGTCAGAACAAGTTTTCCTGCAAGACTGCGTACAGAAAAGTGTAGGTCCTGAGTTGCTGTGTGAACAAGGTCCTGTTTTCGCAGGGAGAACACCAACAAGGATGGGTGATGGCATGGTGATGGTTGTCAGGAGCAGACCTGGCTGACAGTCATGACACGGTCAGCAGCCAAGATGGCCCCCTTCAGGATGTTGATGGCAGAGCCTGTCACTGCTGCCCAGTCTGGGAACTTCCATTCCAGCACATCCCACCTGCACAGAAAGGCAAACTCAAAAGGCAAATTCCTCAATTGCAGACGTTCTGAAGGCAGCATCAGAAGGCAGATTTTTTTGTTGCGGGCGGTCTTGAGAGTGCAGAGGGCAGCCATGAAAGGGGCACTTTTTCAGTTGCAGGCAGTCTTGAGAGTGCAGAAGGCAGCACTGAAAGGCAAATTCCGCATTTGCAGGCAGCCTCAAGAGTGCACAAGGCAGCCGCAGGATCGCAAAGGCCACAATGATTGCATGACCTGTCACTGTCGCCACAACATCTTGAAGTACCAAAATGCCAACTTGCATACAGGCAACATGGCTTGTGTTTCAGATTCAGATCTTTCGACCGCATTATGGCAATAGCTGAGAGCAGCTCACCAGCTGCCTGGCTACTAAAAGCAAACAAACAAGCAACAGCTGAATTTCAAGCTCAATCTAAAACGTCCTAAGTCCTAACCGGAAAAAAAAGCAGCAACAGGTGAGAGCCGCCCACCAGTCGCCGGGCAGGCCTAATCTACCAAAGAAGCTGGAGGGCTCAACACCCTGATGAGACATGTTGTGGATGGCTACAATGCTGCGAGCATCAGTGTACACGCCATTCCGCCTGTACTTGGCTGCAAGAAAGGACGGCACCAACGCCGCATGCCAATCGTTTGCCACAAACAGGCACTTCTCACCATAGGGCGGTCCTTCCGACTGGCCAGACCTGCAAATACAGGACAGAAGTAAGGGAGTTGGCAATGCTTCAGACGGTTGTTGGTGTCTGCAAGCTGTCTGAGTGCTATCCAAGCACAGCCAGTCCTTGTGCTGGCAGTGTTGTAGGACATAGTCAGGCAGGGCATCAGCAATGGTCGAGATGGTTGTCTGTATTTGCATGCTGTCTAAGTGCTATCCAAGCACAGCCAGTCCTTGTGCTTGAGATGGTTGTCAGCTCCACAAGCTGTTTGAGTGGTACCACACAGCCTGCCGTATGCAGGCATTTGTGCAGGGCGTTTATGAGCACGAGAGAGGCAGCCATGCTGAGCAGCATGTATCTGAACACATTGTCCCAAGACAAGGATTGTTAGTAGCCAGACAGGCAAGCATTGGAATGCCGTTTGATGCTATGCTTGACATGCAAGCACTCTGTGTTGCCCATGACTGGCAGCAGCTCACAGACAAGGATGTGAAAGAGTGTGAAGCATGAGAACTCAGGCTGAGCAGCTATCAACTGTGTTTTTGCCAGATAGTTTGTAGTTGTATGCAATGTGGCTATACATCGTCACAGATAGCCATTGCAATGCATCTGGTTCCAGATAGCCTGCAGCTGCATCTGAATCCGGGCTTGCCATTCACGCTTTTAGCAGACAAGTTGCTGTTCAGGCATGATGAGCATATGCCAGTTTACCTGTAGCCGCCAATGGGTAGCACTAGGGGCGCTTCACAGGCAGCCATGCTGAGCAGCGTGTATCTGAACACATTGTCCCCAAAAGCACCATGCTCGTCTGCATATGGGTTGCCTGCATTGCGAGCTCAACTTTGTGTACAGGCTGAATCATGTGTGCCTGCATTGTAAATGTCAATTCGTGTGTGCTGAATTGCGTGTGCCTGCATTGCACAGTTGAATTTGTATACATGCTGACTCGAGTGTACTTGTGGGCTTCATCTCAGACTGCACCATGCTGAGTCGTGTGTGCCTGCATTGCAAACTCAACATTGTATACATGCTGAGTTGCGTGGGCCTGCATTACAAATGTCATCTTGTGTACATGCTGAGTCATGTGTGCCTGCATTGTCAAAGTCACTTTGTGTACATGTTGTGAAGTGTGCGCCTGTTTTGCACACTTGACTTTGTATTGAGTCAAGTGTGCCCGCGAGCATGATCTCATGCTGGTCCACATGTCAGCAAGCTGCTGATGTCATGCTTGATACAGCATAGAACAACATGAAACAGCATCAGGTTGCAGCATGCATGGAAGCCATTGGCATCATACGCGTCTTAGCATTCAACACGCGTCTTCCCCTATGGTCAGGTAAGTACATTCCTGAGTAGCTTTTTGTGTGAAACCCTGTTGGCAGTCATCGTACCAGCAATAGCGTGAGTTGATGTGTTGCTGTGTGTAATGCTATGACGTTTTTGAATGAGCAATGTTGACAAATCAGACTATGCACAGCAGGCACATGTCAGCTGCTGTCAGCCCAGCACACAGAGGTTCTCCAGCAGCATGCCCTGGACTTACTGCTGACATTCAACTGTGTCATCACATACAGTACATTTGGCAATCTAGGTGAAATGAGATTTTTGAAACTGCGGCTACCAGAACATCATACTGTACTAAGCGAAATATTATTTTGTCATTATAGCTACCATTATTATAGCTATACCGCAGTTACAAATATCAGCGTAGACACGATTATTATAGATATATCACATCATATTACATCATATTATGTTATATTCAATAATAGCTATTCTTATATGTGATCGTGCTTTTTCAGCAAAGTCTGTCCTGACTGATACAAGCAGTGATGACAAGCTCACCTGGTCGGTGGTACACAGGGTGATCCACAAAGACAAAGTCCACATTGTTCTTGTGCTGGTGGTAGAAGCTGACTTCCTGCATGCCACACTCCCCCAGATCTAGCTGAGCCTTCACATCCAGCAGCTGTGTGCTGTCATACAGCTTGTCTGCCTTTGTGCCGTGCATGTACCTGCATGGCAACATGTAGCTTTGCCCTTCTACCGGTATGGCAACATGTAGCTGTGCCTTGAAGTCCAACAGCTGTGCACTGTTGCACAGCTTGTCTGCCTTTATGATGTGCGTGTACCTGTGCGGCAACATGCAGCTTTGCCTTGAATTGCAAACTTGCTATGCGCTGTCATACAGCTTGTCTGCGCTTGTATGATGCATGTAATTGTATGGGCGACAGGTGAATGTGCGGCATGTGCTTGAGGGTTATTTACATGTGCATTGCCATTGTATTCAACAAATTCTCACCGATTGAAGTGAGTATCAAACTATGCTTTTGTCGCCATGCTTGCTTCTGCCAGGTCATTGCATAAGAAAGAAAATTGCATAGGCTTACGGTCAATGCAGAGAGTAAGGTACATCCACAGGGCACGTTTGGTGCTGAATTGCAGGGTGCATTCATCAACATGCCAGCATGCAAAGAGCCTTCAAAACTGCTGTTAATGCAAGACTTGGTTGCTGGAAGCAGGCACTGTCCATGGTTGCTAATGCACCTGTGTCAAATCGAGTGCTTTGACATGTTGTGCATATGTTAGACCCTTTTGTGCTTTGGACCCAAAATGTAACACAACCACTTATACTGCCTGTAGCCCAGAAACAAGCCTGGCCAATGCATTGTGGTATGTGACCTTGCAAGACAGTATGCAAGACAGTAGATTGCACAAAGTCTTGATTTTTGGTCAAGTGCGGGGCCAAGGTGTGTGGGTCGTCGCAGACAGATTTGGAATGACACTGTAGTGTCTGATTTTCACTTGGGCAACGAGAACTGGTAGATTGCCAACAATACCCCTTGCGTACTTTAAGTGTGGCTTCCGTCGCGACAAAATGCTTTACCACATGAGTGGACAGGAGAGTAAAAAACGTTCACCTCGGGGCTACAACCATGACTCGGTGGCCTCTGCTGGCAAGGGCAATGGGCAGGCTGCCTGCAACATCTCCCAGGCCACCTGTTTTGCTCCATGGAGCCACCTCAGAGGACACAAAGATGGTGTCTAGGGGGCTGTCTGTCTGTGGCGAGGACTTCTGTGGCTCTTCCTTCAGATTCTTCTTCACCTGAGCGCATAGCAGTATGGGATAATAAGTCATCATCCAGAGTAGTGGAGCATGTTGCTCACATTGTTTGCGATCCAAGCTCATGATGTGCAGTCAGGTAAAAACAACGTATAGAGGGTTGGCCAAGGGCCAAAGTAGACCTTGGTAGTGACATGCTGTCTGAGCGTAGTATACCTCTTGCCACTCCTGCAAAAGCTCTTCATCGCTCGGCCTTGTGCTGCTGCTGTGCACAGCTGGCTCTGGTTCGGCAGAGGAAGGCGCTGCTGTGGATGATGCGGAACGCTGCAAGCTGTCTACACTTGCTGTGCTGCTTGGGCCATCTGCACAAGCAAGGGGCTGTCGTACAACAAGGCATGCATCGCTCTGACGTATCAAAGAGGCATCAGCAAGGCCCTCAGCTCAAGAACAGCCAAACCCTTGATCCCTGACACTGCCAGTGCCAAAATAGACCCTGTGCAATAGTGACCAACCTGATGATTGTGGAGAGGTCTGTTTGCTGGTTTTGTCCACGTCCAGCGCACTGCCTGCCCTATTTCGCTTGGCGTAGCAGCGTACTGAGTCCCGCTCCTTGCAGATCGGAGGGCAGAGGCTTGCCCTAAACGTACCCTTTTTTTCAGCGACTGATGCAGCATTTTGTATGGGACTGGGTTTTTGAGGGTATTTCGTGGCTTTGCAGAACACCCCGCGCGTAGGCCAGTGCACCTGATCAGCGAAAACTTTCAAGGCAGTGGGTTGTTGCCGTCGGACTAGTCGCCTGCTATAGATCTTGTGCCCAGTCGCAAGCCTTGAGAGATCCATGCTGCATCCAAATATCTATTGCATCGCCCGTGCGCAGATCGGATCCAGGCTTGATGGACGAGGGTTTGCCAACTTGGCATGTTCATAGTGCACGTGACTGCAAGCATGTGACTGCAGTGCAGTGCTGTCTAGATGTCAGCTGTGCGTCCTGGGAAAATTGTGCGCACAGCCTGATCTGTTGAATACTGCTTATAGCCTGTGATTGGTCTGGCATCAACTGATCAATCTGGGACTCTGCTGTGCATACAGCCAAGAGTAAGATGTTAGCGACGGACGTGGCGATGGTAGCCACTTCAGAAACACAGGCCTCGGAAGATGTCCAAGATGTGCCAAGCACCTCCTGTCGCATCTGTATGTCAGATCAATTGCAACATCCAGCTAGAATACAAAGCTGCGGGCACTGCTTCTGGTCGGTAACCCTGTCAACTGTTCTTGGCTCACTTCCACCCTTTCGACCGTTTCACCGAGCTGCTCCGTTTTGCAGTCTAGAATGTATACGGCAATGGAGCAGATCTAGTCCTGAGCCGAGATGCCCACTGTGTAACGCTGGCTTCAGTGTACTTGTGCATGATGGTACAGAAGAGGTGCGCCTTTCTGCTTGTGTTTTAATCTCTACTCTGTGTAGCCCAGTTGCAGGCCCTGCAACCTGACTTGTGGTCTTACCATTGCGTATCAACATTGGCCAATTACTTGCAGGAGTTGCCACTGTCTTCGCAACAGCGAGCCAAAGTAGAAGGTACAAAACATCCTTTGCGCCCCTGTTTGCCAGTCATGGTGCAAGACTCTGCCCTGCAGCTTTATAGCTGACAAAATGAAGTGATTATGTCAGCCTGTTCACCACTGCAATTTCCATCAATGCAATTGGGTCTTAGCATCAACTGCCTGTTTGTTCACTGACAGACATTTATCCCCAAGGGGCTTAGCTGTTACATACCTTTGACTCTTCTTTGTACGTGCAGCTGACTTGGGTGTCTGGATCATGCTTACTTTGCCAGTGAGACTCGCAGGTAAGCCTGTGACAAATGCGCCATTCCTTGCATACTTTCCCCCCGCAAACCTGCATGTTGTCAACTTAGAGCTTGCACCAAATAATTACCGCTTTCTCTCTTACATCACTGTCTGTCAGGGTCAGAACAATTTGTACCACATTGCGTGGCTGCTGACCTAGCCTGTCCTTGATCCCATCAACTCTGTGCAGCAGCAGCAGCAGCAGAATTGATGCTCCATTATTGCATTGAATGCAGCACCCCCTTTCAATGCTGATTATGTCCTGCAGGTTGATCAGCAGAGCCACATCAGCGCAGCATGCTGTCTTCCGGAATGCGCAGAACTGTGGAAGATCTGGGTCATCTGACTCTGAGCAGGCCTATGGCATTCTCGCTGATGTCATAGCAAATTTGAATAGCTACAAGTAAGCTGCATTTGCCTCAGCACTTCTGCAACTTTTACACAACAGATGCATCTGCACAAGTTGGGCAGCTGTGCAAATACATCCGAAACGCAGCGCTTTTCAACACAGTGCAAAGCATCTCTTACCATGTAAAGGGTACAGCAATGAAGGCTTCACTGCACACTCTGTGAAAGTCGCAAATGCAGACTGTGCAAATTTGTGTCGAGACTGCATCCATGCAACTGTAGAAGCAGCATGGAAGAAGAGGTGCCCTTTGAGGCGGAGCACGTGCTGCAAGAGCTGTACAACCTAGATGCAGTTGTGCAAGGCGTGCAGGCTGGCACCTGGGAAAGGTATATCCCACCTCTACTCTCTGCCTCTGCGTTGTGTATGTGGCGTTGCTGCTCTCATCCACACAATTGTTCATGTCATTCACCACTGCTCTGCAGCTGCTGCTGCTGCCTCTGCAACTGCTGCTGCTGCTGAAAAGGTGTCTGTGCGGCTGTTCTCATGCAGGAATGCACCTCAAGCAGCACCTAGGCGCTACTCAGCAGATGATGCAGAGCAGATGTCAGATGATGATGATGGATATGACGAGTACACAGGGGATGTAGCAGCCAACAGCAATGCTCCCAGGAGCAGTTACAACAGGAGCATTTCGAAAACTCCTGGTAGACCTCCACCACACAGGAATCAGAGGAGAGCGCGGCATGGTCATGTTAAAAAGCACTGAATGCTTTCTGTCAATGTATGCGCTGTATAACATGTCATTGTCGGACTTTGATCTTAGTTGGTGCAGTGCTGCTGAGACCTTTTCAGTGAAGTGTTCCAGTTGTGTCTAAATTGCATGGAGTATGCATACATATGTTAGCGCTCATGATGTGGTCATGCTCAGTGTTTCTGACATGGACTGTTATTTAATTTTGACTTTAGTATACCTACTCGGATCTCAGTCGGGTTTTAGGTATGCACAGATCTTGAAGATATACTATGATATTTGCCAACTCAATCAAGTCATATGTTGCTCCTGTTGCACTGTTTCAGCATCACATGGTTTTACCTCAAGGCTATTGCAGACAAGCTTCAGTTAAATGATGTTGCAAACATTCTAAAGCGATTGGCTTGCATCTGTAGTCTGCAAACCTGAGCTGCAGCAACGAAACAATGACCATCAACCAAGTTGGTGTGGCACTGTGTTGAGATGCAGTGACATATTGTTGTTATCATATCACTCTCGGGTGGTAGGCCTGTTGAAGGGCCGTGAATGGTCCAAGGTAATTGTATACACTTTGAATATCTCATGATGATTTGTATTGTAGCAAAGCGTGTTTCAAGCCTGCAGCTCTAGGGCTCATGTAAACGCACCCTTTTGTGCCTCCTTCTTCTTATGTTTTATCATGTTGTTGCTCCTTTGTCTGCCTGTGACTAATCTTTTGACTCGGACAGAAACAAATCTGACTTTGACGGCATGAAGTTATATCCACGAATATGTGACATCATATGGCAGCAAGAGCTTCATGCTGTTGTGAGGACATACAGTCGACAATCTATGTTTTGGCTACAGGCTGATGGTCAAGTGTTTGTCCACAGAACTGGCAAGACTGTGCCGCTGGCTAACATGAGCTGTGCAGTGTCGTGTGAAGACCTGTATCTCAATGTCTGTCTGTGTCTATGTCTCAGGCTGATGGTCAGCTGTTTGTCCACACCCCCGGCAAGAGCGTACTGCTGGCTGACAATGTTAGTCAAACATGAGCTGTGCAGTGTGGTGTGAAGACCTGTATTTTGACCGTTTGTTTGTCTGTGTTGCAGGCTGATGGTCAGGTGTTTGTCCACAGACCTGGCAAAAGCGTACCGCTGGCCAGCGTAATGCAGCAAGCAGTGTGGGTGAGCTTGGCTGAGGCCCAAGCCTTCTGCAAGTGGGCTGGAGGGTGGGTCATGACTGAAGAAGAGTATGAGAGAGCTGCTGAGCATACACGCTACAGCGACCGGTAGGCGGCATGCTGAGTCGTTTCTGCAGGGAGCTACTTTGGACTGCATGTGTTTAGTCAATGAATGAACAAGGCGTCTGTCTGTTGTGATGAAATGTAGCTCAGGCCTTGGCAAACATGCATTCATGCACAAGTGGCATCATTGATCATAACACTGGGCACAACAATGCATTGTATCTACCGCATGCCGGCGATTCTTTACATTTGTCATTGTTCCAGAAAGTGTTCTTGTGTGAGGTGTACAGCATTGGATCAGATCCCTGCTCTGCCCTGCCCTGCCCTGCCCTGCCCTGCCTTTTGTATGTCAGGAACCATACATGTCCTGCATTGGCATTTTCCAGGCCTCAAAATCTGTGCGCAGCGCTTGGACACTCTGACATTCAAAGCCTGGTCTGCAGTGTTCTGGACTTGGAGCAGGGTGGGTGGGAATGGACACGCACCCCCTTTGCACCCCTCAAGGGCTTTGAGGCCATGTCAGAATACCCAGAGTACTCAACAGACTTCTTTGATGGCTGTCACTATGTGGTCAAGGGCTCCAGTCCCCACACCCACGCTTCTCTCATCAGGCAGAGCTTCCACCAGAAGGAGTAACCTTATGTCTTTGCCAAATTCAGGATGTGTAAGGATGCAGAGTAGTCAATAGCAACCATGTGGTGTACTGAGCACCCTGTCCAAGTCATCATTTTCAACTTCTCATTATAACAGCAGACAAGGTGATGTGGATGGCATGATGAGTAACTCAGGTAGCTACAGAAGCCTGGACAGCAGTGTTTGACAATGTCCTCAAGCACCAGTGTCAGGGCTGAAGCATGCAGTGTGATGTGTGTGAGGCCTTTTTTTGCAGTAGACTCAGAGGATGAGACAATAGCAAGGGTGAGGCTGTGATTGCCTTATTTGGCACTCATTTGCTGAATTGTTCTCTTTTCTGGGAGGGTCGTGGGAAATGCAGTTGAAGTCTATGTGGTCGTGCTCAAAGCCCTGAAATTGGTTGCCTTATGTTTGGCTTCTGTTTATGTGAAAGGGCTTGGAAACATGCAAAGCAGATGTAGTCAGCATGTGAGAGTCCTGCTTTACTAACTGCAGTGGTATAACACTCGGCAGATATGTGAAACCTGTGCAAATTTGGCCTTCCGTTGCGCAAGTTGGCATTTGGACTTTGATTGTCATGATTAGCACGAGGCAAAATGTGCCGAGAATTGCCAGTTCAAGTGCAGTGTGTTGTAGCTAGTAACCAGTACCAGCTTGTTTAGGGAAGTCAAGTCTCTGAGGCCATTATTTGAGCCATGTGAGGTGAATTTGATGCCCTACAGAAGCGGCAGCAGACAATTCGACTTGTTCAATGTGTGAACAGG
>JAABUP010007088.1_pt1 | contig 15367 bp, 22 predicted proteins | sample 5559201 | NCBI WGS metagenome assembly JAABUP01 (sample SAMN10711887, study PRJNA513373) | rock metagenome | isolation source: Antarctica rocks | place: Antarctica
CAAAGCAGCAATACAGCTTGCCAGCTTTCCCTTTCTGTCTAGACTGTTTCTGTTTATCAATCAGTGACCTCAGAATGAATATGTTGTCGGTCGTGCGGAAGTCTTTCCTGAAGCCTGCCTGCCCCTTTGCTTTGACAGCATGCTCCTCAGCCCAAGATGCAATTCTCTGCTCTAGTATCATCTTAGCAACCATAGAACCCACTGTGATGCCTCTGTAATTGCCCATATCAAATTTGTCCCCAGACTTAAACCGGGAAGTATAACGGGATGACCTGATAATGTAAATCACGTGGCCAAGCACGTGCTTCGCCACTCTTCAGGCTCTGCCCCAGCTCACAGTTTTGTGTGTACTTGCAGATTTGTAACTATTTATTGCGCTCTCTGCATCTCATATCTGCCTTTTGCGTGGCTCTTCGCGGTCCGTCTGTCTTCGGATTGCGTTCGAGTGTCACTTCGGTGTCAACCTTCAGGCTCTGCAAAACTCAGTCTGCTGCGTCGCCCTACAGCTGGCCGCGTCAAATACATACTCCGTTGGTTATCAACAGCCCGAGCTGTTCGCTTGGACCGCGCGTCCAGCAGCTGCTCGCGGACACATTACAGGCGCCCTGGAAGGTTGGTGTCCTGTCCGTGTTGCAACGCCGTGCAGTTGATCAAACGACGAACGGTATGCGCAAGAAGTCTATGATCATCTAGCCCGCAATTCATGGTCACACGCTTACCTGCTAGCAACCAGCGAAGACCAAAACACAGCTGGCAGCCTCAGTGGTGGTGGTGTTCTTTGCCGATTCTTGGCATCACCCTCTGCTTGTCAGTGTTTGCTTTGACAAGGGTAAATATACACGCAGTGTTGGCACACCATTCCCCTCTCCTGGGTGCCATCCGTACACGGGTAACTTGACCCGTATGCTTGGCTTGCAGGCGTTTGCTAGCAGCGCCTCGAAAGGGGCTGTGACTTTCAGAGACAAGACTGCTCAGCCAACAACAAGTAAGTCCCGCTTCCTTTAAAGCTGCTCATCAGCAATGACTTTTCTTTGCTGTCTTCAACATGAGCAACAGGTACAGGTCATAATAGTGAAGGACTAGCTGGTCCTCTTGACTTGGAGCAATGCAAGCACTTACCACAGCTTCGCATGTGCTCTCATCAAATGAGAGGAGCTACCACCAGTTGGGGGATCCTGGCAGCTTTGCGGTACGTTGCACAGAGATTCAGACAGACAGCTTGAAACCGCAGTTTCTGACAAGCTGGTTCTGACCTGTCTCAGCTGTTGTTTTAGCAGCACAACAATTCGCCAGCTTCTGTATTTGCTGGAACACACTGCAATGCGCACAGAGCAGCACGTCATGTATCTGCATGCAGGGAGCTCTTTCAGATGGGCGTTTGCTGCTTTGATATTGACATTGTGACGACCTCAGATCAGCAACTGCTCGTCACACATCCTTCAGCTCTGCAGGTGAGTTACAGCAGACAGATGGCGTAGGCCTCTTTGCACAGCTCCACCGTCAGCGTTGCTTCAGTTCGTGTGTCTTGCTTGCCATCTGGGCAGAGCAAGTGAGAATGCACTTTCTCTTGTCTGTAGTCTGTGCCACAATGTGTGCTGACCTGAGCCCTCTTCCCCACTGTTGGCAGTGTTGCAGAAAAGCTTTGTCGCTCATGCTCAGGTCAGCTATAGCTATTGGACCCCTCACGTCATGCAGGACACCCTTGATCAGAGTGTGGTCAACCAGACACAGGATAGATCTGAATTAGAAGTCCACTTTCATACCTTGAAGGATGTACGGCAGCTGGGGGCTAATTCATCATCATTTCCTTCTGCAGCTGAGGTACCTCTCCCCAATGAGAATAACACCTGTCACAATGGATATTGTTGCACTGAACTCTTGGAGCTGCGCTTTGCTCCCTGGAGCTCAGCAACAACTTCACGCATGCGAACCAGCAGTTTGATCATCACTGAACAGTATGGTAGACCACCAGCTGCATAGATGATGCAGCATGCCGCTGCCATGGCGTAGTCTGCTCCAACTGCTTGAGTGCTGTGCAGTATTTGGAGGAGTATGCTAGGCTCATCAGAGAGGCAGCTCAAGCCTCTGATGCCTGGCATGACTGGGACCCTCACAGGTGTGTCATAACTCCCTGCTCTCACTGGCACTCACAAAGCGGTGTCTGGAGAGTTCCTGCTTGTGTTGGTCAGGTTTTCGTCACACTTTCCTTCTCAAAACACCTGAAGGCATCAGCACCACAGCAAGGCGGCTCATCTGAGAATATTTCTGGGCTAAAAGGTTGTCGGTACATGTGCGTCCATGTCAGCTTTTCCTTACGCTGCAATGTATCTCATCAAGACAAGGTGCAAAGTTGTTGATACAAGACACACAAAGCCTATGTTGACTGAGCCAGGGCAAGACATGAGGAGTGGTAAAGTCTGACTGTGCATGCTGCAGGATGCCTTTCGTATTTCTTGAGCTCAAAGGAGCTGCATTCAACACAGATGCTATAGACTGGCTCTGGGCAGAAGTGCTGGAGCTTGGCATAGTCAAACACGTGGCTCTGTATGTCACAGATGACACACAGCCTGGCATGCTGGCGCAGCAAACACATTGGCAAGGCTTGCTGATACGTGGCTTCCGTGTAAGCGTTCACTGCTGCCCGACTGTGGCATTGTTGTGACACAACTGGAGCATGATTCTTGATCTGGCAGCTTGCAAATTGCAGTGCTATCTGCATGCTGCTCTCTTGTGCTGTTGTCTGCTTCTGCATCTTTCTTACAAGAGGGTTTGCGAGCAGCGTGGCATTGCATTTGTCATCTTGTGCTTGGTCCTTCTGCAGGACACAATGAATGATGACGAGCAGGGTGGCATTACCAGCCAGAACCTGCAGGCTTCCACTGTGATGAGCCCTTCAATTAAACTGCCTCAGTCGTTTTACAGTCAATTACAGCAAGTTGGCAAACCTGTGTTCTCGTGGGTTGTAGATAGCCCCCTGCAACTGCGCAGTGCCCTCAGCAAGAATGTTGACGGCATCATCAGCAATGACCCTCTTTTTCTAAAGCTTGTTCTCAAGAGCTGGTGGAAGCGTTGCAGGAGTGCGCAATGAAATCGGCTGCTGGCTTGCAGCCCCTATACAAGTGCTGTACCCAAGTGCATGATGTCTGGCAATGCGTGAAGCTGGATCTTTATGTACTTGGTGCTATGTGTGTATGCAAACCCAGCCGTGCTTGGTGGTCCTGGCACCATCAGCGTGGTATAGCTGCTGCCTTACAGTTACCAATGTGAACTTTAGACTAGAATCGCATGGTTGCCCTACAGTACAGTCATAGACATAGGTAGAACATCCCTACATACACTTGCAACATTCCAGTGTGATTATGGCTTGATCACAATTTTGATATTGTTAGTGACCACACACAATGCGTTGCATTTCATTAACATTTTCTTTTGGCAATCTATAACTAGCTGTTGTGTCCGAGTCGAAGAGTTGGTAGAGTGTTTGCTGCGAACCCATGCATTCAGAGCATCAGCAGTCCAAATCGGCAAGCATGAATGCATCAATTGCACATGCTTAGGCTGTTCAAATCCAGAGCATGCGACTTGTCTCACTATGTTACAGACCAGATTACACAGTGCTGCAAGCTTGCATGCACTGACTAGCAACAGCCCTGTCCGCAAAAGCAACCGGATCACAAATACAGCAGGAAAGAGAGCAAACAGCTGACTGTGTAAGGACTTTTCCTTCTTGCAGTGTGCAACATGCCACTGATATCAGCAGCTATGAAAATTGCTGCAAAAATTGCAGTACAATACAAAACAACAGCTGCAACGCAACCTGACAGAACTCAACAGAAAACCCATGTGGGCAATAAACAATGTTGCATCCTGACGAGTCCTGCAAGCAGCGCCTTCACTGCACAAGCTTATTTATGCAGCTTCACAACCATTAGACCACAAAACACATGCACACCAGCAACAACATTCCTTTGTAGCAGGGGTGAATATCACCTCCTGAGCTGGACATACAATAACCTTGACACAACTTTGCCAGGCACGGGACAACGGCAGTGCAGGTTTGACTCAAGTCAACCATTTGCTGCGGAAGGCAGTCACCATGTAGCACACAAGAGCAGCTAATGTAGCGGCTGCCAGCAATTGCCTGCAATTTGGGTTTGATCTGAGAATTGGAAGGATCAAGTGTTGCCCAAGTGTATTCCAGCTGCTGGCTGAAACAGCACCAAGAATGGCACCGACGACCACTTGGGGTATGCTGTGGTAGCCTAATATGACCCTAAGAGGTATCTGCATGCAGCACATAGTGTTGTCTGGTCGAGATCAGGCTGCACCAGGCTGCAAGACAGCATGATGCTGATGTGTAGAAACTTACCAAAAATGCTGCAACAAGCAGACTGGTGATTGCAAGGGCAGGTTGAGCTGGCTTCCATGCAATAGCCAGATACACTGCCAAATAGGCAAGAGAGCTTGCATGGCTTGATGGCATGCCAGGGTCCTGCTTTCTAGCATAAGCTGGCCTTTGCATGTTTATGGCTCTCTTCAAGGCCTGCACATATATTCATGCTTTCTCTATCTGGGAACCAGTCTTGCCAATTGAACCCTGTGATACGGTCTGCGCAGGTAAGTCTTGCATACCTTGCAGACATACACTGCAACCACAGACCCCAGCAGGCACCAGCTGACATAGATGTCATGATGCCATACAAGGACTCCTCCTGCTGCTAAGGTCACGACATATTTGGTACTGTCATTGATAAAGTTCAAAAAATTCAGCAGGTTGCTGGTGCCAGATTGAGTCTCTTGACGCTGTGAGACCATGCAGCGCCATTTGTATGTCAACTTTGAAGGATTTGACGGCAAGATGCTGACATAAAAGCTAGATTTGCGTTTGAAAAAGCCTTGTAGGCCTTTCTTCTGGAAGGAAGAACGGGCTACACCCAAGATAACACGTCGATACACAGAATGTGAAATGGCAGCTGAACAGCTTTGTATGCTGTACCTTCTAGCCGTACCTGACATTCACGTGGCCGCGAAACAGCTGGTCAGTGTGCTTTCGCACATCCAGGCACTGTTCGCCCCAAGGGTTTCTGTTGCAAACCCTTGCTGCCCTGGTCAACGTTGCTGCAATGGTATGTTTCGCCGATAAGTCCTGTAAAGGTTTGATTCAAGCAGTTCCTGCGGCTAGCATCACTCGAAAGAGTTGCTGTTAACGACTTCTGCATCCAATCCGAGCTTGTTGCGAGAAGACCAGTTTTGCATGCATGCTTTATGTTTAGGAGCTGTAGGCTGACCTCAGCGGCATGAGCAGCAGACTTCTGCACAGCCTTGGCAAACTTTGTTTGCGCCATCAGTCAGTAGGCCTACTTGGTGGTCCGTTGTGCTCTGCAGCCTTTGAGCCACTAGCAAAACAGCTCAGCAATATAGCCAGGTGTTTTGCAACTTACAACCCCACATCCCTTGCTCAGAGTAGCCTGCATGACCAATGCAAACAGTCGGTTGCCTGCTTGGGCCGATCCCACGCCGACTTGTCATGGCATGCAAGGCAGCTCACAAGCGTCAAGGTCAGCAGCTTCTTTGTGGTGTTTGTATACTCGCGCCGGAAAGTAGCTTTCAGCAGCAATATAGATGCATCTGTTTGGCGTCTGTTGAATTGTTAAGGCTCTTTGTAATTGCAGGGTTTCACCTCATTTACAAGCAGATCCCAGGCTGCAGACGCGCAATCTGCAGGCATCAATCCCCTCATGCAGACCCCAGCCCCAGCTACACGAGGCTCAGTGTTTGTTCCGCCACTAGCCACCGCTTTGCAGCAAGACAGGACAGCACAGGCTGTCCTGCGCAAAACAAAGATCAGCCCAAAGAAGCTGAATGAATTTGCAAGGCTGATCAGGAGAATGCACATTGATGATGCATTGGTACAATGCCAAGTAGCACCTAACAAAGCTGCAAAACTTTGCTATAAGGTATGGCTCCCTTGCGCCCAGCATCATTGCTGTCTTTCTGTGTAGTTCTCAGGTGTACACCTCACCTCTGAGTGTGCACTGGCACTGCCACAATGATCCAGAAAGGCTTTTTGCCAAGTGAGTCTTCGCCTTCAATTGTCAGGCTGAACATCAAAACGATGGGCAAACTCTCATTGTTTTGATGTTTGCTTGACATCCAAGCATGTCCAGGTCTTATATGTGCTCTGGCTTTTGTGCAGTTGCTATTATCAGCCAAAGACAACGCCGAGAAGGACAAAGGTCTAGACCCTGAAAAGCTACGCATTGATAGAGCATTTGTCGGCAAGGGACAGCACTCCAAGCGCATGAACACACATGCTAGAGGCCGATCTGGTGTACGGCATGTGTATCATTCACACTTGACGATAGTCTTGGCGGAAGGAAAGCTGAAGAGAGTAACTCGCTTCCGGCCTCCCAATGCACAATGGAACAAGAACAAACGAAGGGTAGCTGCAAGTGTTGCGTAACTTGTCAGATTATAGTTCATGTGTTGGACAGTCCATTGAATTTGGCGAGGCAGCCATAGTTGGCTTGCTGCACTGAGTGTAAGAAAAGAACACATGTGCCCATATGACTTGGCATGAAACAAGTTGTCGACAAGCAGCCTTGCGGCAGGAGCTGTGAGTAAGGCTGCTGCTTACATTCAGGTTCCAGCAGCCACCAAAATTGGATGGTTGCTTTGCTGCAGGTGGCAATAGTCTTTTGCAGTCGTGTTTAAACTTTGTTGGACTTGATACATGTGCCTCATGGCTGATGTTGCTGTATTACAGGCATACTGTGCAGAGATTGAGCTTCACTGTGTGATCATGTATGCCTTCACAATCAGATGCTGTGTTGTCAATGTCAGCGTCAAACACAACAATGTATAGTACACTAACTAAGCTTGTGATAAACAGCATGCAAATATATAAGTGCCTTGCTGCAACGAGGCCTTTTGCCAAGTGCTGCTAGACAGGCACATGGTGGCATTTCACCACGAAGCGGTTAATTAACCATAAGTGCCATTGATAATGACCTGGATCTGTGCATTTCAGGAGAGACACCCTAACAGCAATATAGAATACACAGAGCAGTTGCACAGAGCAGTGCTGACGCTATAAGACCTTATGTAGTCAAAGTGTTGAATACAACTAAGCTTGTAAGTGCTATACTGCACACAGATAGTAGCTTTGCAGCAGCCAACTTATGCTGCCATGGGCTCTTCTGCCACTACTGGACGTCCCTGCTTTTGAGCTTGTGCTTGCAGCAGCTCAACAGGTTCGGCACTGTTCTTGTCTGATGGCAAGACAGGGGTGTGCTGTGGGACATCAGGCAACTCTTCTGCTGCCTCTTGATCAATGAGCTTGGACTCCATTACCTTCAGCTCAGCAGCAATGTCCTCATCCTCCTCTGGGGTAAGAGACTCGCTGAGAGCCTCGCTCATGCGTTCTTGTGTTGCCTTGGCTTCGACGCTGTCTTCCATCAACATCTCAACATCCTCAACACTAACATCCTTTTGCAGCTCTTTGAGAGCAGTGTTTCCTTGTTTGAGAGCACTGTAGATCTGGTTGTTGTTTCTGGTGTTTTCAATGTTGCCCAACATCTCCTCTACATTTAGCAGCCAGGCATCCAGTCTGTCTATGCGCCCTTGTTGCACTTTCTTCTTTTTCAAAGCAAGCAGGGCCCGAGACTTGTTGCCTTGACCGATCAGCTGTCGAGCAATCTCAACCTCGCGAGATATCAAGCTCTCTATACGCTTCCGCTCTGCCACCAACTTGCGCCTTTGGGTCTTGAGAGTGAGCACGGCTTTGTCTACGTCTGTGATGTGGTTCTTCTTGGCAAACACATTACCCATCTCGGCTGTGGCGCAGCTTTTGTCACTGCTCTCCAATGTAGATGACAGCTACGCGCTTCACATCACTGAGGTAGGGCTGGCTTGCAAGCGGTGTTGTCAGAGGCTATCGAGTAAGCAGGAAAGGTTGCAGCTGCAGTTCAGGAAGAGTGGCCTCACGACACCAAGAACGCAGCAGGATCAAACGTGGTGTAGACGGCCTTGTTAACCAAGTTGACGCTCGCGTGTACAAGTGTACAGTTAGACTGGCAGATGAATGTACAGCGAAACCAAAATTTCAGGTATCGCTCGCGAACCAGGAATCTGGCTCAGGCCGCAAGTTTGACTCACTATGTCCCTTGCATCAAACCAAGTAAACCGTACAGTTGCAAATTTGTTACCTCGTGATGATCCTGTGTCTGCAGCAAAATTGCCGATGTTGGCTTTGCCACACGGTAGTTGTGACAACACTCCATGATCAATTTGGCACTGCCAGCTGGCAGCATGCGTACACATACGTACACTATGTAGTACATGTAACAGTTAATATGCATGTGGCTTCTCAGGATGTTTCAGTGTTGTTTGCCATCCATAGAGCTCAAGCGCTCCAAATTGCACACTTGTGTGTAGTGTATTATGACAAGAGCTGCAGAGTTTGTTCATGAACTCACCTAAATTGGCAGAAAATATTGTCAGTATCATTGTGCTAATGTTACATGAGGCACTTCATGCAGACACTGCTCAGAATGTTTTGGTCTCTGAAACTGACACAAAGCTTGGACTGCTGAACACAATGTTGTTGCCTGCTTGATACACCCTGTTGCTAGGTTGCCTGCTTGACTACACTCTGTTACTAACTTAATGTTGGGCAGCCCAATTTCGGTATATATCACTCCATGGTACTACTGTCACTAGATTCGCCTGAATCTATTTCAGGAAGGCTGCCCTGACTATCACTGCTTTCAGCTCTTTCCAGCAAGCTGGCAGTTGCTGCCAATTTTGGCTGCTGTACACCTGATGTTGCCGACTTCCAGGCTGTTGCATGGCCCTGCTCAAGGCTTATGTAAACATCTTCTTCCACAACATCAGTTTCCATTGCTGCTGGTGCATAAAAAACACCAGACACTTGCTGCCGTGCATTGCTGTGATCCCCAACTGCACCAGCAGCAGCACCAGCGGCAGCAGCATCAAGCACACCGTTAGGTGCTTTGTTGACAGTGCCAACAGTCACACTGTACCGGTCAGCTCCTGTAGCACCTTGATCAACCTTGCCAATAGGTGCAGCAGCAGTCATGGTAGGTGCAGGACCTGCAGTGACCCCTGTAGCCAGACCAGCAGCAGATGAGCCATTCAGACCCTGGCTCACTGACCCAACTGCCTCATGCTCACCAGACACTCTGCCCTCAGCTGCTCTGATACCATCTCCTTCAGCTGCTGGTGGATCAGCAACTGCGCCTGCCCCTCCCCCTGCCAGAGCTGCCTCCAGCTTTGCTACTGCTGCTGTGTAGACTTGACCAGCTCTCAACACTTCTTGTGCACCTGCAGTGCCAGCCGCATCAGCAGTCATGACGTTGTCAGCAGCCCGGGCTGATGCAGCACTGGGCGGCTGGGTGTGTTGCTGGCCAGAAGGTGAGGCTGGCGTGACAGCTGACCAGAACTTTGGAATGCCCAGGTCTGTGATATGGTCTGTGCTGGTGCTTGAGGAGGTGTAGGGGTGCGTGCTTGCAGATGGCCTGTGTGACTGGAGTATGGTGTGTCCTGCTCTGGGATGTATGACGCCTTCTAAAGCCAGAAGAGCTTGTTGGCTGAAGGCAGTTACTTGCGGCGCTGGTAATTGTGAGCCCTACATGCAAACAGCCATCTGTACATGCTATGCTTTGAGGCCGCAAAAAAGCTGTACAATGGATAAAGCTCCCTGCTGATGCAGATGATGTGGAGCATGTAGGCCTGGCAAGCTCCTGCTGTATTTGGGACTTTCTGGCTAACAACTATGCAGCACATCATGACTTACGCATGGTAAACGCACAAAAAAAACCCAACTTGCCATATGCCTGGAATGACAGCACAAGCATGGCACGGCACAAGTGCCAATGAGCTTCGTAATGAGACACAAAGCAACGTAATGCTGGTTGCTGTTGCAGTGCATACCTGTGTGAAGAGCATGAGTGCCTGGGGTAGGAAGGAGGGGCGGTGGGGGGCGGGGCACAGCACAGAAGCCAGCAGTGCCCTCAAAGCTGCCAGCTGTACTGCAACAGTGCCTGCCTGACTGCTGTTCCCTTCAAAGGACTGAGATATCTGATCTATTGCGAGCCCGGCGGTGGACGCTATGTGGGCTGTTATAGCATCTATTTGAGTGCGCTGCTGCTGAGACATGCTGCTGCCCCATGCCTGTGCAACACAAAAGTCACTCAAATGCATGCCATGCTCAGGAACCGATCTACTTGCAGAGCGCATTGTTGCTTTTGTTTTACTGTCCTTCTACTTTGAGCATCATGCACTGATTGGGATTCAACCAAATCAGCTCATACAGTGATGGCTTATTGACAAGATGCGTGTTGAGCGGCATCCTTGACATAGCAATCCAGTTGAAACCTACAACCAGATCTAACATTTGTGACAATAGCTATACTCTGGCCAAAATCCTGCAACACATGAGTTTTGCAAAGCTGCATGTTCAACTTGAGCTGTTGCACCATACCAATTTCATAAAGCTGCATGCCTGATAACACCATCACAAAGTGCACACCTGTGTCATGGACCCAGCAGATGCAGGGCACCTGCTTGTAATGCTGGTGACCTGTACTTGAAGTCGTTGCCCGCCTATTCCTCTGTGCCATTCAAGCAGTTTGCTTTCATCAGGATGCATGCTCTGCAGAGACCAGACAGCAGTGAACTGACCTGTACCAGCGACTCCAACATATGCAAGGCAGCCTCTTGTGGGCCAGGTGAAGTGCCATTGAAGTCAGTGCCAGGCTGTTGCTGTGCGCCACTTGAGGCAATGCCGTCTGCCAGCATTGCATCCAGTGATGGCAGTGCATCCTCCTTCTTGTTCCTCTTCTGCTTCTTGGGGACATGACCATTGGCAAGCCCTGGACAACACCAGAGATGCACATGTGGCATTGCAACACATGACATCATGCGTCACATGGGCGCTGGCACATGCAGCAACCTTTTTGCTTGTGACCAAGTATATCAGCTTCAGGGTGAGGTTTAGCTGCTACCTTTCCGTTACCTACCTAGCTCCAGCGGCACAGGTCAAAATTGATCAACCAACCAATCAATCAGGCTAAACAAACAATCAATCAGTAAACTAATCAAACAAGCAAGCAATCAACCGGGATTCCATCAATCAATCAACCACCCAGCATACAGACATGCAAAAGGATACATGCGCAGGACCGTAGCATGCCCATGCAGTCAGTCAGTGGATTTGTATCTTCACTGATATGCAGTTCAGTAGCTTGCTTGTGAAAGGTTTGAAGCATTTGCACTGATGGACACACAGTCACCGTCCAGTAGGCAGACCTACCTTCCTCAGCAGGCCGCTTCTTGCTTTGCTTACTGCCATACAGCTCTAGCAAGGCACACTTTGTGGCTTCAGGACCCAACAAGGACCCTACCCCGATCCCCCCTTGGGTCACCAGATCGCTAGCTGTTCTGTATACCTGCAGCTCATGATTGCTGGCACCATGCTTGAGACTCAAGCACTATGGTGGGTTCTCTCTGTCATGCATCATCACATACTCATTTTCATTTGTTGGTCATGCATACCGACGGTCGCGGCGCAACATGACCACAGAACTGTGTCTTTTTCAGCAGGCTGGATGGGAACAGGCAAAGTGTCAGCAGCTACTCCATTGCTGTCATTTTTAATGTGAGCATGTTGCACCGAATGCAAGATCTGTCAGGCTGTCCTCTCAGCTGCTATACAGAATCCTGTTGCCTTCTACTGTGAACAAAGGCAAGTGCCTGCTAGCCTGTCTGGCAGTGTCCACACAAGGGGGGACAACTTGCTATTACCTGCTGTCTGAGTTGCAATGCTGCCGGGGCAGAGTCCACAGCAGCAGACGCAGCGACCTGCCGGAGCAGACTGCTGAGCAGCCTTGCCATGGAGGTGTGATGCAGCAGCAGAGCGGCTTGGCCAGCCCACAGCAGGGTCTGCATGAGCTGAAGGGCACAGGTGTGAAGGGCAGGAAGGGCAGCAAGCAACACCAGATAGGCTGTTGCCGAAGGAGGCACCTGCCCTGCAGTATCACATCATGTGTTGAATCACACATTGTCTCAGACAGATCAGTGAAGAGTAGCAAGCAAGCCAGTCCAGATTGGCACATCTTGGAGGTGTGGAGAGTCTGTGGGGTTGGGGGGCAGAGCGCTTGCTCTGCAACATGCCACGAAACCACTAGAGGATGATGCACGTTTGTTCTTGGACAAACAGGGTATGCATGCTGATCGCTTGAAATTGCATATTGGATGTGGTAGCTGCATCCTGCCTAATGTGTGCGGAGTGTTTGGCATCCCCTGCTGTACATGCAGGAAGCTGAGTGCATCTGACTACATCTGATGCGCAGCAGGTTGTCAACTTCAGAATCGCATCTGTATTCTTTCTTAGTGGGGTGCACACCTGCCTGCCTGGCAGAGTCATCCATAGACAGTATCCGGGTCAAGAGCATGAGAAGCCCATGAGCAGGTATGGGCACGCCCACAGGAAAGGACAGAGTCAGCATCCTTTCTAGGGTCTCAAGAAACCCAGCTAGCTGGCTAAGAGCACCCTGAACTGCTCCCACGCTGTGCACGGTTTGCCCTGCCAGCCTGCCTTGCTGAGCAGAGTTTAAAATTGGTGCAGTGAGCGTCTGTGCATCAGGATCCAAAGCTGCTTTGCTAACTGCTTTCAAGGCGGAGTCGTCCATGCCTAAATAGACAACGTCCAATGTCGCATGACAGGCTCGGAGTGCGTTCTGGATGTAACTCATCCAGGTGTCTGCATCACCTGCAGCATCATCATAAGACCATCTCAGATAGGTGTCAGGCATGATGTAGGCAATGTGCCATGTAAAAGTCACATATACATAGTATACCATCAGTCAGCTCACAAGCTGTAGCCCTGTTGATAGACAACCATGCTCAGCATCTGCATGGCAAAGTGGTTGCAGACCCATATCTATGCAGGCACTCAGAGTGGGTTGAGCAAATGGAATGCTGCACCTGTGAAAGGCCATTGCTGCCAGTGTATCGCACCAAGCCCTTCATGCGCTTCCGGAGCAAGCTGAGCAGCATGCTGATGAGACATTGGCAAAGATAGAATTCACCAAGTATACAGAATGCTCCAATACAACACCAGGTGCAACAATTCATTGCAGCCTGATGACTCGGTCTGTGTGTCGTCAGACTGATATGAAGCGTACCTGTAAGCCTGGGAAGCAAGCTGTAAAGCAGAGCTGCTTCACACCTGACTGCACCATGCAGCTGAGATGCTGTCAGCAAGCTTGTAGCAAAGGATCCCAAAGTCTTCTGATGTGCCCTGAAGGCTGTTGGCAAAGTTTGCAGCCCAGCATTGAGGGCTTTGAGCAGGTCAGGAGTGACACTGCCATGGGTCGGCACTCCTTTACCAGGCTCACCACTTCCTGCAATGCAGTGCTTAAGACCTAAAATCAGAAGGTATGGGTGCAGCGCTGCGACGGTTTAGATGTAGTGATCTGTTTGTGTGTGTGAAGCTGGCGTTAGTGAAAGAGTTTGTGACTGGGAATCTGACGCAATACCTTGGGTGAAAGAAGCCCCTTCTGCCTTTTTTGGTGTTCCAGGCAACAGCATGACAGTGCAGCTGAGATGAGTACAGAGTGACAGCAGGGCCGGCCCCACAGTATGACTGCAGGGCCACTTCACAGTGCATGCAGATGGCATTCACAGTGCAGATATGTTTCAGAATGGTGTGTACACAGTTACCTGCTGCAAAAATGGGCTGCAGCACAGCGATGAGCTTTGGCACCAAATTGGAGGCTTCCCGCCGCAAGCCAGGCAGGTCCAGCAGCTGTGCTATTCTGCAAGTCAACAACACACCTGTCAGGTGCATGCAAGATGCTGTACATGGCCACACCAAGTCTGCATGGCCTGTCAGCATGTATTGCTGCTTGTATAAGCTTTCGCACTATGGCATACACCTATGACATGGCGTTCTGTGCAAGCACATGTATAACACGTTTTGAGTTTTGAGTGGTCTGTCTGTATGTGTGTGTATTCTGGCGGCCTCACCCAAAGAGTGCTTGCTGTGCTTCGAAATACATGCTGTGCTTGAGGCAGATGCTCCCCAAATAGTACAAAAGCAGTGCATATGATGCTGACCAGATGCACTTGCATATCAGCAAGCAGAACATTCAAAGGGGTAGTGTCCACACATAGATGACTCATTGCACCTACTCATGCATGTATGCTAAGAGCAACTTCAGAGGTAGTCAGCGGTTCTGAGATGGCAGCATGTGCACAGCACAATATGCTCAAAGCTACACTTTGCAGGATGTTGATCTGCTGCTGTTTGCAGCTCATGCTCAATTTTCCCAACCTGTCAAAGGCAGCTGTGATAATTGGCCACAGCTGAGAATGGCTTGCTCTTTCTTGAGGTTGTTTGCGCAGTAGCTCCAGCACTTTTACTACATGCGCAATGTAGTGCTCCACAAAGACACTGCTGCTGCTGCCTGACATGGCAGCTACTGCCATTCGACATGCTAGCTGACATTTGGTCGTCTGCACCAAAGCACACATGGTCGCAGCACAGTGTTGCTAAAAGTGAGCAGGATAGCTGCCTGAGTGGTAACTGCTGCACCTGTGTGTCCGAGATGAGCGCCAGCAGGGTATGCAGCCATTCCCTTGCAGCAGCTGACCACTTCAAGTGCTGCTGTGCTGAGCACATTGGCGTTTCTGCCAGGAGTCCTTGCCGTAACACTGTTTCTGCAAGCTCGTTTGACTCTGCCAGACCAAAAGAATCGGCCTGTCGCAAGGTTCTGGTCAGGCTGGTCAACATTTCGCTTTTCATGTCCATCGCTAAACCGTCAGCCATAAGGAGTTGTGGCCGTGTCAAGACGGCAAGATGCGTTTGCGGTCAGCGCGGGACTATGACGGTGCACCCCGATGGGCAAAATCGCGCAAATACTGCGTTGCTCGATGCAAACGCCTGAGACCTCTCAGCAAGACTTGCCGTCGCTTGCGCAAAAGCCCAGAGAGAGAGAGAGAGATTACAATGCTTTAGCGAGAGAGAGAGAGAGATTACAATGCTTTAGCCAGCCAGCAAGTCTGATCACATATAGATGGTCGTTCGTCTGTCACTGTCCAATTGCCAATTATTGCTGACTATGCCCTGCATTGTCCCAGGGCAGCCCCAACTGTTGGGATTGTCGCATGCACATACCACCATTGGTTTGAGCCTTTTAGCCGGCATAGGCGGTTTTTTCAGCTGCCTGTTTCTGGTAGACGCATGCAGCGCTTTCTGCAGTTCAGACTTGCTTCTCATAAGTTGCCAATCGTAGTGGGCCGTTTTGCTGGGGGCCAACATGTTGCCAGGGCTAATAGGGTG
>JAABUP010007089.1_pt1 | contig 15366 bp, 15 predicted proteins | sample 5559201 | NCBI WGS metagenome assembly JAABUP01 (sample SAMN10711887, study PRJNA513373) | rock metagenome | isolation source: Antarctica rocks | place: Antarctica
TCCTGCGGTACACCGAGGCCGTACCGCGCCGGGCTCGCAGACTCCGACTACTGTCGCGGCGCCTCGAGATGGAGGAATCGTCATGAGGTTTACACGCCGTGGCCCCACGAGGTCCGGGTTGGTGGCTCTCGCCGGTATGGCCCTGGCCTTGACCGGCTGTTCGAACTCCGGAGAGACCCCGGCGACCTCCTCGTCGGGCGGGAACGCGGCTGCCGTCTCCTCGGCGCCGGCCAGCTCGGGCGGTACAAGCACGGATGGTTGCACCCTCGAGAAATACGGCGCCACCAAGATCGACCTGAAGAATGCCATCGTAGGCTTTTCCCAGTCCGAACCCGAGACGGCCGCCTTCCGTGTTGCGGAAACTCAGTCAATCAAGGATGAGGCGGCCAAGATTGGCGTGAAGCAGCTCCTCACGACCAACGCCAACTCCCAACTGTCCAAGCAGATCGCCGACATCCAAGACATGCTGGCCCAGGGCGCGCAGTTCCTGATCGTGGCCCCGCTCAATTCTGACGGCCTCGAACCGGCCCTTGCGGCTGCGAAGGCAAAGAAGGTGCCGGTGCTAACGATCGACCGCAAGGTCAACGCGACCGCGTGCAAGGACTACGTGGCCTTTATCGGATCGAACTTTGTCGACCAGGGCAAGCGGGCCGCTGACGCGCTGAACAAGGTGACCGGCGGCACGGGCAACGTGGCCATCTTGCTCGGGTCATCCGGCAATAACGTGACGACCGACCGCACCAAGGGGTTCAAGGACCAGCTCGCTGCGGTGGCGCCCGGGATGAAGATCGTGGCCGAGCAGACGGGTGACTTTGCCCGCGACAAGGGTCAGGCGGTCATGGGAACACTCATCCAGTCGAACCCGAACATCAACGCGGTCTACGCGGAGAACGACGAGATGGGGCTCGGAGCGATCGTGGCCCTGCAGGCAGCAGGCAAGAACCCCGGTAAAGACGTCAAGATTGTCTCCATCGACGGGACGCGCGACGCGGTCCAGGCGATCGTGGACGGCAAGTACAACGGAGTCATCGAGTCCAACCCGCGCTTCGGGCCCTTGGCATTCAAGACGGCGATGGACTTCGAGAACGGAACGCCGATACCGGCGGACGTCATTATCTCGGATAAGGAGTACACAGCGCAGAACGCCGCAAGTCAGCTGTCCGGCGCGTTCTAGTCCGGCGCACGGACGTCGGCCGCTCGCAGTGCGAGTGGCCGACGTAGCGTCGTCATCGGGTGCATCAGAACGAGGGAGAACGCGGTGCCGGATCGCGCCGAGGAGCGTCCAGTCCTCCAGGTGATCGAGTTGGTCAAGGAGTTTCCGGGCGTCCGCGCTCTCGATACGGTGTCCTTCGACCTCGCGCCGGGTGACGTCCACGCGCTTGTCGGGGAGAACGGCGCAGGGAAGTCGACGCTCATCAAGGTCATCACCGGGGTGTACCAACCGGACCACGGCGAGTTGCGATTAGGCGGCGAGCCGCAGCAGTTCGCGAGTCCGGCGGCCGCCCAGGCCGCCGGCATCAGCACGATCTACCAAGAGGTCAACCTGATCGCGCTGCAGAGCGTAGCCCGCAACGTCTACCTCGGCCGTGAGCCCCGTGACCGGTGGGGTCTCATCGACTTTCGCACGATGAATCGCAACGCGCAGGCGCTGCTCGCCAACTACGGCATCTCGCTGGACGTGCGTCGCCCACTGCGCTCGCTGGGCCTGGGGTTGCAGCAGATGGTGGCCCTAGCCCGCGCCGTGTCGATCGACGCTCGCGTCGTCATCATGGACGAGCCGACGAGTTCGCTCGAGCCGCGCGAGGTGGAAACGCTCTTCGGCGTCATCAGGCAGTTGCACGAGGATGGTGTGGCGATCGTCTACGTCAGCCACAAGATGGACGAACTGTACCGCATCTGCAATCGGGTGACCGTCATGCGCGACGGAAAGGTCGTGCACACGGGCGCTTTGGCAGCGCTGCATCGCCTCGACCTGGTGTCACTGATGCTCGGGCGGGAGCTGGCCGCCGTCGGCCGAGGTGACCACATCCGCTTCGACGGTGCCCGGGGCGCCGAGGTCGTTCCTGTGCTCTCCGTCGACAAGCTGACCAGCAAGCACCTGCTGCAGGACGTCTCGTTCCAGGTCCATCCCGGTGAGGTCGTCGGCCTCGGTGGTCTGCTCGGTGCCGGCAGGAGTGAGACCGCGAAGGCCGTCGCCGGGGCACTGCCGCTCGACGACGGATCGGTCACCGTGGCCGGTGACCCAGTGCGCCGCAGATCAACGGCTGCTGCCCTGCGGGCCGGTGTCGCGCTGCTGTCGGAGAACCGCCAAGTCGAGGGGATCATCCCCAACCTCTCCGTACGTGAGAACATCGTGCTCGCATCGCTCCCGCAACTGTCGCGCTTTGGTCTCGTCTCCAAAGCCCGTCAGGACAAGGTCGTCGCGATCTTCATGCGCCGGCTGCGGATCAAGGCGTCGTCCCCGGAGCAGATCGTCTCCGAGTTGAGCGGCGGCAACCAGCAAAAGGTGCTGCTCGCGCGGTGGCTCTGCACCAAGCCGAAGGTGCTGCTCCTCGACGAGCCCACCCGCGGCATCGACGTGGGCGCGAAAGCCGAAGTGCAGTCGCTCATCGGGGAACTCGCGGCCGAGGGGCTGGGTGTCGTCCTGATCTCCAGCGAGCTCGAGGAGCTGCTCGAGTCCTCCGACCGAATCCTTGTCCTCAAGGATGGCGCCGTAGTGGGGACGCTCCAGGGTGCAGACGTCACGGAGGACAACCTCGTAGCCATGTTGGCGACGGCCTCCACGCACCCCCCGGTGGAGGATGCGTCGCGCGCGGGGGACCGAGAGGTGGGCCGGATCGATGGCTGATGCCCTCGCCGTGCGGAGCCGGCCCCGCCTACGTGCGGGATGGCTGCAAGATAATGGCGTCTACGTGGCGCTGGTAGCCGTCCTGCTGATCAACCTAGCCATCACGCCGAACTTCGTGACGGTGCCCAATCTGCGGTTGCAGCTGATCCAGGTGGTCCCGGTCGTCATCGTCGCTCTGGGTATGGCACTAGTGATCGGCACCGAGGGCATCGACCTGTCGGTGGGTTCGGTGATGGCTGTGGCCGCCGCTCTCCTACCGCTGTACATCGGATACGGACCGGCCGCGGCGGTGCTCGTGGCGCTGCTCGCGGGAATGCTCACCGGACTGGTGGGTGGCTGGTTGGTGGCGTACATCGGGGTGCAACCGATCGTCGCCACACTGGCGCTCCTCGTGGCCGGCCGCGGGCTCGCCAACGTCGTCGGGGGACGTCAGAAGACGATCCGCGACCGGACCTTGCTCGAGCTCGGGTCAGGTGACTTCCTCGGAGTCCCTCTCGTGGTGCTCGTTGCCCTCGTCTTGACGGTCGTCGTGGCGTTCACTGTGCGGCGAACGAACTTCGGGCGGCAGCTCGTCGCGGTCGGGGGCAGCCGAGTAGCCAGCGAGCTCGCCGGTCTGCCGGTGAAACGGATTCTCGTCAGCGTCTACATCATCTCCGGTGTGCTGGCCGCCACCGCGGGTGTCATCGCCACCGCTCGACTCACGGCCAGCGTGCCCAGCAACCTTGGGAACCTCGTCGAGCTCAGCGCCATCACCGCGGTCGTGGTGGGTGGCACGCCGCTGTCAGGGGGGCGGGTCCGCATCCTCGGCACGGTAGCGGGAGCGCTGCTCATCCAGCTCATCAGCTCGACGTTGGTCGCGCAGAACCTGCCCGACTCGCTCGCGCAGATGGTTCAGGCGGCAATCATCCTTGTGGCGGTCTTCCTGCAGCGCGGACGGAGGTCCTGATGAGCGGGGTCAACGCTGAGCCCGGCTCGGTGCGCACCGTGTCCAACCATGGTGTCAGCGGGTCGGCGGAGCCCGGTTTCGGTCAGTCCCGCCGCGAGCGCATCGCGGCAGCGGCGCAACGCCGTGGCTCGCTGGTCGTGCTGGTAATCACCGGCCTGATCGCCTCGGCAGTGTTCGACTCCTTCGCGTCGACGGGCAACCTGAGCAACATCGCGCTGCAGAGTTCCTTTCTTGCCGTCGTGGCTTTGGGTATGACCTTCGTCATCATTACCGGCGGTATCGACCTGTCGGTCGGTTCGGTCTACGCGCTGGGCGGGGTCGTGGCTGCGTGGGCGTCGCAGTACGGCACGGTCGCAGCGTTGGTTGCACCTCTCGTGGTGTGTGGCCTCATCGGGCTGCTCAACGGGGTGCTCATCGTCCGGGCGGGGATGGCCCCGTTCATCGTCACCCTCGCCACGCTCCTGTTCGCTCGGGGGCTGTTGCTCTCGTTGAGCGACGAGGGCCGCAACACCTACATCATCCCGGCGGGATCGTCGTTCGCCAGGATGGGCCAGGGTTCGCTCTGGGGGATCGGCTACCCGGTGTTCATCGCGGTGGGGTTGTTCGCGCTGGGTACGTTGCTCCTGCAGCGCACCGCGTTCGGGCAGACGGTTTTCGCCATGGGCAGCAGCGAAGACGCGTCCCGGCTCATGGGTCTGCCCGTCGCCCGGGTGAAGACGTCCGTGTACGTCCTGTCCGGGCTGCTCGCCGGTTTCGGCGGCATGATGTCGGCAGCGCAGGCGTCGTCCGGCGTCACCATCGTGGGGATCGGCTTGGAACTGAGCGCGATCTCCGCGGTGGTCATCGGGGGGACGTTGCTGACCGGTGGCGCGGGAACGACCGGAGGAACCCTGGCGGGCGTCGTGCTCCTGGGGGTGATCCAGAACATCATCAACCAAATCGGCTCGCTGAATTCCTCCTACCAGGCCGTGGTAAACGGCGCTTTCCTAGTGGTAGTCGTAGTGGCCCAAACGTTCCTCAGCCGCAGGCAGTCACTGTGAGCGCCGACCCATCTTCGCCCACCGGTGAGGCGGTGAACCCGGCCCCGCGCATCAGTCCAGTCCAGGCGCCACCCGACCCTGGCCTGTCCCGCGAGGTCGACGTGCTCCCCGACGGCCGGCGCATCACCTACTACTCGCGGGCGGAAAAGCCGTGAGCGAGCGACGCTTCGACCCTACGAGCGACGAGTGGGTCACCTTCGCCACCCATCGGCAACATCGCATGTTCTTGCCTGCGGCCGATCGGTGCCCGCTGTGTCCCTGGCGGGGCGGCTTCGAAAGCGCCAGCGAGATCACGAGGCCGGACTACGAGATTGCGGTGTTCGACAACCGCTTCCCGTCGATGCAGCCGACCCCGCCGCCACCCGACCTCGTGAGCAATGCACCGTTCCTGGTGGAGCCGGCGACGGGCAGGTGTGAGGTGGTCGCGTACTCCTGCGACCACAGCACCACGCTCGCCCGAGCGGGTTACGACACCGTGCGGTTGCTCGTGGACGTCTGGGCAGACCGGTACCAAGTCCTCGGTGCGGAGGGCCACGCGTATGTGCTGCCCTTCGAGAACAAGGGTGAGGTCACCGGCGTCACGCTCCACCACCCCCATGGGCAGATCTACGCGTTCCCCGAGGTGCCGCCGCGGCCACTCCGCGAGTTCTCGGCAGCCGCCCGGTACCGGACCAGCAGTGGACGGTGCGTCGAATGCGATGTGGTGCGGGCTGAAGAGGAGTGGGCCGATCGGGTCGTCGTCCTGGGTGAGGAGTGGGTCGCTCACGTGCCCTTCTGGGCTCGTTTCCCATACGAGGTCCGTATAACCCCGCGGTCGCACACCCCGACGCTCGTGGACGTCGACGTGGCGGGAAGGGACGACCTGGCGCGCATCCTGGTCGCCGTACTCCGTGGCCTCGACGGACTGTTCGGCTTCTCCATGCCCTACGTGCTCGGTCTCTTCGGACGTCCGACGGGTGACGACCCGGCCCGGGCAGGCTGGGAGGGCGACTGGGACGACATCAGCCACCTGCACCTCCTCATCTCGCCACCGCACCGCAGTGCAACTCAACTGAAGTACCTGGCCGGCGTCGAGCTCATGGGCGGGTCCTTCGTTACCGACGTCTCCCCCGAACAGGCGGCACTGGCCCTTCGGCACTCGATAGCTGACATCGCGTAACACATACGACGACGGCCTTGTCTTCTCACGACATGGTCTGTGCCTTCCGCCTCACCCTCGAAGCAGCCCGCGCTAGTCCGGCGGCTGCTGCGCCAGGCCATCCAGCAGGGCTCCGCTGTTCTGTCCCCAGCCGAGGTCGAGGACATCGCCCGCCGCGTCACCCGGGAAGAGCTCGAAAGCCATTGACCTGCGCTCCAGTCGCAGCAGTGGTCAGCGTCTACGCGATCGCCTTCGGCGGCGGCTTCGGCACTGCTCGGCGGCCTCCACTCCCGCCCTGTTGCTTGGCGGGTTGCTGTGGTGCCCGCCGCGCTGCTGGGGGCCTGCATGGCGCTGATCGTGGGTTGCGGTGTGCGCCTCACGGCGGACGTACATCCCGGCTCAGGCGCTGATGGCCAGCACTCGGGTGTCGCCGTCCTCCAGCCAGTGCGGCCCGCTACCGGCGGGGAACACCGTGCGGTCGCCGTACACGACGCGGCGCCGGCCGTCGGGACCGGTCAGCAACGTACCGTCAGCCCCCAGTGCCACCAGGTGGTCGGCGACGCGGAGTAACAACGGTCCGGTGGGCGACGCGCTGACCGCCACACGTCGCGAGCGCAGGCCGCCCAGCACGTCGTCCCCTTCACACCCCACCCAGGTCGTCGGCAGGCCCGGCGCGGGGTCCGGGTGCCGGTGGAAGTCGCTGCCCCCGACGGGGATTGTCGAGCCGCCCCATGCCTGCCACCACGCGAGTGGGCCACCCCATCGCCGGTCGAGCCAGCTCGAGTGCCAGATCTCCGCCAGCGGCGCGCGCCAGGTCACCTCGTGCCGCCACGAGCAGTCGCCCCCGAGCGGGTGGTTGACCGACAGCAGGCCGCCACGCGACTCGACGGCCGGCCACCAAGCCGACGCCGGTTCCCGAAAGTCGATCCACCCGATGTCGCCGAACGCGTTGGCGTGCCCAAGACCTGACGTGACCTCCTGGCCCGGTACCAGCTGGATGCCCGCCTTCGCCCCGCAACCGGCCAGCTCGGCGTGGTGGCTCGTCGTGTTGTGGTCGGTCACCGCGATGAAGTCGAGCCCCTGCGACGCGGCGAGGTGGGCGAGCTCAGGCACGCTGAGCGAACCGTCGGAGTGCAGCGTGTGGGCGTGGAGGTCGCCGGCGCGCCACGTCAGCCCGTCGACGGACGGCAGCTCGCGCCGTGGCGGCCGTTGCGCCCTGGGAGGCGCTGGTGGTCCTGGCTCCACGGCAGCTGGTGTGGTCCCCGCAGCGGACACCTCGACCGCCACCTCGAACGCGACGCCTTCGGTCGGCACACGGTGCAGTCCCAGCACGACGTGCCAGGTGCCCGGCTCCAAGTCGCCCGGCAGGTAACCGGGGGTGGCAGCGTCAGGAGTGATGACGTAGGACGACCGCGCGCCGCCCGACCAGCCCCGCCACCCAGCTGGGGCCTCGCAGCCGAGATCCAGCACGCCGACCGACCGGTCGTAGTCCAGTCGCACCTGCAGCCCGGTGGCGCCGGGCGGGACGTCGAACGGCAGGTAGCGGTAGCTGCTCTCCACCCGGTCGGCTGGGTTCCACCGACCCGCGTGCCGAGCGCCGCTCATGCGCTGGCGGCCTGCGCGGTTGCGCCCACGGAACTCGGCGCAACGCCCGTCACCAGCAGGCCGTCGGCGACGCGGTAGACCAGCGCGCGATGTGGCTGAGGCACCACCCACGCCCGGTCACCGACCGCGGGCTCGTCACCCTCGGCCACCACGGCCTGGATCGTGTGGTGACCGGCCTCGACCGAGATCAGTGCGGCCGCGCCCAGATTCTCGACGACGACGACCTGGCCGTTGAGCGCTCCCACCACTTCCGTCCGGGAGAGGTCGGTGTATTCCGGCCGGGCTCCGAGCAGCACATCTTCACCTTCGGTCAGGTGCCCAGCCCCCAGCGGGGGCACCCGGACCGACGTCGCGCCGACCATGAGCGTGTCGCCACCAGGCCCCACCGTCGCGGGGATGAGGTTCATGGGCGTCGATCCGATGAAGTTGGCCACGAAGACGTTGACCGGACGATGGAAGATCTCCGACGGCGTGCCGATCTGGCGGATGTCACCCGATTCCATCACCGCCATGCGGTCGGCCATCGCGAGCGCCTCAGCCTGGTCATGCGTGACGAAAACCGTGGTGACGCCGAGCTCCTTCTGTAGCCTCTTGAGGAACGTGCGCGCCTCCAGGCGCAGCCGTGCGTCCAGGTTCGACAGCGGCTCGTCGAACAGGAACACCTGAGGCCGGTAGGCGATTGCGCGGGCGAGCGCGACGCGCTGCTGCTGCCCGCCCGAGAGCTGACCCGGGCGGCGCTCCATCAGCTCGGACAGGCCCAGGGCGTTGCCCGTCTCCTCCGCCTTGGCGCGACGCTCGGCGGCGGCCACCTTCTGGATGCGCAAGGGATAGGCGATGTTTTCGTTGACGGTCATGTGCGGAAACAACGCGTAGTCCTGGAACACCATCGCGACGTCCCGCTTGCCTGGCTGCGCTGTGGTGACGTCCTTGTCGTTCAACAGCAACGACCCCCCGGTGGCCTGCTCGAGTCCGGCGATGGTGCGCAGCAGCGTCGTCTTGCCGCAGCCCGACGGGCCGAGCAGGGCGAAGAACTCTCCGTCCCCGATCGTGAGGTCCAGCGAGTTCACCGCCACCACGCCGCCGGCGTACTTCTTGGTCAGCCCACGCATCTGGATCCTGGCCATCAGCTCTTGATCCCTCCGTGGAAGCGGAACCCGTATCGCTTGTTGACGAACAGGTACATGGCGACGACCGGGATCGCGTAGAGCATCGAGAACGCCGAGATCAACGGCAGGTTCGCCTGGCCGCCCTCGGTGTAGAACGTGTACATCACCACGCCCGCCGGTGACTTCTCCGGGTCGCGCAGCAGGATGAACGCGATGAGGAAGTCGCCCCACGCGTTGACCAGCGCCCACACCGCGAATCCCGCCACCGCCACGGCGCAGGTGTTCCCGAGGTCGTCGGGGCCGTGGCCGCCCACTGCGGAGCCCTGATCACACCCCGATCCGCGAGCGGCAAGACCCCGCACGGTGACACCCGTGAATGTTGCACGCGAAGCCGGGGCGGGTTCGCCCGCTCCTTCCCACCACCACCGCACAGTCTCTTCCGCCTACAGTCCCGCTGAGACAGCCGCTGCGACGAAGGAGTCCCCGTGAGCAACCTCGCGTTGAACCTGTCCACGAGCGCGGAGCGCCACCCCGACGGTGTTGCGGTCCGCCTCGACGACCTCGCCATGAGCTTCGCCGACCTCGACGGGGCCACCGCGCACCTGGCGGGTCTGCTCCGCGAGAAGGATGTGCAGCCCGGTGACGCCGTGGCGATCGCGCTACCGAACATCCCGCCGTTTGCCATCTGCTACTACGGGGCGCTGCGGCTGGGTGCCGTGGTGGTGCCGCTGAACCCGCTGCTCAAGGGGCGCGAGGTGGCCTACCACCTGTCCGACTCCGGCGCGAAAGTGCTCTTCGCCTGGCACGAGTTCGCCGAGGCGGCCGAGGCGGGGGTGCGCGAAGCGGGCGCCGAGCTGGTACTCGTCACCCCCGACGGCTTCGTCGATCTGGTGAACTCGGCGCAGCCGGTCACGGAGATCGCCGAGCGCGACGACTCCGACACCGCGGTGATCCTGTACACCTCGGGCACCACCGGCAAGCCCAAGGGTGCCGAGCTCACCCACGCCAACCTCGCGACCAACGCGCAGGTGTCGGCCACCTCGATCCTGTCCCTCGGCCCCGACGACGTCATCCTCGGTGCGCTGCCGCTGTTCCACGCCTTCGGCCAGACCTGCGCGCTGAACACCGCCGTGCTCACCGGCGCCACCCTGACGCTCATCCCCCGCTTCGACCCTGGCAAGGCCCTCGACGTGCTGGCGCGCGACGGGGTGACGGTGTTCGAGGGCGTCCCCACGATGTACTCCGCGCTGCTGCACCACCCCGACGGCGAGCGCTACGACGTCTCCAGCCTGCGCACCTGCATCTCCGGTGGCGCGGCCATGCCGGTGGAGGTGATGCGCGAGTTCGGCGAGAAGTTCGGGTGCACCGTGCTGGAGGGCTACGGCCTGTCCGAGACCAGCCCCGTCGCCTCGTTCAACCTGCCCGACCGCGAGCGCAAGCCCGGCTCCATCGGGGTGGCGCTGGAGGGGGTGGAGCTGAAGCTGCTGGACGACGAAGGCAACGACGCCGCCGACGGCGAAGTGGGCGAGATCGCGATCCGCGGTGAGAACGTGATGAAGGGCTACTGGGGCAAGCCCGAGGCCACCGCCGAGGCCATCGTCGACGGCTGGTTCCGCAGCGGCGACATCGCCCGCGTGGACGAGGACGGCTACTACTTCATCGTCGACCGCAAGAAGGACCTCATCATCCGCGGTGGCTTCAACGTGTACCCACGGGAGATCGAGGAGGTGCTGTACGAACACCCCGCAGTGGCCGAAGCCGCCGTCGTGGGCATCCCGCACGAGAGCCTGGGTGAGGAGATCGGCGCGGCCGTCGCACTCAAGCCCGACGCCTCCGCCACCCCCGAGGAGCTCATCGCCCACGTCAAACCCCTGGTGGCCGCCTACAAGTACCCCCGCATCGTGTGGATCGTGGACGCGCTACCCAAGGGTGCCACCGGCAAGATCCTCAAGCGCGAGATCACACCACCCGAACACGGCTGAGGCCGGCGGCGGGTCTGGGTCGGCGCTGCCGGGGGGTCGGCGCTGCCAGGGGTTCGGCGATTCCGGCGATTCCGGTGAGCAGCCCGGGCCCTCAGCCGCGGAAGTCGCTGGTGACCACGAGCACCACACCCGCCGCCGACCTGGGCAGCCCGTCGAAGCGCGGCTCCACGCGGGCGCCGACGTCGGAGGCGAGCAACCGGGCCGGCGCCTCCTCGTTGGTACCCGGCCGGTAGTACACGGTGGTGGTTGGGATGCGGCCGGTGAAGTTGCCCACCCGGGTGACGGTCCAGCCGGCCGCTCGCACGCGAGCCGCCGCCCGGGCACCCAAGCCGGTGACGGTGCTGTTGTTCAGCACCGTCACGTCGACGCTGCGGCGCAGGTCCGGCGGCGGATCGGGTGACGCGGGCGGGATGGCGGTGGCCGGGTCAGTCGGCGACGAGGTGGGCACGGAGATCGCCGCGGGCGCGGTGGTCGTGGTCGCGGCGGGCGACGGTGCCGGCGGCGTGGGCGTGGTGGGGGCAGGCGGCGTGGTGGGCGCGGGCGTCGTCGTCGCGGGCGCTGCCAAGGTGGTGCTGGCAGTGGTGGCGGGGCTCGTCGTGGGGATGCTGGTTCGGGCGCTTTGCTCTGCGGTCGTCGATGCACCGGCGGCGGTGGCGTTCACCGCGTTGCCGCCGTCACGCGTGAGCACACCGACCGCGGCCAGGGCCACGGCCAGGCCCAGCAGCGCCACCCCGGCGGCGCGTAGTGGCGCGGAGGTGCGTCCCGGCGGTGGAGTGTTCACGGGGGCGGTGTGCTCCCGGACCGGGGCGTCATGTGACGTCGAAGCCCAGGCGGCGGGCGGCGCGTTGCTTCTGCCGACTCGTCCGCAATCGCCGCAGCCGCTTGACCAGCATCGGGTCGGCCGCCAACGCCTGGGGAGAGTCGACCAGCGCGTTGAGCACCTGGTAGTAGCGGGTGGCCGACATGTCGAAGAGCTCCTTGACGGCCTCCTCCTTGGCGCCCGCGTACTTCCACCACTGCCGCTCGAACGCCAGGATCTCGCGCTCGCACCGGGTCAGCCCGTCGGCCGGGGCGGCGGTTTGCTCCTGAGCACCCGCATCCTGCGTGCGGGCCGCTGCGGCGTCCATCGCGCTCCTTTGCTGCCGAGAAATCCAGGTGAATCACAGGGGTGTCGTTCGGTAGGTATTGAACCACGCGCACGGCCGTTCACTAGGCTCTGCAGCCGTGTCGATCCTCCCCATCCGCATCATCGGTGACCCCGTCCTGCACACCCACACCCAGCCGGTCACCGCGTTCGACGACGAACTGCACACGCTGGTGGCCGACCTGTTCGACACAATGGACGCCGCCAACGGGGTGGGGCTGGCGGCCAATCAGGTCGGGGTGAGCCTGCGGGTTTTCGTCTACGACTGCCCCGACACCGAGTCCAGCGACGGGGCGGGCGCCAGCGACGGGGCGGGCGCCAGCACCACGCGGCACCGCGGGGTGGTGGTCAACCCCGAGTTGACGACCTCCGACGTGCCCGAGACGATGCCCGACCCCGACGAGGCGGAGGAGGGCTGCCTCTCGCTGCCGGGTGAGGCCTTCCCCACTGGCCGCGCCGACTGGGCGCGGGTGACCGGCACCGACGAGGACGGTAAACCGGTGGACATCGCCGGCCACGACTTCTTCGCCCGCTGCCTGCAGCACGAGGTGGGCCACCTCGACGGTGCGACCTACCTCGAGCGGTTGGTGGGGCGGCACGCGCGGGCGGCCCGCAAGGCCGTCAAGCGCAACGGATGGGGGGTACCCGGGTTGAGCTGGACGCCCGGCGACGGCCCGGATCCGTTCGGCCACTGATGGTTTCACCAGGAGAACGGGTCGTGCTGCGGCACCGGCTGCCGGCGGGCTCCAGCCATCTGATGACCGACGTGCTCGGCGTACTCGAGTCACTGCACCCGGTGGTGGTACGGGCCGCCGACGGCCGGGTGATCACGGTAGATCCGACCGATGTGGTGGCACTCAAGGCGGTGCCACCCCGGCCGCCGAGCACCCGCGCCGTGCGGGCCCTGGAGCACGCCGCGGCGCTGGCGTGGCCTGGACTCGAGCACGCGTGGTTGGACGGCTGGCTGCTGCGCGCCGGGGCGGGATTCACCGGACGCGCCAACTCGTGCGTGCCGCTCGGAGGTGCGCCGGAGGACGCGGTGGCCCGGGTGTGCACGTGGTACGACGAGCGCGGACTGGTACCGCGGGTTTCCCAGCCCGACCGGCTGGCCGTGGACTTGCCGGGGTGGCGCACGGCCGATCGTTGCGTAGTGTTGACGGCGCCCGTGGCGGCAGTGACCGGCGATCAGGTGGACGTCCGCCCCGATGTGGACGACGCCTGGTTGGCTGGTTGTCACTACCGGGGGGCTGAACTGCCAGCGGCCGCAGCCGGCGTGCTGCGCTCCGTGGTGGACGGCGAGCTGGGTTTTGGCCGGGTCAAGCGTGGCGGGGAGCTCGTGGCGGTTGCCCGCGGCGCGGTGACCGCGGCCCCGGACGGCACGCGCTGGCTCGGTCTGACGGCGGTGGAGGTGGTGCCGGGCGCGCGCCGTCAGGGCCTGGGCACTCGGGTGTGCGCCGGCGTGGCCGCGTGGGGTGCTTCGCTGGGGGCGGAGCAGGTGTACCTGCAGGTGGCCGCGGACAACGGCGCGGCGCTGCGGCTGTACGCGGGGATGGGGTTCACCGAGCACCACCGCTACGGTTACGCGCTGGTTCGGTAGGGGCTGGATCGGACGTGCTCTGGGACGCCCGCAGCCGCCACGCCGATCAGCACCGGGACCCCTCCGCTGACAGTCGACCAGGCTGCGCGCGAAGCTCTGGGATCAGGCTGCGCGCGAAGCTTTGGGATGGGGGCGGCGTATGCACGTCCAACATGCAGAACGCGCCCCGATCGGGGGCGCTACCCTGCCGGCAGCAACCCGGCTGCCGCGGCCAACCACCGGCATGAGGGCGATCGGGGCGGCATATGCACGTCCCGCATGCAGGACGCGCCCCGATTCCAAAGCCAGTCGAACACCACCCACCCAGCCGGGTGGGCCGCGAGCGCGGCGGAGGCGCGGGTGCCGGGGAGCGGCGGCAATGCCACCCAGCCGGCGGCGCCCGGCAGAGTGTCCGGCATGAGTACCCCACCCACCCTGCTGCCACTCCCCCAGCCCGGTGAGACGCCCGTGCGCGTGCTGACCGTCGCGGGCTCGGACTCCGGCGGTGGCGCCGGACTACAGGCCGACCTGCGAACGATGGCGCTGCTCGGCGTGCACGGATGCACTGCCGTTACGGCGGTGACGGTGCAGAACACGCTCGGCGTCACCGGGGTGCACGAGGTGCCCGCCGGCACCGTCGCCGCCCAGGTCCGCGCCGTGGTGTACGACATCGGAGTCGGCGCGGTCAAGACCGGGATGCTCGCCTCCACCCCGATCATCACCGCGCTGGCTGAGGTGTTCGCCGAGCTCGGCATCGGCAAGGGAAGCCACGTACCGCTGGTGCTCGACCCGGTGGCCGCGTCGGTCACCGGCGACCCGCTGTTCACCGGCTCCGCGCAGAACGCGTTGACGCGCAGCTTGTTCCCGCTGGCGACGTTGCTCACCCCGAACCTCGACGAGGTGCGGCTCTTCACCGGGATCGACGTGGTGGACGGGGCCACCCAGCGCGAAGCGGCGCGGGTACTGCACGGGCTCGGGCCGCGCTGGGTGCTCGTGAAGGGCGGGCACCTGCGCACCTCACCGGTGAGCACCGACGTGTTGTTCGACGGTCAGGAGTTCACCGAGCTGAGCGCAGCCCGGGTACCCACCACTGACGACCACGGCGCCGGTGACTGCCTGGGTGCGGCCACCGCCTGCGCGCTGGCGCACGGGTGGGACGTGGCCGCAGCCGTGGCACTGGGCAAGGATTGGGCCACGCGCTGCGTCGGCGCGGCGTACCCGCTCGGCTCCGGCCACGGTCCGGTGTCACCGCTGTGGCGGCTGCGGGGGTGACCGGTCGGCGGTCGGCGGGTCGGCGGGTCGGCGAGGTCAGCGCGCCGGCCACGCCGCGAGCTGGCGGGAGCTGGTGAACTCCCGCCGCAGTCCGGTGAACGGGTCGTCGAAGGCCACCGAACGCGCCAGCAGCTGCAACGGGTCCGACCAGTCGTCCGCGGCCACCTCACGGATGTGGGGGTACAGGGGGTCGCCGACGATCGGGATGCCCAGTGCGCTCAGGTGCACCCGCAGCTGGTGCGTGCGACCGGTGCCTGGGCGCAGTCGGTAACGGCCCAGCTCACCGCGCACGTCGAGCAGCTCCACCCGCGTCTCCGCGTTGACCCCGCCAACCGCCTCACGAGCCTGCCGCACCCCGCGCTCCTTGACGAGGCAGCTGCGCACCGTGCGGGGCAGCACCAGGAAGCGGTCGTAGGGGGCCACCGCCTCGTACTCCTTGACCACGGTGCGGGCGTCAAACAACGACTGGTACGCACCCCGCAGCTCCCGGCGCGTGGTCATTACCAGGACGCCCGCGGTGAGGCGGTCGAGCCGGTGCGCCGGGCTCAGCTCGGGCAACTCCAACGCACGACGCAGCCGCACCAGCACCGATTCGACCACGTGCGCCCCGCGCGGGGTGGTGGCCAAGAAGTGCGGCTTGTCCACCACGACCATGTTGTCGTCGCGGTGCACCACGTGCACTTCGAAGGGCACCGGCACCTCCACCGGC
>JAABUP010007093.1_pt1 | contig 15359 bp, 12 predicted proteins | sample 5559201 | NCBI WGS metagenome assembly JAABUP01 (sample SAMN10711887, study PRJNA513373) | rock metagenome | isolation source: Antarctica rocks | place: Antarctica
CGCAAGAAGCGACACAAGAAGGACAGAGAACGAGAGGATGGTAGACTTCGCCATTTTGAGAGTGTGCAGGAATTTCTAAAATGGTTGACAGTGGTTGAAGCTCTTAGGATGGCTTGGTCTTGAAGGAAGTAAAGCACAAAGTGGACCGATGATGAATGTAGAGAAGGAAAAAGTGAATGTAAGAAGCGGAACTTTTCATAAGGTAGAGAACCCGTGACGCAAAACTAAACACGCGTCTCGTCAAGCAGCTGCAAAGCCCTAATAAGCTAGCCTAATAGTCAAAACGAAACACTTTGGTCCGATGAAAGACGTGTGAACCACAGAATCTGGTGAGCATGGACGACTGATAGTACTCTGGTAGCCGTACATATCAATCAGCTTGAGGAGTCAAGTTGGGCAAGAGATGCAAATCAGTGATCAATGCTCTCAGTCTCAAAAGTTGCATCGACTAGACGTGCAGCACATATCAATGGAACGTGCACGATTTAGAAAGCATTTTGCAAATGGACTGAAATCTTTCTTTGATGTCTTCTCGCTTTTGATCTACCTGAACTGCCTATTGACGCTCGTGCGAATGCGACTAACTACGAAATACACACGGAGAATATCTGTAAGCGCTTATTGAGAGCCAGATCGACGATATCGCGGCTCCAGTAACGGAAACCTAAAGACCAGGAGGATTGAGAGCGTTTGAGACGCAAGGAGTATTAGAGCAAGGATATGGGCAACTAGAATTCACGAACAGAAACCTTCCTTATGACTCTAGTCAACCTCCTCCATAGCACTCTCACCAGCTGCCTCTGCAGGAGCCGCAGCTTCCTCCTCGTTTTTCTCTTCCGTTGTCTCCGCCTCTTCGTCTACATTCAAGCCGAGCGACACGAGCTTGTGGATACGCTCAGCGAAGCCAGCTGGTTCCTCGATGGTGAAGCCGGAGACAAGAAGCGAGGTCTCGAAGAGCAGCTGAGTGATCGACTTGACCGTACGATCGTTCTCGCCATCAGCCTCAACCTTCTTCTTAAGCTCCTTGATGATTGGAGACTTTGGCGAAATCTCGAACGTCTTCTTTGAAGACATGTACGAGCTCATCGATGTGTCACGAAGAGCCTGAGCCTTCATGATACGCTCCATATTGGCGGACCAGCCGAATTGGCCGGTGCGAATCGCGCAAGGAGCGCCAATCAGCTTGTGGCTGACAACGACCTTCTCCACCTTATCGCCAAGAACGTTCTTCAAGCTCTTAGCAAGCGGCTCAAATTCCTTCTCCTCAGCCTCACGAGTCTTCTTCTCTTCATCGGTCTCCTCGAGTTCGAAGTCCTTGGTGATATCGACAAGTTTCTTGCCATCAAACTCCTTGAGCTGGGTCATGGCGTACTCGTCGATCGGATCAACAAGGAACAGGACCTCGAAGCCCTTTTCCTTCAACGAATCGAGGAATGGTGACTTTTGAACCGCCTTTAGCGACTCGCCGGTAATGTAGTACATCTGCTTCTGGTGCTCCGACATGCGGGTAACGTAATCCGTAAGTGACGTCATCTCGTCCCCAGACTTGGTCGAGCTGAAGCGGAGGAGCTTAGCAAGAGCCGGGCGGTTCTGAGAGTCCTCGTGAATACCGAGTTTGATGTTCTTGCTGAAAGCAGAGTAGAACTTGTCGAATTGCTCGCGGTCCTCAGCAATCTCGCCGAAAAGCTCCAGGGTCTTCTTGACAATGTTCTTCTTGATGACCTTCATGATCTTGTTCTGCTGGAGAGTCTCACGAGACAAGTTTAATGGCAGATCTTCAGAATCAACAACACCCTTGACGAAGCTGAGCCACTCGGGGATGAGGTCGGTAGCATCATCGGTGATGAAGACGCGGCGGACGTATAGCTTGATGTTGTTCTTCGTCTTCTTCGTTTCGAAGAGATCGAATGGTGCACGCTTGGGAACGAAGAGAATGGCGCGGAACTCAAGCTGACCTTCAACAGAGAAGTGCTTGACTGCGAGATGGTCTTCCCAATCACTACCAGAGATTAGCGGTATAGGCTAAGGAGAAAAAGCAAGCGACTTACTTCGATAACGACTTGTAGAAAGAGCCATACTCCTCCGCAGTGATGTCGGATGGATTCCTTGTCCAAATGGGCTTGGTCTTGTTGAGTTCTTCCTCTTCGACCTTGCTCTCCTTGACTTTCTTGGTTTTCTTGCCTTTCTTCTCTTCCTCGTCGTCATCTACTTCCTCAATCTTTGCCTTCTTCTCTTCGCCCTCCTCGTCCTTGGTCTCTTCTTCATCCTCATCTGGAACCTCTTTCTCGGTTTCCTTGAGTACGTGGAGGTATATCGGATACGAGATGAACTCAGAGTGCTTCTTGACGACCTCCTTGATCTTGCTCTCGTTTAAGTAGTCGGTCTGCTCATCTTTGAGGTAAAGAATGATTTTGGTGCCACGGCCCAATTGCTCGCCTTCGGTGTCCTGAGCGAGAGTAAAAGTACCACCGGCGCTGGATTCCCAAATGTACTGCTCGTCATCGTTGTTCTTTGAGATAACGGTGACCTTGTCGGCAACGAGGTATGCAGAATAGAAACCGACACCAAATTGACCAATCATAGAGATATCAGCACCAGCGGTGAGAGCCTCCATAAACTGTTTTGTACCAGAGCGAGCAATGGTACCCAGATTGTTGACGAGGTCCTACGATACGATCAATACTGCATCTGTTGATAGGGATGAGAGGACGACTTACAGCCTTGGTCATGCCGATACCGGTGTCCTGGATGGTGAGAGTCTTGTTTGCCTTATCCGGGATGATATCGACCCTCAGGTCTTTGCCAGAGTCGAGCTTGCTGGGGTCGGAAAGGGCCTCATAGCGGATCTTGTCAAGCGCATCGGAAGAGTTTGAGATTATTTCTCGCAAGAAAATCTCCTTGTTTGAGTAGACGGTATTGATGATGAGGGAGAGGAGTTGGGAGATTTCAGCCTGGAACTCGAAAGTTTCGCCGGCCATCGTTGCGGTGTTCTGGATGATGCGTCTGTGCTGTTTAGATGGAGTGAAAATTAGCAGCTTCTCTTGATGGTGCCTTCATTGCTGTGCATGATCAATTCGTGACAGAGAGGTGCAGAGTCACGCGTGTGCTTCTGTGAAAGTTTGCGCGCGAAAATTCGACGAGCTGAGGCTGAAGTACTAAAACCAGCTCAAGGGGATGTCTACAAAGGATCGAACTTACAAATCTCTGATGCTTTGATGGAGTGATCTGTGAGACAATGTGAAAGATGATTGAAGTCTCGTGTGAGAGGATTACGTTGTGTGTTATTAGTGACTTTGTGTTGAAGGTATTGCTCTGGAGATGAGGTTCCGTCGAACAAAATAATTGAAGCTGTCGCGCTAAGACTTGGCGGACTTTCGATTCGGTTCTACGCAAATGTTCGACCGGGATCTTTGCGATTCTACCATGGATTACCTAACGCTTCCCTAGAGGGAACCCTACACAGTATGACCTGCCGTCTTCGCTAACCTTTTACGGACTTGCTCCCATCAGCTACGCTGGCATGGAGGAACGACAGCACGAAATTGAAGGAACGCCTGTTGCAGTGGCGAATATGTGGAAAATGCTATCAACTATTTTACCGTGACCCATCCCAAGCACGCGCCTTGAATGCCGATGCTATGCCGAAAACACCAGGGGACGAAATCCATGTCCCCCTCCTTTCCAGCAGCTACCGATAAACTGGTTGCATCCAATATAGCCCACATCGAAGTATTCGCACAGCTCAATCGCTACCGCCCCACGAATTCAAGTGCCAATTGAACAAGCTCTCACCACCAAAGCCCCAACACTTAGCAAGCCACACCGCGAGAGCTCCGATCACACCAAAGCTTCCTACGACTTGGACTGCAACCCATCCCCTCTTCTTCATCGTTTCGTTCCATTGGAGTAAGCCCAATGGATCACGAGGGTTGACCGCTGCCACATGACGCCCTGCACCACCCCTTGACGCGGGCTTAAAGAGCATACCAGCGTGACGCTGCCAGGGCACTGCGGAACTATGGTCAACAGGGACTAAAGTACCGTCAACGACACACTCTCCCAGCCGCTCAGTCAGCCAGATTGCTCGTTCGCCTTTCGCCAAGGCCTCATAACGCTCCTTTTCGTTCTGTAGACTGCGTTGAAGTTCTCCCGCCCATTTTGCGAGCCGCACCTGAGCTAATTTCTCTTCACGTTGTGTATGGTCTGCAACGCGTGCCAGGGTGTATGACGAGGCCCCGCCACCATTGTATGAGACCACGACTTGCGAGGTCGAGGGCGATGACATGGAGGATGACGATTTGGAAGCTCCCATGCGAGTGTAAAGTGGTGTCATCCCACCAAAGGCCGAACGTGGATTAGGCAGGGTCATGGCACTAGAGGCCGCCCCGTTGCGCCATTGAAGGCATTTCATTGCTGCAGAGTGTCTCAACCAGCCTATCGTATCTCGTTCAAAAATCTGCTCCACTAAAGCTGCTAGCTCGGTCGGAATAAGAGGCTGCACATAGTCTGGCGACATCAACAAGCTGGCATCCATGTTCTCGGTATCATTAGACGGCACTGAAGATACAGCGTATGGTGGGAATGAAGTAATTGCTGGCCATGGAGTACCATCTAAGGTTTTGGTCAACGGGAAAGGGCGAATGCCAGCAGACTGGAGATCTGCGGATATGGACGACATCAATGCCGTGATGTTGCCCAAATGTAGGTCTGCCTTGGCAATTAATGGCACTACATTTGTGAGTGCTGAAAGACGCCGTAGAAATTCTAAATCGATAGGCTTGAGTTCTGCATTAGGATATCAGCGCGATTGGATTCTCTCCCGATAAACATGTAGATCAAGCCTTACTTTCTGATATCATGTAAAGGACGACGTCGACCTGTGAACCACCATTTCCGCTCAATAAACTGAGGAGGTCTGCATCGTTCATTTGTGCCGTCGATGTCGTGCGGGCAATCTGCGACTCGATATATTGAACGGCTGGTTCAACACCCTCCATCAAGGACATGCCTCCACCATACCCTGGCGTATCGACGAAACATAAGTTTCTCTCGAGCACGGTGTCTCCCATACTCTTCCGTCTCCTCAGGACCTTACTCTCCTCGAAGTCTGACCACCAAGATGGGTATGGCTTTGTACTCGCGTACACTTCCGTGATTTGTTTCAGGGTAGTAGTATCTGTGATTGGGGTTTTGCCAGTAGGTTTCCTGATATGAGGCGAAGATAAAGTTGGAGAGCTTGCGGAAAGTGGGTCTACATGTACGATATCTTCGCATATCTGGACGATAGATTTGATGAGGGAGGTTTTGCCAACGCCTACGCAACGTCAGCATCTAGGTCCATCTCCACTTGTATTTGAACGGCTTTACCGGATTCTCCAGCGATCAGCACCTTTAGTCTACCCATGTTCTTCCCCCTGTCTGTGAACGGCCTCCGACTCGGCATCTTGATACTAGGCATGATGAGCTGCGGTGCACAATCCTGTGTTTCCGCCGGCGAGTCCGCATCTTCTTCTCCACTTGACCCTATTGCCTGACTCCCAGCATCGTCTGCCATCGAGTCTTCGTCGGACTGTCTGAATGACCTTGTAGATGTGGATTTCGGGCTACTTGGCAGTGACGAGCCTGGCGCCGATGAATCTAGAGAAGGCGGAGTTTGAGGCAGTGATATCGTGGTGGGAGACGTGCGACGAGGTCGAGAGTGCGTAGTTGAAGTGGTGTTACCCGGCGTAGACTCTTGCTCGTTTTGTGCAGACGACTCCGCGCGTTGCTTTGAAGTGTTACCCCGGAGAGTCGACCGGCTCCTCCCAGCAGTGTCGTCTTCATCCTCTTCCTGGTCGTCACCATCCTCAGCACCACCCATAGTCTCTTCCAAGCTTTCTACCCCATAAGCACTATCCTTACCGTCTTTCTCTATTTGCGAGATCGACTTCTCCATCGTATCCTCATTCGCAAGAAAGAACGTCGTCTGCGTACCATGGCCAGGTCCTGCCAAAGGGGTGGTTGCGTCGGCGAGACTCGACTTGCGAGACCGTCCTGCAAGGGCGTCACCGCCCGCAGACGGTCGCATATTTCGCCTTTGTAACAGACGCTGCACGGCCACAATCTCTGGCGACTCTTAGGATGTCAAAGGCGACCGAAAGGTGTGTTTTTGGAGCTTAGAGATTGTCGTTGTCGTGAGATGATTCACAAGTACGAGTAGAGTACTCGTAACCCCTCCCCCGCTCGCTTGATTCGCTATCAGCACAGCTGATCTACGGAAGACGCGTCGTCCTTGACATCAGGCAACAGTTCCTTCGCAACTGAGAGATAGTAAAACCACCAAGTGTAGGTTAACTCCCATCCATAGAGACTTGAACATTTGTCAAGTCCAGGCAGAAGGCTCGACGGTGGTGTGGTGTGGTGGGCAGATCCCACGCGGCTGGCTGCATGACCACGGCGGGGAGAGGTTATTGACATGCATTGATTGGTCAGAACATGCCATGTCTTGGTCCGTCAGCTCAAATCACATCAAAGCGGACGCCGTTCTAGGTATTTCTACACCACTCTTGTAGTTACTGTCATGATCTCTGCTGTGACTTGGGACTCTAAGCAAGCCGCTCAGGTTCCATGAAGGTTACAAGTTGCACCATCACCAAACCTACGTCATAAGGGCAGAGACTTGTTAAGCCCTGAAATAAATCAGCATATTTTCGACCTTTACCTGAAACTTAGAACCAGCCATCAACATTCTGTAATTTCTATAAATTATCGTATGTCTCTCCGCTTTTCCTACAGCACAGCACTTCCACCACGTTCTCCGCCACATTTTCCCTTCGCAAGCCAGTAATCCTAATCGCAGCAGGCCAACATCTCTCCGAACGAACCAATGACAAGCGTGAGACCAAGCATCAGATCGTCAACGGTATGACGGAAAGGGAAATGTTAACAATGTGCTATGCTTGATGATTCAAGAACCGGAGCGGCCACGTCGCAATGAGAGCCAAATGGAGCGACTTTTCCAAAAAAAATGTCCATCGCACCGCTCTGAATACACGACACTTGATTTACACGAGAGGAATCTGCAAATGGAAAGTACTAAATGCGACTGAAATAGAGCTGTCGGAGGTTTGGCGAGCCGGGGCTGGTGGCATCGTCGATGACTTCGGCTGCCAACTTGTTATCTCTAGGAGTGCTTGCATGTAGCCTTGCTATGCAGGTTGAGCCTGCCCACGACCTCTGGGAGTGATGTTGCCGCCTCTTCCTCTCGGAGCGAAACCTCCACGGCCTCCGTCTTTTTGAAATCCACCGCGGCCTTGGTTCCCAGGCCGTCCCTCTGCACCTCCACGGCCGCCTCTCATGCCACCCCTGCCACCGTTGTAGCCTCCACCATAAGCGTTTGAACGAGGACGGCGCTCCTCCACGTAGATTTGTTCACCCCCAATCTGGTGGGGATTGGCACCAACGGCGGCATTGTAACCTGCCGGATCCGCAAATTCGACAAAAGCACAATTCTGACGAGCATTTAGTAGGAGTGAAGGTAATGATGCATTTGAGGATGGCTAGACTTACCTTTTGCCTGCTCACATCGAAATACGCAAGCTTGCCATACTGCTGTAGAGTAGTCTTCAAGATCGACGCATCGACTTTATCAGTCACGTTCTTGACATATCCCAAAACATTTCCGCCCTCGGCTGTCCCAGAGATCGACTGTGGTCGAGCCTGTCGTTTAGTATGTTCGTGACCCGCAGTCTGCCAGCCATTACCACCACCCTGTTGTGTTTGGCCCGGGGAGGTCTCGGTCGCAGAAGCAGGTGGCGTTTGCGCTTGAGCTGGGGGCGCTGAAGCCCTTGGCTGAGACGGAGCTGGCGAAGTTGACGATGATGCAGAACTTGGGACGGCAGGGGCAGCTACACGGTTCGCCGCCACCAGGTTGGCCCATGTCTTTGGCGCCGCAGGCTTAGCTGGAGCCTCAGGAGCCGACGCATGGGCAGGAGTTGCTTTCGCGGCCTGCGGTGGCGAGGCCACTGGAGTCGGGTCTGGGTCCTTCGGCTTCTCCGGCTGAACGTCCTCGGCTGCAACAGCCGACTCTGCTGCTTCGAGCGTTGCTTCGCTCTCCTGTGTGTCCACACTGACTGCTGCCGCCGTTGCTTCTTCGGCGACATCAACCTGCGCAGTCTCAGGGACGGCGGTGCCGTTCGCTGTCAGATCGTTGGACGAACCTTCATCTTGATTGGGCTCCTTGTCAAGGACTTTCTGCTCAAGTTGCTTGTCCACTTCCTGAGCATCACGCTCCTGTGCGTTAGGATCGTCGGAACTTGTTAAAATCTTTGGCTCCGACTGAACCGCAGGCTCAGCAGCCACATCGGTTACAGGCGCGTCCGGTTCATTGGTGTCCTCGCCCTCAATCTCCTCCTCTTCCTCCTCATCGATATATCGAAAGATGTCGTTAAGCACGAAGTAACCATTAGGCTGCTCGGCAAGGACAAAAGTTTGAACGAACTTGCGGTGAGGGGCAGCTTTGTTAGACATCTCTCCGATGACCTGGACAACGATATTCTTGAAAGACTCTTGCGAGTCTACATTCGAAACTCGGACCTTGCAGTCCTGAATATCGAGCCCCTTGATCCGTTCACTGATGGCCTGTAAATGTTAGACTGCTGTCGAAAAGCATTGACGATTTCAAAGCCTTACCCGCTGGCCCACCGAGACCGAAACCTTCTCAGCTTCCACGCCTGAGACGAACTGTGACCGCTTGGAATAGAAAAGCTGCAGACTGTCAGTGTCACTGCTACTGCTCGAGTAAACTCATGAGACGCAAGTCGGGAGGTGGCGTCCCACAGGAGCGGTACGAATAACTTACATGCAGCTTTTCCGGGTTTCGGCTCAATGTTGTATAGTATTGCTCAACGAAATACCACCCAACTTCATCCTTGGGAATGTTGGCATTCCCGTCGTTTCCTGCAGACGTGGTGCTACCAGTCGACGATGGGACATTCGCGTTCTGTGCACCAAACGCACCAGCGGCAGGGGCGAGGGCATCCGCATGGTTGGGTGCTTGTGAAGAGAGGTTAGGCTCGCCGGCGCTGTACTGCTGGTGGGCGCCGTAATTGCCATTGACCGGCACAGATGTTGGTTCGGTGGCCATGGTTTCGGGTAAGGTTATCGACGTGGTGTAGACAGTTGTGAGACCCGATGTGAAGGGTTGATAAGGTAGTCTGGATTACTGTATGAGAGTGATTTATGCACTAATCGCAAAAATAGCTGGACGAAATCGATAAAGACTATCGTAGGCCCTTGAGGTCAGTAAAGTACGATGGTGATGCGCAATTGTGTCCAAGCTTGCCATCAGGCAGCTGCGAACGGACACTACAGAGGCTGATACTCACAAAGCTAAAGACGCAGAGAAGATTGAACAGAGTACCAACACGACCACTGGCTGAATTCCAAGTGATGGTGAATACTTTGACGGCGTGGTGATGGAGTTATGGGGAAATGACGTGCGGCGAGGACAGCCGTGAGTGCGTGCGTTCAATTCGAATTGCAGTGCTGTGTAGTGAGTTGGAAAGTAAAAAGCGCCGCTGTTTAGGGCAGGATAGATTGACGTTGCTGTTAAGCAGATTATTTTTATTAGATCCCTCAGTCTTCGGACAGAGAAGAGGTGTGATCCTAGAGAATTGATGCTCGCGCCAGAGAAAATAATCGAAGGTTGCTCAAATCTACGAAATTGCCGAACAGGGATGTTTTGCGGCTCGAATGAATACGCAGAGAACCATCTGCCCTACACAGAGCCCTTGTAACAAGGTGATGTACAGACCAAACGCAGAACAATAAACAGAACCAGGGGTGGACGCGATGTACTTGTATGTTTATGTATGATGCATCTGCTGACAATAGACGTCACGTGTTAACCTCATGCTGTAACATCGGACGAACGGTAGCACAGGGTGCTCTCAAACCGTATAACACTCCGCAGTGTGTAACAGACCAGGTCCGCTCAGATCCAGGTATCAGGACTGATTGTTGAGAAGCTTCTACAAGTAATGATAGCATGGACTAAACCAAAAGAGGATCAATATCAACGGTGAGAGTTTCCATACAGTTGATCGTATCACGTCGCGTCTTCGTTTGGTTCGATTGCCTTGCATGAAGATCATGTAGGTCGCAAGATTAGAGATCAGGTATCTTCGTGGATGCAACCAAGTGACCCCTCACTACTTTGTTTGAATATCTTCGAGCCCATGGCCTAGGAGTGGTAGCAGAGTACACCAAGATGAAGGTGGTGTGATTCCAACTGCGTCCAGACTATCCCCTCTGTGCGAAACGGAGACAGAAAACCGGAAAGAAGTGGGTAATTACATGTGCTGCTCCGTACAAGTAGTAAGAACGGGACCAATAGCTCGAATGCGGATCTTCTAAATCGAGGGCAGTAAGAACACAAAGTGGACGCGCAAGATTGAGCAAAGGGTATTCTGACGTATCTGTAACGAGGGGAACGAAATGCGAAGCAAGACATGCGCCGAACGAGAATGAGCAAAAAGCACCACCAGCACATCTATATCTTGCAACTTGCCATGCTGCCATCGATTGGAGTCGAGAGCAACAGCGCAGCATCCATCCGCCACAAGCAGCGTTCTCCACATCACTCATGAAGCGGTCGTCGCCGCCCTCTCCACGTCCGGTTTCTCACTGATAATCTTCTTCTTCGGCGCGGCATCCTGACCACTCAACCTCCTGTTCAAGGCCCTCTCCACCTTCGCCCCCAGGGCCAATTTACTCAGGTTCTCACTCTTCTCCTCGCTCGGCACGAACCGCTGCTGTTGTAGACGCTTGCTCTCCAGACGGTTGAAGCCGAGTTCCCATTCTTTGATCTCGGCCATGCGTGGATCGCCACTTGCGAGGGAAGTGGTGGTGTTGACGGTGCCGTCGGAGAGGGCGAGCGAAGGATCGCCGCTGTAGGTGGAAAAGCGAGCTGAGGCCCGTTTGGAGGTGATCTTGAACGATGTCAGACATTTGTTTCACTTGGCTGTTGTGCTTGCGATGCTCGAGTCGGGGACAAGGCAAGTGCTGTATTGGAGGTGAACTTACGCTTGGAGCCATGATCGGTCTTGACGATTCCAAAGAATGACCCATTGCGAAGGTCGGAGGTGGTGAAAGGGATTGAGGTTCTGTAGCTAATCTCCTATTGCGGACGCGAAAGAGCCGGTCCGCTTCGGCAGTTTCAATGCCAGGCAGACCCTGGTTCAATCTCTTCGACGTCCAGGAAGTGATGCCTTAAGCAAGATAGCGGAAGCAAGGGCAACCTAAGCTCGAAGAAGCTGACTTTGATGGATTGTGAGTCTGAAATTCAAGATGACAATAATGGAGTTGCGAAGAGGGGATTACTAGGTACATGTACATACCTTAGATGTGCCAACCTAATTGATAGATACTGTCAGGTGAAGCGTTTGAACCTCGAATAGCAAGTCGAATGGAATCAGGGGGGCGGTGTATTGTATGTAACAGGGTCATAGCGGCCATGGTCCGACAAACGACGCATGATCGCCAAGAGCCACGTTTTGCCAGGACAGGCACAAGCGAGGAGGCTTCCACATGGCGACAAGTCAAGCCGTCAATACGGGTATTCCCCTGCGTTCAGAGATTGGACGTCGTACAACAAAGGAAAACATTTCTAGTGCTGAGATCCCGTCGCACAGCGTTTGTCGTGCTGGCTCTGCAGAATATAAACATATGCAGCGCAACATGTCCATAAATCAGTTTATACGACTACTTCTTAGACTCTGTCTGTCGCGTCGTTGATGATGCCGAGTCCCCTTACCATTCCTAAGACCACAGATTACTCCGGCAAGTAGACTAGAAGCCACCGCTCGGGAAGATCCGAGACAGCCCACCCACACACACTAGACGTCAGCCTGTTTCACCCTGTTATTTGCGATGACATCTTCCGGATTTGTGGAGCAGTCCTTGACGGCTCCAGCCTGTCAAGCAAAGATGCGCAATATGACAGGAGAAGATGAGCCCCATCTCTATCCTCCATGCCATTGATCCCTTTCCGCCAAAGTTAGACCACCATGAAGTGCAGCCCGTAGCTTGGCCCGAGACCATCCAGACGCCATGTTTCTCAATCTTCTTTCCCGCTTCCGCTGCCCAACTGTGAAGAGATGCTGCAGGCGCCACTTGTGATAAAGCCGGTTCACATAATCTGCAAGATCATTAGTATACAATTGGAAATTTGCCTCCGAAACGAGTGATGACTTACAGCACAATTGTCATCCACAACGATAGCCCCACCCCCACCGTCCTCGTCACCTTGCACTGCTCCACCGGCCTGCCGCTGCCTCAACCGCGTGGCCAGCTGCGCCAACATGCCTCTCTGCAAAATCCACACACAAAGATCAGCCACCAGCACCAAACCAACCCAACCATTCGGCGAAATCGACCCCGATCCTCGGGAGCAAAGGTCTACGTACCGTGATATACGCATCCCTCATCCCGCCCTGGCGTTCCACATCATTCTGGCTCGTGATCTGGTAACCCTGATGCATTCGTTTTCTACTCGCCAATCCTGGTTGTTCGGGATCAGCATGAGGTCGCCGACCGTGGAAACGAGTACGCCCCGAGGTTAGCGATGACACGCCAGAGGAGCCATGGTCGGCGATGTTGATGCCTGCGCAGGCGTCGTCTTGGGCTCGGGCATCTGGGGAAAAGATCTTGATAGTGTGATCGATGCCCGAAACAGCGAGAACGGGTTCGTTGGGGTGGCCTGCAGTGCGCTGAGCGACGGACATCGTTAGAAGAGTTGAACGACATACCTTGCACTACATTGACTACTTCCCCATCGCCCTCGAGAATATTGACTAGCTGTGTAGATTTCTTGTCCCAGATGAACAAGTGTCCTGAATCGCTGCCGCTGACAACGTATTCGTCCTGTAAGCCAAAGAAATTGACGTCCTTGACAGTCTTGACGTTACAGTGACCACGATATTGGCGTGTGTGACCCCAGCATGGAACATCCTGCTCAACCTTCTCCCGCATCTTACTCCTGTCAAAAGCCGATCTCCACATGAACTGACCTTCTTCTGCGGTAATATCCTCGTCACCACCACTTTCGCCGTCCTCTTCCTCATCATCACTATCCTCATCTTCGTCCCCATCTCCAGAGCCCATATGGTCAGCAATCTCATCTCGTAAATCGTCCACAAGGATCATCTCCTCGTCGGAGTCAGCCGCCTCGGTTTCGACGTCAACTGTAGCCTCACGCGACGAGTATGGTGGCGGAGAATCATCGGGGTGGCTCTGATGACCATTTATGTCTGCAGTTGATGTGACCTCATCAATTCCCTCATCGTCATCGACAGTCTGCGGTGCCGATTGCTTCACGAAGCAGACTTTATCAACAATCTGCTCTTCCTCTTCCGGATTCACATCCTCCTGCACTCGCTCCTCGTCCACTACCTTTAAAGTCCCCAACCCACCGAAGGCTCGATCCACAAAGGCAAAGTTCACTCCCTCACCAGCATTCATTAGAACTCCTCTCCCCACCTTCAAGCCCCAAAACCTCATAGCAGCGCGCCTGTCTTGCGCTCCAATATTGGCAGGTGTTGCCGCGGTGCCATTCTCGTTTGAAGGTGCAGGCATAATTGCTCTTGACAAGTCCTCAAGTGGAATCTTAACAGCACTGCCAAATGCAATCACTGCAGCAGTCTCTGTCTCGAATGCTCTGCGGTGCTCATCTTTCTCGAACCTCGAGGCGTCCACGTTCGGTATGGATCGGCTTCCGGCAAGACGCAGAAGATATGGAATAAGTATTGCATCGATGGCTGACTTACCCGCATCATCTGCGATTGGGAATCTAGGATTGTCATTCCTCTGATCCGGTGGTCGCTTGAAGCCTTGCAGTAGGGCTTGAGGGCCGCCATCTAACCACGATAGGATAGCTTTGAGAAAGTCGTAGTTGAACTGTGAAGATGTCCCCAGGCTGTTCATTTCATTTGGAGCAGGCATGACGTGGTCAAATGTCTGTAGCATAGGACTCTCACCGCGTCCAGCCGTCCTGAGTCTGCCGCCAAGAATCCTCGCAAGCGTTCCACTAGCCTGCACGAATCTGCGTGAAGACTCCCGGTTCCTTCGTAAGGTCTGCTGAAAGACCACCTCCTCTTCCAGGGGATTAATAGGATATCCCCAGTCTCTCATAATATCGTCCATTTGAGGAAGATAAGATGCTGCGAATCCCAGAATTGATGTGAAAGATGCAGTGTATGGTGTCATATCTGAGGCTGATGATGCGATGCTTGATGTTCGGCTCGGAGCATCAAGAGAGAACATCAGCTTCCGGATCTTCACCACAGCCTTGGCGATTCGGAGGCTCCTCTTTTGCGATTCGGTAAAAATCGCCTCCCTAGCTTCCTCCATCGCGGACACCGGGCCTTCAGATGCTGTTGGTCCAGGAGAATCAATGGGTATCTCCTCGCTCTGACCGTTCTCATATCGTACCCTCAAGGACAACTCTCCTTCCCCACCAGTTTCTCCGCCTTCCTGCCTTGGCTTAGAACCAATCCTCCCAGCACCTTCCAGCGACGTCGAAGAATTCGCTTTCCCCCTTTTTCTCTTCCGATCCTTTGACTCCTTGACCTTTCCCTTCCCGTTGCTTTTAAGTACCGTCTTAGGCACCGGATGCATTTCCCCTGTAGCGTCGGGACTTCGAACAAGATCGAAGCTGTAGATATGTTCACCCGACCAACTAACAATCATCTCATTCGGATTCGCGTCGCTGATCTTACATGCCGTGATATGGCCATTATCTGTCCGCTGCATCCTACTTTTCCCATTTGGGGCGTACCTTCTGACACACCTCGTTGCCTGTCCCATCAACTCTTCTTCGTGGCCTGACATACTACTTGCTGCGCTGCCGGGCTTGCCTCGCTCATAGAGGACGTCTCGTCCAAGCATACGCCGGTCATGCAGGAAGCAATGGAGATGAGCCCCACCAAGGGCAATATAATGTGGCTGGCTTGGAGAACAGGAGATTGTATTCAGATCGAGATGATAGGGTTTGTACGAGATCAATGGCGGCGGTACGTTTGAACTGTCATGCTCTCGTACAGCTCTGGAAGCCAGGAACCCTCTTCCACCACGAGGTGCTGGATACGCCGACGAAGGCTGCCGGAGATCCCATTGCCGTACTTCGCCATCCTCTGAACATGTCAAAAACAGGTATGGTGACGATTCGGTGACGATACGCTTCACACGATCAGAATGAGATCTGTAAACTCTTGCACTCGTGTCACCATCACTGAGATACCGGACGCCATTGTATAATTTATCGAGTCCCCGGCGACGCCCGCTTGAAGCAATATTGGATGCCGATGACGGGATGGTGGAGC